>ENA-ORDR01001486-ORDR01001486.1-marine-metagenome-genome-assembly--contig:-NODE-1486-length-10837-cov-5.107156_pt1 | contig 10837 bp, 9 predicted proteins | sample MGYA00240993_ERZ508538 | MGnify/ENA primary metagenome ERZ508538 (study PRJEB26207, sample SAMN05421999) | marine metagenome | isolation source: Monterey Bay, California, USA | place: USA:Monterey Bay...
CTGATATTTACACAAAAGGAAGTTGGTCTTCAAAAAATAATTTTAGATACAAGAAGAGATATAAATACAATGGATCTCTGAATCTTAATTACGGTAATATCATTACAAGTGAAGTTGGTTTCCCAAATTATGGAGTTAAGAAAGATTTTTTTGTAAGATGGAACCACAAACAAGATCCAAAAGCAGATCCTTCGGTAAGTTTTTCTGCAAATGTAAATGCTGGATCGAGTACATATCATAAAAATAATACGTTTACAAACTCTACAGACTACCTTTCTAATACATTCACCTCTACTATAAATTGGAGCAAAAGATTTGAAGGAACTCCTTTTAATCTATCTGCTAATCTAGGTCATAATCAGAATACTCAAACACATAAAGTTAACCTTACATTACCTGATATTTCATTAAGCATGAATAAGATTTATCCATTTAAATCACTAGGCAATAAAGGGTCAAAAAATTGGTACGATAATATTGGGATGAGATATAGTATGAATAGTAAAAATCAAATTTCTACTGCAGACTCATTACTTTTTCATAATAGCACTTTACAAGATTTCAATTCTGGAATGAGACATAATATTCCAATCAATGCATCATTTAAAGTATTAAAATATTTCACTTTCAATCAAAGTATAAATGTTTCTGAAAGATGGTACATTAATCAGATTGAAAAAACATGGAACGGAACTGAAGTAATAACGGACACATTAAATAAATTTACTAGAGGTAGTGAATATAATTTATCTAGCTCAATAAACACAAAAATTTATGGTGTTAGTCAGTTTAAGAAAGGTAAAATAGCGGCTTTCCGACATGTAATGACTCCTAATCTATCCTTTACATACAACCCTGGTTTTTCAGATGAGAAATTTGGATTCTACAAATCTGTACAAGTAGACAGCTTAGGAAACACAGATATATATTCTATTATGCAAAATGGAATTTATGGAACTCCCAGAAAAAACGAATCTGGAAATATAAATTTTAGTTTAGGTAATATTTTCGGAATGAAAGTAAGAAGCAAGAAAGACACAATAGAAGAACTAACTAAGATAAAACTAATTGAAAGTTTAAATTTTTCTTCTTCATACAATTTATTTGCTGACTCCTTTAATTTTAATTATATCAATTTAAATTTAAGAACAAAATTATTTAATAAAATCAACATCAGTTATAGTAGTGTCTTTGACCCTTATATTATTGACTCTTCAGGAAGAAAACATAAATTCGAACTATTTGAAAACAATAAAATAGCTAGGTTTAAAAACTCAAACATCTCTGCTGGATTTAATATAAATGACAAGACCTTTACCAAGAAAAAGAATAAAGAAGAAGAAGAAGAAGAAGAAGAAGAAGAAGAAACAAGAGATTTTTATAAAATACCATGGAATCTGAATGTAAATTATACTCATAATTTAAATATGGGAAGCACTCTACAATCTGAAAAAACTTCTACACAAACTCTTGGATTTTCAGGGAATATAAAAGTTACTCCAAAATGGAAGATAGGATTTCATTCTGGTTATGATTTTTCAGATGAAACAAATCAAGAATGGTGGAAAAAATTCTCTTATACTTCTATTGATATATATAGAGATTTACATTGTTGGGAGTTATTATTTCATTGGATCCCAACAGGATATCAGAGGAGTTATACTCTAACAATTCGAGTAAAAGCAGATATACTTAAAGACTTAAAATTAGAACGTAGAAAAGATTGGATAGCACCAGAGTTTAATTAGGAAAACAACCAGTTTTTTATAATTAATTTTCCGTTATCTGTTAATACCGACTCAGGATGAAACTGAATACCTTTTACATCATATCTTTGGTGAGAAACAGACATAATTAGTCCATCTTTATTTTCTGATGTTATAAGCAAACAATTTGGAAGTGAATGTCTTTCAGCAACCCAAGAATGATAATGAGCAATCTTAAATTCTTTTGACATACCTTGAAAAATAGAATCATCTTCAATAATCTGATTTTCTGAAGAAACTCCATGTTTTACGTCTTGAAGATGTTCTAATTTTCCATCAAAGAATTCTACAATTGCCTGATGACCTAAGCAGATCCCTAATATTGACTTTGTCTTTGAAAACCTCTTTAACACATCAAAAATCACAGGATGATCATATGGAAGTGAAGGACCTGGGGATAAAATTATTTTATCATAATTTTTAATATCAACTTCAGAGATTTGATTGCTTCTAACAACAACACAATCTTCTACAAATTCTCTGACGTAATGATGTAAATTGTATGTAAATGAATCAAAATTATCAATAATTAAGACTTTCACTTATTCGTGTTTCTGTAGTTCCTCAGGCAATATATCTAGAACCATCTCTATTCCTTTCTCAAATGAAATCTGATGTTTCCATCCTAAATTATTTATTTTACTAACATCCATTAGTTTACGTGGAGTTCCGTTCGGATATGTAGAGTTAAACTCTATTGCTCCATCAAATCCTACTTTCTGTTTAATAATTTCTGCAACTTGTTTAATACTATGTTCTACCCCACTTCCAACATTTACAAATTGTTTTTCATTATACTCATTCATTAAAAATAAACAAGCATTTGAACAATCATCAACATGCAAAAATTCCCTGAAAGGAGTTCCATCTCCCCAAACTTCCACAGAAGGAGAGTTCTTTAATTTTGCTTCATAAAACTTTCTTAAAAGTGCTGGGACTAAATGTGAGGTTTCTAAATTATAATTATCATTTGGCCCATACAGGTTTGTTGGCATTGCAGAAATAAAATTACATCCATATTGTTCTCTATAAAACTCACACATTTTTATTCCTGAAATCTTTGCGATAGCATAAGGTTCATTTGTTGGCTCTAAAGAAGAGGTAAGTAAATACTTCTCTTTTAAAGGTTGTTCTGCTAGTTTAGGATATATACAAGAACTCCCAAGAAAAAGTAACTTTTTTACACCATTTTTATATGACTGATGAATCAAATTATTTTGTATCATCATATTATCGTACAGAAATTCTGCTTTATATGTGCTGTTTGCCAAAATACCTCCAACCTTTGCTGCAGCCAAGAAAACATATTCAGGCTTCTCTAAAATAAAAAACTCCTGAACATCATTCTGATTTTTTAAATCAAGTTCGGAAGATGACCTAACAATTAGGTTTCTGTACCCTTCTTTTTTTAGTAATCGAAAAATTGAAGAACCAACCATTCCATTATGTCCTGCTACATATATTTTAGAATCTTTATTCATTATCTTTAGGTCTTTTTATAAACTGACTCAATTTCGAAAGAGGTTTTCTTAATCTTAAAAATTTAGGAGATTTTATACCGTTTAGCTCCCAAGCTTTCAGGTCTTCATTATTTCCTCTCAATCGATTCCAGAAATTCTGATTACTATACCCCCCATCTCTCATATGCACTGTTACTTCTGGTAAATAAGAAACCGAAACTTTATTCTTATACAGTAATCTTAAAATCATTTCATAATCAGAAGCGCTTTTAAGTGTAAGATTATACAAACCAAAAGTATTATAAATTTCCTTACTAACAAAAAAAGTAGGATGAGGAATCATCCACCCTTTTGTAAATTTTTTTCTATTAAATTCTCCTGATTTCCAATATCTCTTGATTTTTTTCGTGTTTTCAGAATTAACATATACTAAATCAGCATACACACAATCTGATTCTTCTTCTTCAATTTTATTAACTACTTTCTGTATAATATTAGAATCTGGATAGAAATCATCAGAATTAATAATTCCTATATATTTTCCTGTTGAAATCCGAATTCCTTTATTCATAGCATCATATATACCATCATCTTTCTCTGAAATATACTGAGATATTTTATCTCCATATGACTCAATTATTTCATTTGTTTTATCAGTAGACCCTCCATCTATAATAATATATTCAAGATTATTATATTCTTGAGACAAAACACTATCAATTGTATTACTAATAGTTTTATCGCTATTATACGAGACTGTGATAATAGATATTTTAGTAGATTTATTCACCTTTTTGTATTATAAAAACATGACAATTTCCTGAAGTTCTATCATATTTTTTCAGAATGCAGTTATTTTCATCAATCCAGTTCTGGACGTCTTTTTTAGACTGAAAAGTAGCAATTGGAGTAATAAAATAATCATAGAATATATTTCTGGTTTCTTTTAAAGACAGTTTCTGTTTTCTAAGAATACAATATATTAAATAATGAAAAACAACAAATGTATTCTCCATTATAAAATTACCAGATTTTGATTTATTCATTAACCTTAATATAAATCCAAAATACTTATATAAAAATGGATAGTATCGGTATTTTTTATAAACCGCTAGGTACAAACTACCTAATGGTTTTAGAATACGAATACATTCCTTAAAAGCTCCAATGGTATCTCCAGTATGATGACAAACTCCATCGCTAATGACTAAATCAGAAAAATTTGATTCTAAAGGAATGTCTAAATTATCACCTAACTTTAATTCCATGTTTTCAGATTTCACAAACTTTTTTGCAAAACTTAAAGATTCTTCACTTAAATCAATTCCTATTAGTTTTGAAGCGTATTCTGATGCAAATAGTAGATTTCTACCACATCCACAACCTATATCACAAATAACCTTGTCTTTATTCTCGACAATAATCTCCTTCAAATTTGGGTTCATATTGTCTAAAATCTCTTCTTTTGATGAATATCCGTATTCGAAAGGTGTATTATCGTAAAAAGTATCCTCCATTATCTTTCAATTATGATATTTTCCATTACTAACATATCCATTTTAGTTCTTAGAAAACAATCTAATGCCTCTTCCGGTTTGTTTACAATTGGTTCGTTCTCATTAAAAGAGGTATTCAGTAATATTGGCACTCCTGTTTTATTTTTAAATTCTGTAATCAATCTATGATATCTAGGGGAAATATCCTTATTTACAGATTGTAGTCTTCCAGTTCCATCAACATGAGTTACAGCAGGTATTTCAGAGTGTTTTTCCTTTTTTATATCATAAACTTTCTCCATAAAAGGAACTTCATCATTCTGAACAAAATACTCTTCTACATATTCTTCCAAAATTGAAGGCGCAAATGGTCTAAAACTCTCTCTTCTTTTTATCTTTTCATTTAATAAGTCTTTTGCATCCTTTCTTCTTGGGTCAACAATAATTGACCTATGACCTAAAGCTCTAGGTCCAAACTCTGCTCTACCTTGAAACCATCCTATTACTCCACCATTTACAAGTTTATCGGAAACTCTATCAAATAAAATATCATCATCAACTTTCTCATATTTTACTCCATATTTTTCTAAACAATCAATAACTTCATTATTATCAGATTTTTTGCCAAAATATGCCGTTTTTATTTCCTCCAATCTATCATTTGATAATATATGATTATACAGATATAATGCAGAACCGATAGAAGTTCCTGCATCATGTCCTGCAGAAGGAACATACATCTTTTTAAAAGGTGTGTTTCTTAATATCTTTCCATTTGCAACAGAATTTTGAGCAACACCTCCTGTAATACAAATATTCTCTAATCCGGTTCTTTCATGTAGTTTAGTAAGCATATAAAATATTATTTCTTCAGTGAATCTTTGTGCTGAAGTAGCTAAGTCAATATGAAACTGTTCTAAGGTATCGTCTTTCTTTCTTGATTTCCAAAAAAGACTCTCCCATTCTTTAGTGAAAAGAGAATCAATTGATGGTTCTCCATTCTCCCAATCCATTGCAACTCCCTCCTTAAAATGTTTGAAAAACTTCTTGTTTAAGGTGAAAAAACCATCTTCTGTTCGTTCTATAATTGTAGAAAGTTCTTTTAAGTATTTTGCTTCACCATAAGGAGCTAATCCCATAACTTTATATTCATCTCCATAGTTAGGAAAACCTAAAAATTGAGTTACAGTTGTATAAAATACACCTAGTGAATGAGGGTAATTTACAGAATCTAAAACCTGAATCTTATTATCCTTACCAATTGCAGTCATTGTAGAAGTAAAGTCTCCAAAACCATCAACTGACAATATAGCTGAATTCTGAAAACTAGATGCAAAAAAAGAAGATGCAATATGACTTCTATGGTGCTCTACATTATGAACTTCAGCCTTTATTTCAGATTCATCTACATTAAATATCTTTGCTAATTCTGATTTTATTGAACTTACTTTTCTAGAATTTAAAAGTCTATCAAAAACAGATTTTATTCCTACTCTATTTTTTAGTGTATGAAGTATCTTTTTTGAGATGTTCGCTTTCGGATCTCTTGATATAGTAATATAGTCCAAATCCTGAATAGAAATTCCCGCGTCATCCAAACAAAATTTAATAGACTCTGAAGGAAATCCTGCCCAATGTTTTATTCTCCTAAATCTTTCTTCTTCTGTAGCATTTATTACTACTCCATCTTTTAACAAACAAGCTGATGAATCTCCATGAAACGCATTTAAACCAAGTATATACATTAATTATTCGTTAGAATTGTTAAAAATTTCTTTGTGATAATTTCCCAATCAAAGTTATCTTTCACATACCTTTTGCAATTTTCAGAGGTAAAATTTCTTTCTTTTATCTGATGAAAAGCAGTGCAGAAATCTTCTTTTTGGTTTTTTACAAATATACCACAATTATTTCTCTCTATATTTTTCCAAGAAGTTTTATCAGAAACCACAACAGGAACACCACAAGCTAAAGCCTCTGAAACTACAATTCCAAAACTCTCAAAATCAGACGACAGAGAAAAGAAAGAACAATTACTAAGCAATTCTTTTTTCTGAGAAAAATTTACTAAGCCAATCATAAATACTGAATCTTCTAACTTTAATTCTTTTATTTGATTTTCTAAAGAATTTTTCACTCCATCATCAGCTCCCGCAATTAATAATTTCGCATTTTTATTTTCATTTACATACAATTTAAAAGCATCTAACAAAATATCAAAACGTTTAATTTTATGTAATCTTCCCATAGAAAACACTATGTCTGAAACATTCTCAAAATCTTTATTTGTATATTTTTTTATCAACTCTTTGTTATCTATTTTATTAGATTTACTAAAACTGTCAACATCAATACCATCAGGAATTATTTTGATATCTGCTTTTAGGAAATAAGATAAAATATCTTCTTTCTCCAAATAAGAAGACGCTTGCCAAATTATTTTATTCTTAAGTGGTGAAATAAATAAAAACAACCATAATCTCTTCAACCAACTTCTTTTGTTTGAAAGAGTAAAACTAGAGAAACTACCTCTAGGGCATAAAATTATTTTCTTTCCTAATAAAACTGAGAAAAAGAGAGAAAACAAAACTGTATAATGAAATAAATATTGAATATAAACTACATCTGATTTTTTGATATCTGAGAAAATACCAAACAAAAAGGAAAAAGAAAAAATATTAATAAGCTGTTCGTGATAATATCTCACAAATACATTCTCTGCTTGTTTAATATGTTCTTTTGTGTCTATATCTTTTATTCTCTTATTCCCATCTGCATTTGTTGTAGAAACATAAACTTCAATATTCTTCTCTCCTAATTTCTTTGATAAATCCCAAGTAGAAGAAATAGGGCCTCCATAAAATATTGCTGGGTAAAAAGAAGAAGAAACTAAACAAACTCTCATCTCATGAAATGTTTTTTATAATACCAATAATACAGAATGTTGTCCCCTCCTTTTAATATAGATTTAAATTCTTTTTCTGATGCAGACTGAACTAAGCTTCTTCTTTTTACATATGGAAAAACCTCAGAACAATACGAACCAGGAAGTGAAGAGAATTGTTTATTATATCCTACTTCTAATGATTTTTTAATAGTAGATTTGTCAAATAACCCTTTTGGAAAACAGATTGAATTTATTTCAGTATCACAGATTGATTCTAGAACTTCTTTTGATTTTTGAAGCTCCATCTGTAAAGAGTTAGAATCTAAAGTTGGTAATTCTGAATGGGAAAGAGTATGAGACTGAATCTTAATAAATTTATTCTTTGCAAGCTCTTTAAGGTTATTAGTGCTAAGGAAATTATCCCTATCTAAAAATGAGCAAACAACAAAAATCGTTACAGGTATTTCTAGTTGATTGATTATCCCAATATTCTCATACAAACCTTTAAACCCATCATCAAAGGAAATAGAAATCTGATTCTTTTCTTTAGTAATTTCATGAACAATTTCGAAATCTAAATCTCGTATTACATTAATGTGTTTAACAAATAGATCTACAGGAGTAGACATATCTGTAAATCTGTTCTCAGAATGAATATCGTGGTAAAAAATACATTTACTATCATCTGAATTTTTAATCCGTGCTGATAAATTTATTATTGTATTTTTAATCTTAGTCTTTAAATCCATTGTTCTACTTTCTGAATTGAAAATAATAGATTCTTTGTGTATAAATCATAATTCCAATAATCCTTCATCAAAGCTACTGCATTTTCTGACATTTTTCTATTTAAATCTGGGCTATTATACAGTTCCAACATCTTTTCCTCTAGTTCCTCCCAATTGTTAATTACAAAACCTGTTTCTTTATTTATTATCAAATCATGCACAGACCCAACTTCTTTATGAGCAATTACAGAAAGAGATGATGACATAGCCTCATTTACAACTAATCCCCAAGCTTCAACTGATGAAGGAAATACAAAAACAGAAGAATTATGATATAACTCCAATAAATCTTTACCAAAGACACTACCCTTAAATAATATTTTTATATGTTTATATTTTCTTTTATACACCTCTAGATTTGGTCCACCTCCAACTATTATTAGTTCTGAATCTTTATCAGAAAAAGTAGATAAAAATCTTTCACACAGAACATCCACATTTTTTGTATCCAGCAACCTTCCAACAAATAAGAAAGTAAATCTATCTGGGAGAATTTTATTCTCATGATAGTACTTTTCATTATTCACCATCATAGGAACGATGAAAATTCTTTCTTCTTGCATTCCATAATTTCTGAATAAATCTTTATGTGTTTTACTGCCTCCAGCAAAACCTAAAACATATTTATTTCTAAAGATTATATTCAGATAAATGTATTTAATTATTCGTTTAATTATATTATTTGGAATCTTTAATTGAGTGTCTGATTCAGCAGCAATATATTTTTTATTAGCAGAAAAGATATTAAACAAAAAGGTCAGAACAAATACATAATTATTATATCCATTTACAATAACAAAATCATGTTCTTTCCTAATTGAACGAATAAATTTTGTTTTTTGTGTAAGTGAAAAATCCGATAAAAAAGTTGACAATAAAATAGATTCTTTAGTCTTTGCCTCAGATTCTTTGTTTATAAAGGCATATCCCACTTCTTGTTTTGAATGTACATTTGCAATTAAATCAACTGTATAAGAAGCTGGTTCTACGAAATATGTAAATACTTTCATTTTATTTTCCTGAAAACAGACTTAACAAAAGTAATTAAGAATAATTTAAGTTGATAGATTTTTAAACTGAAATCACTTCTGAATATATTTACTGAAAATAACGGTTCAATTTTAGGTGAGAAATTCTGAATTTTATACGAATAATTGCCTCTTCCAAAGTTAAAAACAGCTGTTTGTTGTTCAGTAATGGTTTTTATAAATAGTGTATTGTGATACAAATTGATCATTTGTTTTTCATCAAACATATCAATCCAGAATGAATACTCATCTTTTCTCTGAAAGAAAAAAGAAAGAGCAGATATCTGATTATCTAACTTAATCACACTTATTTTTAATTTCTTAGAATCATATAGAACTTTAATTAGATTCAAAAAATCCGCATCCAAAAAATCTTGTTTTCTTACAGAAGAATCTATCATCTTTTTCCTCAATTCTTGTATTTCTTTTAATGGAAAATCATTTTCAGGATATGAAATCAACTCTAATATACCTGTAGGATATTTCTTCAAGATCCTTTTTAATCGTCTTTTTTGTCTGTAAACAAATTGAGTAAAGTTTGAAGGGAAACTATCCGTCTTCTCTAAAGGTAATGTCAAATATTCGGAAGAAGTTAGAATTTTGCAATAGTCAGGTAATTTATTTTCTAAAACACATGAATTAGTTCTTAGATTAATAAGATGAAAGTGTCTTATTCTAAAATTAGATTTTAACTCTTTTACTACTAAATCAAAATCAATCTCAATATCCGTAAGATAATCACAGAAATCAGCATGTATATCATTGATAAATCTTAATTTTAATCTTCTATCAATATAAAAAGGAAGTATTGATTTAATAGTAGTACCATCATATAAAACTACTATTGATAATATATTGTTAGATTTATTTAATAAAAATTTCCAGGAGAAATAATTAAACTCAAAAGATTGGAAAGTGGAATAATTATCTTTTGATCTAAAAAGTCTATTCCAGTCCTCTTCGAGATCTTCAAATTCTAATATATTGCTAATTACTTTAATCCGCATAATCTTCCAAGAATTTTGAGTAAGATAAATACGATAAACTAAACCAGAATAATATAGTATGAAATTCATTTATTCCTGTTAAGAGAGTTTCAAACATAGATGCAATCAATGTAATAATAACTATAAAAAGGAATATGTTATCTTTTTGTTCTTTTCTAATAAAATAAGATAATATTATTAAAGATTTTCTAATAATTATCAGAATAATAAGACATCCAAAAATAATTCCATACTGAAGAAAAATAGAGAGATATCCATTATGAGAAGCTATCAGTAATCCTTGATATTCTTCCGGAACATCAATATCCGCTGGCAATCCAGAATATTCACTTAATCCATATCCAAACCAGAATTTTTTCTCTAGGTTGTTAACTGCAAAATAAAATTGTTCTGTTCTATCATTTA
>ENA-ORDR01001492-ORDR01001492.1-marine-metagenome-genome-assembly--contig:-NODE-1492-length-10803-cov-2.840947_pt1 | contig 10803 bp, 7 predicted proteins | sample MGYA00240993_ERZ508538 | MGnify/ENA primary metagenome ERZ508538 (study PRJEB26207, sample SAMN05421999) | marine metagenome | isolation source: Monterey Bay, California, USA | place: USA:Monterey Bay...
TACTTGCAGTCTAGTATTCATTTCAATAAAGAAAAATTCACCATTTTCATATAAAAACTCTATAGTTCCTAAGCCTAAATAACCCATTTCAGCTGCGGCATTAGAGGCTATCGTACCAATTCTATTCCTAGTTCTCTCATTGATTGCAGGTGAAGGCGCTTCTTCAATAACTTTCTGGTGTCTTCTTTGAATAGAGCATTCTCTTTCACCAAGATGAACAGTGTTCCCAAATTTATCTCCAATAATTTGAACTTCAATATGTCTGGGGTTTTGCAGATATCTCTCTATGTAAACACGGTCATCACCAAAAGCTGCTTTTGCTTCATTTTTCGCAGAAATAAAGGCTGACTCAAGCTCCTCTTTTGTCAAAGCAACTTTCATTCCTCTACCACCACCACCAGAAGCCGCTTTAATAAGAACAGGATATCCAATTTGTTCCGCTTCCTTTTCTGCTGATTCATAATTAACTATATCGCCCTTGGAACCAGGAACCAGAGGTATTCCTAATTTCTGAGCTGTAATTTTTGCTTCTATCTTGTCTCCCATGCATTTAATATGCTCTGTCTTAGGACCAATAAAAGTAATGTTGTGAGCTTCAACAATTTCTGCAAATTCTGCATTTTCTGATAGAAAACCCACGCCAGGGTGAATGGCGTCAGCACCCACTAATTTTGCAGCTGTTATTATAGCTGGAATATTTAAATATGATTTTGCAGATGAAGGAGGGCCAATGCAAACACTCTCATCGGCTAATCTAACATGCATTGCGTCATTATCAGCAGTCGAATGGACTGCAACGGTTTTAATATTAAGCTCTTTACAGGCCCTTAATACTCTTAAGGCGACATCACCTCTATTTGCAATTAGTATTTTTGAAAACATTAGAAAATTCTATTCAATAACAATTAATAATTGGTCAAATTCTATTGGTTGACCATCTTCGAAACCAATGAAAGCAACTTTCCCGGATTTATGAGCAGTAATGGTATTCATAACTTTCATTGCCTCAATGATAAGTAAGGTGTCACCTTTTGTGACTGAAGAGTTAATTTTTATGAAAGGGTCTTTACCAGGTTCTGATGCAGAATATGCAGTTCCAACCATTGGTGAATTTACAGCACCTGGATGTTTATTATTATATTTTTCTGAGGTTGTAATTGTTTTATTTTCTTTTTCAACGGGAACAGTATTTATAGTTTGATTTTCAATAGATGGAACATTTGAAAAAATTGGATTTGAGTGTTTTACAATTTTAATCTTACACAAATCTGTTTCATATTCTAATTCTGATAGTTTGTCCGTGTTAACTATATCAGATAAAGCCTGAACCAAATTTACATCGTCTAGATTATTTTTTTTCTTATTATTCATTAGTTATCCTATCTTTTCTTAAACTTAGTCATTTATTAACTCTTTAATGGCCTCAATTGCAAGTACATAAGAGTTAACACCTAAACCTGCTATTATACCAGTTGCAACAGGTGAGATAAATGACTTATGACGAAAATCCTCTCTTGCATATACGTTCGTTATGTGGATTTCAATTTTGGGGCCTTCAAACATGGTTAAAGCATCAAGAATCCCAATTGAAGTATGCGTTAATGCTCCTGCATTAATTATAATGCCGCATGCATTATTATTTGCTTTATGTATTTCTTCAATCATTTCACCTTCAAAATTGGATTGAAAGAAATGTAAATCTAACTCATTATTTATACATTTTTCATTACATAAAGATTTAACATTTTCTAAAGAGGTGTTTCCATATTTCTCTGGTTCCCTTGTTCCTAATAAGTTTAAATTTGGTCCATTTAAAATATATAGTTTTTTAATCATTTTAGTCTCCAATTAAAATCATGGATAAAAGAGAAATTTGTTTATAATAAGACATTTGTTATAGAAAGAAATCAACTTTCCCGAAAATTATTTATTATTGTCTTTAAATTATTTTTGTTTATGGCACCTGGATAAATAATATCACCAATTATAAAAGCCGGAGTTCCGTTTAAATTTAGTAGTTTAGCTATTTCACGATTTTGTAAAAGTTGATTTTTTATTTCAGGATTCTTCATGTCAATTTTTAGTTGTTCCACGTTTAAACCTGTTTTTTTAGCAATTTTATATATTTCTTTTTCACTAATTCTACCTTTTAAGCTCATTAGTGAAGAATGAAAATCGCTATATAAACCTTGTTTTTTCGAGGCAAGTGCGGCTATCGATGCTGTGTAAGACTCTTGAGATAAAATAGGATATTCTACAAAAACAAAATTTATTTTTTTATCTTCAGCTAATGTTTCTAGAATTACTTTTAGAACTGATTTACAATATCCACAGTTATAATCAAAGAACTCATATATAGTTATGTTAGCGTTTTTTTGAAAAATACCAGGGTTTTTAATTATTTTTAGTGCATTAATGGCTTTTTGGATTTTTTGTTTTTCTAGATTAACTTTATGGTTATCAAGAGAAGATCGAATTAGGTCAGGATTGTTTACTATAAATTTTTGTATTATTTTTTCTATAGTATCTTCTTTAATTTCATGAGATTTACATAAAGAGGGTAATAAAAGCATTAAAGCTGATAATAAAGTTATTATATTTAAGTTTTTATTTTTCATTTTTTTCTTTTGTCCTAATTAAAATTTCTTGTCCCCTTAATCTATATTCCTCAGATAATTCTGGGAACTTAAAAGCCAAACTTACATATTTTTTTGCTTTCAAAAAGTTTTTTTTAATTAATGCTTCTTCCGCTAATGCAATATAAGAAATTCCTTTTTGGTTTATTCTACCTGATGCCTTTGCTAAAAGTCTCCATAAGTAACTCCATCGTGGATTAGTTTTTACTAGCTGTTCTAAAATATAGATTGATTGTTTATAATTATTTACTTCGTTAGTTTGTAGCAATGACTTAACTAAAGAAAAATTAATTAGATCAGTAGATCCAATTTGATTATTTTCTAAAATTTTTATCACTCTTGTGTAGTTTTCTATTGCCTTATTAAAATCACCTTTAGCATAATAAATGTCTCCATAAAGTTCATACATAAAAGGGTAGTTTTTAAATTTGATCAATAATTTATTTAAATTATTAATTGCTAAATCGTGCTTACCTATTCTTAAATTTCCTATAACATTATTATATAAATATAAAACTTCATTGTTAATTTTTTCATTATTTAAAATTTCAGAGGGATCTCGGTTATAAGCTTTTATTTTATTACTTATGTACTCTAAAGAAATATTATTACCATTAATAAAAATTTTTGTTTTTACCGATTTTGAGCTTGAAGGTAAATTAATATATTTCTTCAGTTGCCTTAATCTTAATTTAGAAACGGGATGAGATCTATAAAAATCACTTCGTAGAGATTGGTTTAACATTTCCTCTTCACTTAACCTGGATAATAAACTTTTTAAACCATTTAAAGAAATTTTAGCTTTCTTCATGATGTCTAGTGCAAACTTATCAGCTGCTTGTTCTTGAATTCTCGTAAATTGAAGGTAGGATTTTGTTGCTAGATCTTGACCACCAATGATTAAACCAGTCGCAGCGTTGCTATTCAATTTACCACCTATTGATAGACCAATTCCGGCTATTGCAGCTATAGTTGAATATTTGGAACTTTTATCCTTATTAATAAGTCTACTAGTATGATGATTTAAAATTAAATGACCAATTTCGTGAGCTATAACCCCTTGAATTTCACTGATTGATTCAGCTTTGTTAATTAATCCTGAGCTTACATAAATTTTGTTTGAACCTGTAACAAATGCATTGTACTCATTATTCAAAATTAGCCTGGGATAAAATTTCTTACCTACTTCTTTAAGGTTTTGTGAAATTGATACTATAATTTCTTGAAGAAAAAACTCGATCTCTGCATCTCTAATAATTTTAATTTTTTCGGAAGCTATTGAATTACATGAAAAAAAAAATAAAAATATGAACAGTAATTTTTTTATTTTGACCACCACCCTTTTCTTTTAGGTTTTTGAGGCTTTGAGTCATTATCTATTTTTGTAACCTCAATGGGAGAAGAAGTTTGAACTATTCTAGGATTTTTTATTTCAGTAGTAGCCTTTTCGTTTATATTATTCTTTTCATCATCTAATGTATTATCATTTTCTGATTTGATTTTAACAGATTTAGTTTTCTTTGACTTGCTCTCATTTGATTTTTTATAATTTTCTGGTGTATTTTTTCTTTTTTTAATATTTTTATTTATTTCGTTTTGATCTAACTTATCAGTTGCTTTGGTTTCGTTTTTATTAATTTGATTATTATTCTTTGTTTCTTCTTCATTGGAAAGATCTTTATTGGGAGTTACTTTTTTATTTCTTCTTCCTATTTTCTTTCCTCTTTTTCTTCTATTGTTATTTTCTTCGTCATTAATAGCAGATCCTTCTTGATTTTCTTTTTTTTCTGTCTGCATCTTATTTTGTGTGTTTATTTTTTTGACTGTTTCTAATTTTTTTAATGGTGGGATAATGCTATTGTCATTAATAAATTCAATCAAAATATTGTATCGAGATTGAATTTCACTAAGTTGATCACGTTTTTTATTTAAAATATGAAGTATAACATTAGAGTGAGCGTATACATTTACGCCTATATTATTATCGTCGGCACCTTCTTCTTCGATAGATCTTAAGATTTGTACAGCACTAACCTCAATAGATTGAATGCGACCTGATCCACCACAATGCGAGCATAATTCGGATGAGTTTTCAACAACTGAAGGCCTAAGCCGTTGTCTAGACAATTCTAGAAGCCCAAAACCACTAATTTGACCTATTTGTATACGGGCTCTATCTTTTCTCATTGCTTCTTTTAATTTTTTTTCTACGTTATTTCTATTTTTAATCTCTTCCATGTCAATGAAATCAATAACGACGAGACCTGAAAGATCTCTGAGTCTTGCTTGTCTAGCAAACTCTTCAGCCGCTTCCAAGTTTGTTTTAAGTGCTGTATCTTCTATAGATCTTTCTCTAGTAGCCTTCCCAGAGTTAACATCAATTGCAACTAATGCCTCTGTTTGATCAATAATAAGGTAACCTCCAGAATTAAGGGTTACTTTAGGGCTAAATATATCAAATAACTGTGAGTCTAGGTTGTATCTTTGAAATAGAGGTTTTTTTTCATCATGATATTCTTGAACTTTCTTTGCATGACTAGGCATTAATGCTTTCATGTAATTCTTACAAACTTTATAGGCCTCATTACCCTCAACTAAAACCTCATCTATATCATTATGATATAAGTCACGTATAGCTCTTTTAACAAGTGAACCTTCTTCATGAATTAGAGTTGGCGCATTTGACTCTAAAGTAAGTTTTTTTACGTTTTCCCACGTGCTTATGGAATTAGAATAGTCTCGTTTTATTTCAATTTTTGTTCTTTTACTTCCAGCAGTTCTAATAATTAGTGCCATTCCTGTTGCTAGATCAAGATCATCAACTATTTTTTTTAATCTTTTTCTATCTACTATATTTGCAATTTTTCTACTAACTCCTCCTCCTCTAGGAGTATTAGGCATAAGTACGCAATATCTACCGGCAATTGATATATAAGTTGTTAACGCAGCTCCTTTGGTTCCTCTTTCTTCTTTAACAACTTGAACCAATAATATTTGACGTCTAGCAATAACTTCTTGAATTTTATAATTTCTATATAGGTTACGTTTAACCTTCCTCAATTCTTCTTCACTAAAATCTTCTTCAATTTCTTCATTTATATTTTGATTAATATCAAGTTCTTCGTCTGTTTTTGCTGATACATCGGCAATTAATTTTTGTCTGTCTTCTATTGGAATTCTGTAATAATCGGGATGAATCTCACTAAATGCTAAAAAACCTTGTCTGTTTCCACCATATTCTATAAATGCCGCTTGAAGGCTGGGTTCAACTCTAGTAACTCTTGCAAGGTAGATATTACCCTTTAATTGCCTTCTAGAATGAACTTCGTATTCAAAATCGTCAATTTTATCATTTGTGCTTGTTATTACCCTGGTTTCTTCTGTTTGCCTTGCATCAATTAATAAACGTTTAGTCATAATTTGTCTCCAAACTCAAAAAGGCAATCAAATGTTATTTTGATTACACTAAATTAACTTGAATGAGAACTTGAAGAGTTAAAGATGTTTATTTCTTAAGTTAATTAATTAGTGATTTAAAAGAAGCCAATATTAATATCGTCTTTTAGAAAAGCTCAATTCTAAATTAAAAATCAACAACTAATAATTCCCTATAAATAATTAGTAACACTAAAAATTAAATCTCATTCTGTATTTCACGCGAATTTGTCGCGTTTCAAATGATTAAATGGAAATTAACATTTGTATATTTGAACAAATTTACTTATTCAATTTAATCACATAAATTCTATTTAAAGTTATATATTGTTGATTGAGCCAAGACAAACTTTATTTTTTGATATAATAAATAATTATATAGCATTAAACAAAAAATCATATGAATAACTTAATTGAAATTAAACCTAAAACAATGCAAATAATATTAATCTTACTAACTTTTATTTTCTCTCATGGAGTTAAATCTGATCAGTTAAAAACAAATTGTGGAATAAAATTTAACAATTTAGTTTGTATGAATTTAGATCTCAACAATAATTTAAAGCTTAATCTTTTAGATGAGCCATATCGAATAATTATTGATTTTGAAAAACCTATAAGTTTTAAGAATATTTCAAAATTCAAAGAAACTAAACAGACCTTATTGACGGATGTAAGGCTAAGTTCTAAGTCAAAGCTTGGCTCCAAGCTTGTTTTAGAATTGTCTCAACCAGCTATTATTTCAGACTTTTTTTTTAATAAAGTTAAAAATAATAACGAGTTACTAAACCTTGAAATGAGTATTAGTAACACTTCTAAGACTAGTTTTAGTATAGCTAAGCATGTTTTATATAAAAATAAAGGAAATTTTCTGACTCTTAACGATAAAATTAGTTTGTCAGAATCTAAAAAACAAATAAGCTTAAATCAAATAAAATTTAACTCATCACCTTTAAAAAGACCAAAAAATTACAGAGTATCGAAATTAGAAAAAAAAATAATTGTTTTTATTGATCCCGGACATGGAGGCAAAGATCCTGGAGCAATTGGCGCGTTAGGTACTCTAGAAAAAGATTTAACTTTAAAAGCCTCCCTCTTAATCGCTAAAGTTTTAAATAATAACAGACAAATTAATGCTCTTTTATCCAGGACAGGTGATTATTTTATTCCACTTAGAAAGAGAATTGAATTAGCAAAAAAAAATAAAGCAGATATATTTATTTCCATTCATGCAGACTCAAGTAAAAATAAAAAAGCTAGCGGTATTTCCGTTTTCAGTCTTTCAGATGTTGCGTCGGATAAAGAGGCACAGAGATTAGCCAAAAAAGAAAATGAAGTTGACAAAATATTAGGCATTGAGGAAAGCATTAAAGATCCACTTATATATGGATCTTTAATAAAAATGTTTCAAAGAGAATCAATGAATGACAGCTCTATTCTAGCCAAAAATATAATTTCTAATTTAAAAGAAACTAAATTAGCTGTAAATAGAGGACATAGATTTGCAGGTTTTGCAGTCTTAAAATCATATGATATACCTTCAGTCTTAATTGAGATAGGCTTTTTATCAAATAAACAAGAAGAAAAAAAAATGTTAAATAATAGATATATGAAAAATTTAAGCCAAGGGTTAGCGAATGCCATAGAAAGTTATCTAACTGATAAAAGTAGATAAAATGGTCCTAAAAAAGTCTAAATTTATACATAAAAAGATAAAATGAAATTTTTTGCATACTTAATAACAACACTTTTTTTATTTTTATTATCAGGAATAATAATTTTTTTTTACGGATTGTGGTATTTTGGTAAAACCCTTCCAGATTATAAAGAGTTGTCAAAATACAATCCAAAGGTAGTAACTAGAGTTCATGCCGGAAATGGTGCCTTGCTTGCTGAGTACGCAATAGAAAATAGAGTTTTTGTTCCAATAAATGTTATTCCTAAAAAACTAATTAATGCATTTTTATCAGCTGAAGATAAAGGTTTTTATAATCATTTTGGTTTAGACATGAAAGCAACTTTGAGAGCTGTAATTACCAATATTAGAAACATAGGTTCTGGAAAAAGATTAATAGGAGCTTCTACAATTACTCAACAGGTTGCCAAGAATTTTCTACTAACCTCAGAGGTTTCATATGAAAGAAAAATTAAAGAAGCAATTTTAGCAATACGTATTGAAAGGGCTTTTTCAAAAAATCAAATTTTGGAGTTGTATTTAAATGAAATTTATTTGGGTTTTAAATCATATGGTATTGCTGCAGCTGCTTTGAATTATTTTGATAAAAGTTTAGATAATCTCAGTTTAGCTGAGATGGCTTTTTTAGCGGCATTACCTAAGGCTCCAAATAATTATAACCCATTGTACAAAATTGAGCAGGCTACAGCCAGACGTAATTGGGTGTTAAATCAAATGCATAAAAATGGCTATATTAAAAAAGACATAGAGCAAAAAGAAAGAAATAAACCCATAAAAATACTAAAATCCAGTGGTATAGATGCTGGTTACGCCCCTTACTTTTCTGAAGAAGTGAGAAAAACTTTAAGTAAAAATAAAAAGATTGGATCTAAACTATATACAAATGGTTACTCTGTTAGAACTACATTAAATCCTTTTATGCAAGTTAATGCAGATGAGGCTCTGGTGAATGGACTAGAAAGTTTAGATAAAAGACAAGGTTGGAGGGGGGTAATACAAAATTTAGATTTATCTAAATTAAGTTTAAATGAGATATTAATTATTTTAAATGACTTACAGAAAAAAATACCTCTAAAAAGAAAAGCAGTTATTGTAAATAAAATATATAAAAATTTTATTGAGATACGTCTACCTGATGGCGACATCGGAGTTGTTGAATTTAAAAATCTTTCTTGGGTAAAACCACAAACAATAAAAAAAGATAAAGACGATAAATTAAAAATTTATTTGGGATCAAGGTATAAAAATTTTAAGGATTTCTTAAATGTTGGAGACGTAATTGTTGTTAAGAAGCAATCTAACAAAAAAGAGAAAAACTATCTACTTTCTCAAATACCAGAAGTTAATGGAGCAATAGTTGTTATAGATCCAAATACTGGAAGAGTATTGGCAATGAGTGGTGGTTATAACTTTAATCAGAGTGAATTTAACAGAGCAACTCAAGCAAAACGTCAGCCTGGATCAGCTTTTAAACCTTTTATTTATTTAGCAGGTTTAGAAAAAAATTATAAACCAACGGATCTTATACAAGATGCAGCTTTAGCTTATGAACAATGTGAAGGTTGCCCAAAGTGGAAGCCAGCAAATTATACGAAAAAATTCTATGGCCCAAGTCCTTTGAGATTAGGTATAGAAAAATCTAGAAATTTAATGACAGCAAGATTAGCAATAAAGCTGATTGAAGAGGAAAAATTATCACTGATCCAAAATTTTTCTTTAAAAAACAAAATTAATGAAAATGAACTTTATCAGTTTTTAGATAAAGGGGCTTCATATATTACGATAGCTAACCATTTCGGTATAGAAAAAAATACTGTAGAAATTTTATTAGCAAATTATACTAAACCACATATTATTCAAAGATTTGCAAAGTTATTTGGAATTAATCAGAATTTACCTCCATATCTTTCTATGTCTTTAGGAGCTGGAGAAACAACTTTACTAAAATTAACTAATGCATATGGAATGATTGTAAATGGTGGAAAAAAAATAACTCCTACATTAATTGATCGTGTTCAAGATAGAAGAGGAAAAACTATTGTAAAACATGACAAGCGAACATGCAAAAACTGCGATACTGGATCAAGTTCTAATCAAATTCCAAGTATAGCTTCATTGGATTCAAGAAAAAAAATTATCTCTGCTGGTTCTGCATATCAAATGACATCTATGCTTAAAGGAGCTGTTGAGAGAGGTACAGGTGTTGTTATAAAATCTTTAAAAAGAAATTTAGCAGGAAAAACAGGAACGACTAATGCAAATACCGATGCCTGGTTCATAGGATTTTCTAGTGATTTAGTTGTTGGAGTATTTGTTGGTTTTGACAAACCTAGGCCACTTGGGTTTAAAGAAACAGGAAGTTCAGTAGCAGCGCCAATTTTCAAAAATTTCATGAAAAAAACTCTTAAAAATAAACCAGACATTCCTTTTAGAAGACCGCCAGGCATTAAACTTATATTAGTTAATTCTAAAACTGGAGTTAAGGTGAATTCAAATAATAAAAACTCAATATTGGAAGCTTTTAAACCAGGTCAACTTCCAAGCTTAAGTTTTAATAAAAACTATATAAATCTCAATAATTCAAAAACAAATATTAAAAATTTATCCCCTTTATACTAAATCAACAGGTCATTTAAAATGCAATCTGAAATACAGCTAAAATTTAATGAAGTAGACCATGCACTTCATATATTAAAAAAACATATTGATTGGGAAAACGCTATTGATAAACTTAACAAAATTAATACATCAATCGAAGATCCAAATTTTTGGAATGACACGTCTAATGCACAGTTAATAATGAGAGATAAAAAAATCTTAGAAAAAACAATAGATGTAATTAAATCTATAGAGATTGAAAAAAGTGGCCTGGTTGAGCTCATAGATCTCGCAGAAGAAGAGAGTGATCAAGATTTTATAGATTTATCAGTTTTGCAGTTAAATGAATTGGTAAAAAAATGTGATAAACTTCAATTAGAGAGTTTACTATCTGGTGAAGCGGATGCGAATAATTGTTATATTGAAATACATGCAGGT
>ENA-ORDR01001495-ORDR01001495.1-marine-metagenome-genome-assembly--contig:-NODE-1495-length-10797-cov-2.596828_pt1 | contig 10797 bp, 8 predicted proteins | sample MGYA00240993_ERZ508538 | MGnify/ENA primary metagenome ERZ508538 (study PRJEB26207, sample SAMN05421999) | marine metagenome | isolation source: Monterey Bay, California, USA | place: USA:Monterey Bay...
ATAACAATCGGTAGAGAGAAAGGTGCTCGTCTACCTTAGCTGAAATAAGTTGAACTCGGGAATCCAATAGTTCTTGTTCCGCATTCAAAACGTCCAATGTTGTCCTTGCCCCCAGAATCGCTTCTTCTTTTACTCCCTTGAGAGCCACCTCAGTTGCTCTAATTTGCTCTTCAGCAGCCAGTTTTGCTGCCTTGGCGACCTGAAGTAGTGAAAAGGCATTTGTTACGTTTTGCTCAATAGAAATTTTTGATGTGTAAAGTCTCGCTAAGACCTGCTCGTTTAAAGCAGTTTGCTTTCGCGATGAAGAATATAGTTTACCTCCTGAAAAAATCGGTCCACTTGCTCTGACGCTAAGGTCGCCACTAGTCTCACCGTCTTCGTCGAGCGATACGGAACTACCCAATGAGACAGTAAAACTAGTAGATAGGTCAGCTATCTTGGAATTTATTTCAGTCACCTTGACCAAATTTTTTAATTCATCGATCAATGGATGTTCTGCTAGAGCAATCGCAATTGCATTTTCTAAAGAATTTGGCACCTCCGGAATAAAGCTTGGATATTCCAGAAAGTTTGGCTTTCTACCGATTGCAGTTATGTATCCTGCAATAGCTTGTTCGTAGGAACCCTTAGCAAATGCTAATGCCGAATTTGAAGCAGCCAGCCGAGCCTCTGCTAACGCCACATCAGTTTTGGTAATCTCACCAACCTCAAATCTGTCGTTTGCTGCTCTTAACTCTTCACTTATAACAGATAAATTACCATCTCGGAGAGAAACATTCTCAGTTTCGCGAATAACTCCTAGATAAGCTTTAACAGCTTCAAAAAGGACGTTTTGCTCTATGTTAATCAACGAAGATCGAGTAGCAAAAACTGAAAACTTTGCCCCCTCTAGCCCTAAACTTCTTTTTCCACCATCATATAAAGTGAAATCAGCTAAAAGTGAGATGCTCGCTGATGTATCAAAAGAATCGGATACGCTACGATCATTGTGTGAAACCGTAGACGCCCAAGAAACTATTGGGGCTAACTGAGACGCTGCAGAGGCCACATCTTCATCTGCAGCTCTTAAAACTGCCCTATTTTGTTCTAATAAACCACTAGTGTTATAAGCGCTAACCATGGCACCTGTGAGTGTGTCCTTCGCGTTAGCAGACAAAGAAAAGCCAATTGTCATGGCACAAATAAAAATAAAAATTCTAGAGTACATCAATTTTCCTATAATCGAAGGCTTAACTTAAGCATGCTATTAAACTTTTCTAAAGAGCAAAGTCTTTTTGTCTAAAAAACCCCTGAAGGATAGGAGCAGCCGCATTGAAAGAATATCGCCAGGTTATTGTGTTATTTAATTTAAATCCGATTTTAGCCGTGCCAAGACCTTTTTCAATAAAAATAGCGCCTATTCGTCCGCCATTTTTAAGTTGCTTAAGTATCGACGTTGGAATTTCCTCAACGCCACCTTGCAAAATTATGACATCATATGGCCCATGCTCGGGGGCACCGTCTTCAAGTTTGGCAACTTGAACCACTACGTTATCCATTCCTATTTCAGACAAAATTTCTGCAGCTTCACTTGCCAAGCTACTGTCATCTTCTACGGCTATGACTACTTGCGCTATTAAACTTATGACAGCCGATGAATACCCTAAACCTGAGCCAACATCCAAAACTAACTCATCGTTATGTATGTCAAGCGCGTCTAGAAGTTTAGCTAAAGTCCTGGGCTCAAGAATAATTCGACTTGGCCCTATTTGAAAGTTTTCACCGATGTAAGCGGCCTCTCGTTTGCCATCGGGAACGAACTTCTCTCTAGGAACAGAGAGAAAAGCGTCAATGATTGGAAATTTAGTAACATCAGATGGCCGGATTTGAGTATCAACCATGATTTTGCGACGCGTTTTATAATCAGTCACTTTGTTACCTCTATTCACCAAGCTCTAGCCTTTTGACACAACCAGACATGATGAGCAACGCTGAACGACTGATAATACGCAAGAAAAAAAAGCAAACATCAAAGATGTTTATCGGCCATTTCTTACAATTAACTCAATAAGATGGCCCTAAAGTCGTTTACGTTTGTTCCTGTTGGTCCAGGAGTAAAAAGTTCATTAACTGCACTAAATGCAGTCCAAGCATCGTGTTGAGCAAGATGCATTCTAGGATTTAATCCCTTTTCACGCATCTTGCGCGCTGTGTTCCCATCACAAAAAGCACCAGCATTATTTTCTGAGCCATCTATACCATCGGTATCAGCCGCTAAAGCAACTATATTTGATTCATTTTCGATAGATAATGCAAAGGAAAGCAAAAACTCAGTATTTCTTCCACCACGACCGGACTTATCTAATATCTCTACAGTTGTTTCCCCACCAGATAATATAACCGCCGGCCTTCCAAAGATTGTATTTTTGTCTTTTCTAAACTTTGCTAATGCAGCATGCATTATTCCGATGTCGGAAGCCCTACCCTCAATCGCATCTGACAAAATGTACGGTTTGAAACCTAATTCTTCAGCTTTTTGGGCCGCCGCTCTCAAAGAAATATTAGAGGATGCAATAATTTTAGCTTCATGTTTTGAAAATCTGGTGTCACCAAAAGAGGGCACACTAGTAATTCCTTTTTCAAAATACTCTTTGATCTTTGTTGGTAGAGTGATTTTGTAACTGTTTATAAAAGAAATCACTTCCTGTATTGAAACCTTGCTGGCTATGGTTGGCCCAGATGCGACTTGAGCTGGATCATCACCAGGAACATCAGAGACAACTAGAGTTACAACTGGCGTGGGATACGCGGCAAGTGCTAACTGACCACCTTTGACTTGAGAAAAATGTTGTCGTATGGCGTTCATTATACCGATTGGAGCACCACAATTTAATAAAATTTTATTTAATTCTTGTTCATCTGACAGTTCAAAATTTGGCGGTGGGAATGGTAATAAGGCCGATCCTCCACCGCATATCAAGGCTATAACAAGATCATCAGCTGTCAATCCTTCTAATGCTTCAAAAATACACTCAGTAGCCCTTAATCCATTTTCATCAGGAACCGGGTGAGCTGCTTCCAAGACTTTAATTTTTCTACAATTCTCTGCAAAACCATAGCGAGTGACAACAACACCGCTCAAATCACCATCCCAAGACTGTTCTAAAGCTGAAGCCATTTGAGCTGCGCCTTTACCACAACCTATCACGATAGTTTTCCCTTTTGGAGGCGTAGGTAGATTTGGTGGCAAGGTTAGTTTTGGGTCTGCGGCTTCCACTGCTGCATTGAATAATTGTTTTAAAATTTCTCTTTCGCTTATTTCCATAGTATCACACTGCTGCGTTAAATTTGAGAAAACTAATTAATCAATAATAGTGTTTCACTGAACTTTATTCTACAAAATTCAATACATTAAGCTCACAAGAATGTTATACTGGTATCTTTATTAGCCGGCCAAAGCTGCTGATACAAATATAATTGATAATGCGCTCAGAGCTATGGCAATACGCCACCTCGGGGATTTTTTCATGCCTGTTTCCTGCCTTTTGTTCTGGTCTACGCCAGATTGTTGCAGGTCTTATAACACAGAATTTCAAGTTTGCAAAATGAGTTTCAATTTTCGCAACTTTATAAAAAGCGCTTTCTGATATTTATAAGAAGAAAATAAATAAGGGCGGCTCACCCACCGCCCTTATTTCTATTTTCGATAATCTTTTTTTATGTACCAGCTGTAAAAGTTGCCGTAGGCCATTCGCTGGTACTGGGCTTCCTTACGGAGCCAGCTAAAAACCTTTAACATATGACTTCTTTTTACTATTAGATACAGCCTTATAGCAGAAAATTTTGAAAATAAAAACGTTCATTTATTCTTTGTATTCAATAAATAAGAATTTAAAGCATCCTCCCACATTCTGGCTATTCACTTAAATTACACATTTATCTCTTTCTGATATAAAAAGTTTTATTGATGAAAAAAATCAAAAGACGTAAACATACGACTATAGTTCAAAAAAAAGATACTGGCTAAATTACTCAGAGCCTTACTTCGATGGTACAATTGACCAAGCGGAAGAAAACTGCATCATTGGACTTTTAAAAGGGATCAATATTTTTTTAATAGATTTTTTTGAAAGGATTTAGGAAAGATGTCTGAAGAAAAAGGTAATTTAAAAGGCTTAGCAATCAGCTTTATTTTGATTTCACTAATTATGGGCATCGGTGTTGGTATAGTTTATTTTGTAGGTCAAAGTATTTACTAAACTGGTAAGCGATAAAATTGGCATTATGTTGGAAAATTATAAAGATAAGCATCTAGAGATTAGACAGGGTGTTAGATCCTTATGTGATCAATTTCCCGCAGAATATCATCGAAAAATCGATGCCGAAAAAGAGTATCCAGAAGATTTTGTTGAGGCTCTCACAAAAGAAGGTTGGATGTCAGCATTAATTCCAGAAGATTACGGAGGATCCGGCCTTAGCCTTACTGAAGCAACAGTTATAATGGAAGAAATTAATCGAGCCGGAGGCAACTCAGGAGCCTGCCACGGTCAAATGTATAATATGAATACCCTTGTTCGCTTTGGCTCTAAAGAGCAACGCGAAAAATATCTTCCAAAAATAGCGAGTGGTGAATTGCGACTTCAGTCTATGGGAGTAACAGAGCCCACAACGGGAACAGACACAACAAAGATTAAAACAAAAGCTATTAAGAAGGACGATCGTTACGTTATTAATGGTCAAAAAGTATGGATTAGCCGAGTTCAACACTCAGATCTGATGATTCTTCTGGCACGAACCACTCCTTTAGAAGAAGTCTCAAAAAAATCTGATGGTTTATCAATTTTTTTAGTAGATATAAAATCTGCAATGAAGTCGGGGATGACCGTTCGTCCAATCCAAAATATGGTAAATCACGAGACAAACGAATTATTTTTTGAAAATTTGGAAATACCTTCTGAAAACTTGATAGGAGAAGAAGGTAAAGGCTTTAAGTATATTCTAACCGGATTGAATGCTGAACGGATTTTAATAGCAGCAGAATGTATTGGGGATGGTTATTGGTTTACTGACAAAGTTACCTCATATGTCAGCCAGCGGGAGGTTTTTGGGCGTCCAATTGGTCAAAATCAAGGAGTTCAGTTTCCAATAGCGGAGGCTTATATCGAAATTGAGGCAGCAGATTTAATGCGATTTCGATCAAGCCAACTTTACGATGCAGATTTACCCTGTGCTGCAGAAGCAAATATGGCAAAGTACCTCGCGGCAAAAGCAAGTTGGGAGGCAGCAAATGCTTGTATTCAGTTCCACGGAGGCTTTGGGTTCGCTCACGAGTATGATATTGAAAGGAAGTTTAGAGAAACACGACTTTATCAAGTAGCTCCAATATCTACTAATTTAATATTATCGTATATTGCAGAACATGTTCTCGGCATGCCACGGTCTTTCTAAATTTTAATGGTAAAACCCGTATTATCGCAAACTTACAGCAACACTTGCCATCCATTTGTATCAAGAATTATCGGAAAATTCCTTTTTTATTATTTTTTTTATGCTTAATTCAGCTTCATTCAAATCCAAATTGATCCATTTTCTTTCATAAACTGAACAAGGTATAGAGTGGAGAAGGCGATGTTTAGAAAAGAACTCAAACCTTATTTGGTAGGATATGTTAATGGTCATTACGAAGAGGTAGGTGACCAACTGGTGTTTGCATATGACGAAGCCCACGCAATTGAGACTATCCTTCAAACCTTTGACGATGCTAAATTTGTCTACGACTCAAAACAGCTAGTTCACTAAATCTTGGTGGAAATAGAATAATAGCATTGAAAGTACACAACTTTCTTACTGGTTAGATATTAGAGTTCTGTAAACAAATTTTAAACTTAAAATAAACATGTTTCTTTCAAACCGCCACAAATGCAATGCTTTATTGATTCAAAATTGTACCCGCGTAGCGAGAGCAAAGTTGTTTCAATCCTATCAGATTTTCCAACAACATTGCCAAGTCGACTAATTATAAACTAAAACAGCTGACGAGTTTTAAGTAGCTTAATCTATTACTATCTGGTGGACCTCGATAACGTTTCCCTCGGGATCATAGAAGAAAACCTGATGCCACCCTTTTACTGCATCACTGCCCCAGTCTGAATATGGAACATCCAAGTCATCAAGATGTAATTTAAAGGCCTCAATATCATCAGTTCTATAGGCTATGTGTCCGCGTTCTAAAGGGTTCACTGTCTGACCAGAACGAAAAGAATTCAGAATATCCTTTTTTGTAAGGTGCATCTGGACATCACCATCAGTAACAAATGAAACATCGCCCACTAATCCAAGGTTTTGATTGATTGGTGGTAATTTATTAGGTTCATCATCACCCAAGCAGAGAACTTCTCGATAGAATTTATCCATGTCTTTCACATTGGAGGTACACAAATTTATGTGATGCAGTTTAAGTTTCATATCCAATTCTCTCAATTGTAAAATATCACTCTTAATTACAAAAAGCATTAAAAAATATAACTAATTTCACACAAAAAGAAAAAATTTATATTTTATTTTATAAGTAAATTTTCTTCACTTTTAACAGACAATATTTATGACACGAAAAAATAAAGTTTGGGAAACTTTGCTTTGTTATGTAAAAATGACATTAATTAATCACAAAGGGAGGGCATAAATATGTCATCAGTAGAAAAGAAAACTTTTGCCACCGAAGCCGCTGAAGTAATGGAGCCCAATAATGCTAAAGTGGAAGTTGTGAATGTGGGCGGTAACAGAGTAATGAAAATTGCAGCTCAACCAGGTTGGGTATGGTCTAAAGACATTAAGCCATTAGTAGGCACAGAAAGCTGCCAAGCTAAACACTTAGGAGTTATTGTCGAAGGAACTATCACTTGCCGCCATGACGATGGCTCAGAAATCACTTATACTGCAGGAGATGCATATGCAATCGATCCTGGGCATGATGCTTGGGTGGTTGGCGATACAAAAGCAATAGCGTATGAATTTCACGGGATTTGGGGAGACGCTGGATAGTAAACTATAAAAGTCTACGAGGGCTTATGATGGTCCTCGTAGATAACAAAGAACAGAAATCTGATAATATTTTTTAAACTGCATGTAGATAGCTTCAATGGCTTTACAACTCGAAAACTTAGAAAAAATTCGCCGTGATTTCCACAAATACCCAGAGCTTGGTTTCCAAGAAAAAAGAACCAAAAGCAAAATAGCTAACTATTTAAAAGAGCTCGGACTAGATGTTCAATGTGGTTCAGGTATAATTGGCGTCCTTCGTGGCGGTGATGGCGGTAAAGCAATTGGACTTAGAGCCGATATGGACGCTTTGCCAATTCAAGAAACGAATACTCATAGTTACATATCGAAAAATACAGGTGTCATGCATGCTTGTGGTCACGATGGTCATATGGCGATGCTCTTGGGAGCCGCATATAGACTTTCTTCTAATGTGAATTTCAAAGGAACTATAGTTTTTATTTTTCAACCAAATGAAGAGCTCGGACTGGGTGCCAAAGCCATGATAGACGAGGGACTGTTGAAAAATTTTCCTATTGAAGAAATTTATGGCATTCATAACATTCCAGGAGTTCCAACTGGAGAATTATTAACACGGACTGGAATAATTTGTTCTTCTGAAAGCCTCTTTGAAATTAAAATAAAGGGGATGGGCGGGCACTCCTCAATGCCGCAATTGGGGCGAGACGCAATTACTATTGGAGCAGAGGTTGTCCAATCCCTCCAGACTATTATTTCTAGAAGAATTGCTCCTGGATCAGGCGCAGTTGTTTCAGCGACTGAATTTATTTCTAATGGACAGAGAAATGTATTGGCTAGTGAAACTATTATAAAAGGTGATGTAAGAACAAGACGGCCTGATGATCGAAAAAAAATAGAACTTTACTTAAACCAAATTGCTAGCGGCATAGCGTCTGCACATGACATCGAAATAGAAGTGTTTTTTGAAACTGAATTTATAGAAACGATTAATCATATTAAACCTACCGAAGCAGTTTTTAAAACTGCAAAAAAAAGTGGCCTTAAAATCACTGACTGTAAACCTATGAGTTTCTCAGAAGACTTTGCCCATTTTAGCAATGCCGTACCCGGTTGTTTTTTCCTTTTAGGAAATGGAATGGATGGAGCGAACAATAAACCGCTTCATTCCAGCGATTATGATTTTAATGATGATCTTTTACCAATTGGTGCAGATTTCTGGGCTAATCTTGTAAAAAACCGCCTTTCGACGGAAGGATAAATTCCGGATGACAATATTTGAAAACCGCCTGACCACACTAAAAAGCAAGCTTCAAGAAAATGATATAGATACCGCAATAATAACGGATGAAGATAACGTTTATTACCTATGCGGCTATTATGACTATCTTCATATGGAATTTGGCCGGCCAACCTTGCTTATCATTTCAATAGACCATGGAACTCTTCTTATAACCCCCACGATAGATCTTAACACAGCTGAAGAAACTGCTTGTGTAGACCGAATATCAGCTTGGAATGATGGTATGGGAGATGAATGGAGAGAAGAATTACCAAAAGTTTTAAAAAAATCCAGGCGTATAGCAATTGAACCAGATCAGATGCCACCAGTCGTAAGGAGATATATAGACATAGAGGTGTCATATGACAAAATTTCATCTGCAACTCCAATTCTTAGTACTATGAGAATGATAAAATCAGATGAAGAGCTCAAAATAGCACGTGATGCGGGTAAAGTAGCAACTGCAATGATGGCAGCAGGTCGTGAAGCAATAAGCAACGGCGTTGCAGAATACGAAGTGGCACTGGCCACATCAAATGCTGGGACCAAAAAAGCAGCTGAAATATTAGAAAGTAATTATGAAGATAAATTTATGTCCCCAAACACTCATTTTTTACAAATCATGGCGTCTGGGGACGCTATAACTAAAACTCACCACAGAGCTAGCACTCGAATAATGCAGTCGGGTGAGCCCGTATTTCTTTGCTTCTGTGGAATGACAAATTTTCACAAATTTAAACTTGGATTTGATAGGACCTTTTGGATTGATAGAATTGCTGATAAATCCCAAATCCAGATTTATGAAGTTGCCATAGCAAGCCAGAAAGCTGCCTTAGACGTTCTCAAACCTGGCGTGACAGCAGAAAGTGTGCATGCTGCTTACGCAACAGTGATTCAAGATGCCGGTTTTGATTATCCTTTCCGCTGCGGCCGCGCTACAGGCTTCAGTTTCTTAGAAAACCCTCAATTGGTAACTGGAGATAAAACCATCCTGAAACCAGGAATGGTTTTTGCAGTGGACGGGTCTGTTTCGGGAGAAACTTTTAGAGCTCAAGTCGGAGATAGCGTTATTATGACTGATACTGGATGGGAACCTCTAACAGCCCACCCAAAAGCTATTGATGAAATAATAATTTCTTAGTTGGATATTTATTTCAAAATTTAGACTTTAACTTTTAATGCCAAAGCCACCCCCAGAGGGAGTCTGCATTACAAACACATCACCAGGATATAATTCGTTTTTATCATTACCATTGTGCCTATCGACACTTCCATTTTGACGCTCAATCCACTCGCGTCCTATCTCTCCGTTCTTACCCCCGTTCAAACCCCTTGGTGGAACGCGCCTATTTGAACACAAGGTTGTTACCGTCATTTGCTCCAAAAAACGCAAACGTCGAGTTATCCCGTCACCTCCTGTAAATTTTCCATTGCCACCAGATCCAACACGGATGGATATTTCTTCACCCCTTACTGGAAAACGAAATTCTAAAATCTCAGGATCTGTACTTCGCGTGTTAGTCATATGAGTTTGAACAGCAGAACATCCATTAAAATTTAAACCTGCCCCACTTCCACCACAGATTGTTTCATAATTTTGCATATCATCATTTCCCCATACAAAATTATTCATTGTCCCCTGGCTTCCAGCCATAATTCCGAGCGCTTGCAAAAGAGCATTACACATTAACTGGCTAACCTCTGTATTTCCAGCAATGACCGCTGAGGGATATTCAGCATGTATCATACTTCCCTTTGGGGCAATGATTGTTAATGGACGAAAACATCCTTCGTTTAATGGAATTTCTGCACCGATTAAACTGCGGAAAACATATAATACCACAGCATGGCAAACGGCCAATGGTGCATTATAATTGAGCGGGTCTTTCGCAGCTGTCCCTGTAAAATCTATTTTGGCTGTTCTTTCGTCTCTATCTACGCTTACTGATACTCTTATGAATTCGCCATTATCTAATTCATATTCACTTTCTCCACCCTTCAGTCTGGTTATAACCTGTCTAACACATTCTTCAGCATTGTCCTGCACATGCCGCATATAGGAATGTACGACTTGAACTCCAAATTGCTCAGTCATCTTTCTTACTTCTCGAACCCCTGTCTCATTTGCAGCAACTTGCGCTGCTAAATCTGCTAGGTTTTCCTCAATATTTCTGCAGGGATATTTCCCAGAACTCAGAAGCTTTCTCGTTTCTTGCCCTCTAAATTTGCCATCCTCTACCAGCTTAAAATTATCAATTAACACACCTTCTTCTTCAATAGTTTGACTGTCAGGAGGTGCTGATCCGGGGGTTTTACCCCCTATATCGGCATGGTGACCGCGTGACGCTACAAAAAAAATAACTTCTCCATTATCATCAAAGATTGGGGTAATAACAGTCACATCGGGTAAATGAGTGCCTCCATTAAATGGTGCATTTAGTACGAAAACTTCGCCTTGTTTCATATTTAGGTTTTGTCGAATAATTGATTTAATCGACCCAGACATACTTCCTAAATGT
>ENA-ORDR01001497-ORDR01001497.1-marine-metagenome-genome-assembly--contig:-NODE-1497-length-10789-cov-2.358196_pt1 | contig 10789 bp, 14 predicted proteins | sample MGYA00240993_ERZ508538 | MGnify/ENA primary metagenome ERZ508538 (study PRJEB26207, sample SAMN05421999) | marine metagenome | isolation source: Monterey Bay, California, USA | place: USA:Monterey Bay...
TTCTACTTTTTGTTTTTAAGTAAGTAGCCATATTTTGTTTCCTCTCTGCATACATAGTGCAGTATGAAAACTAACGAGTAGCTCAAATGTATTGCGTAGCAATCATTCCCGTAGGATAGAGCACCAGATTCCTAATCTGGGGGTCACAGGTTCGATTCCTGTCGAGTGCGCCAATTATTTTGAAAAGTATTTCTTAATATTTATTCTAGAGGCGAGGTGAACAATAATTGATGATATAATGAAGAAAATCGATATTTGATATTCTGCGAACCACACATCATTTGAAATGAAGATAAATGTAAAACTTATGACTAGAGCCTTAAGATATATATCTAAAAAATTAATTGGAGCTAACTTTGATGACTCAAAAAAAATGTATCGAAATGAAAAATATGCAAATGTTAAAAAAATTGAAACTCTCAATGACAGTAGTCTGTGATAGGGTATTTCCTCTGCTTGTGAAATTGTAAAAGGAAAATATATGGTTATTCCAATTATTTCCAAACAAGAAACAAATAGAGCCCAGACCCCAAGTCCTCCAACAATTAATTTTGCTATCACTATATATGGCCTATCATGATTTAACTCATCCTTCTGGCCTTTTTTTTAGTAGGGCTAGTGACCGACCTACATTTAATTATACCTAATTAAATGAAAAATAATTATATTTTTCTAAATTTGGCTGTTTTGTTATGATAATTGATAATAAATATTATTAGATTCTAACTCTTAGTGACAAGCTATATTGTATTTTTTTAAACGATAATAATTATATGGCCACGGAGTAAGAAAACCAACAATAAGCATAATAGGAATAATCCACCAAACAAGCTTTGCCTCTCCTAAAATTATCCAATCAACAGCATTCATAGATAATTCCATTGATATCATTGAGATTAAACTCATACCAATAGCCGTTCTAAAAGCTTTACTTAGAAGCATTTGCCTTGATAAAACAATTGTCTCAAGAATAATGCTAGTAATAATACCATTAATAATTGCGAGGAGCATAATAGAAAAGGTTGGCCAGAGAATACCTGAAAGTTGGAAAAACAAGATAGTTCCAAAATCTCCAATACTACAACCAAGTAAGCACCATGCAGTATTTTTAGCACTACGTTTCCATGTGTGTTTACACTTCCAATGAAAACGAGGTTTTGGTTTTCCTATATCTATTGTCGAAGAATTATTCATATTATTAATATAATACTATAATTTTAAAGTACTAGAGAGATTTAGAGGTAATGTTTTTCTTTGGATCATAAAAAGGCTTTAAAACAACCTTTGCTTTATTATTTGAATACGGCATTTTAATATCAAATGAATTATCAATTTCAGAATTTTCAATGGATACCATTCCAAGAGCAATATTTTCTTTTAAACGTGGTGAATATACAGCTGAAGTTACCTTACCAATGTTATTATTATTTTTAAGTATAGGCCAAAAAGTAGTATTAGGTCCTTCTAAAGGATCACAATCTATAATTATGCCAACTTGTTTTCTTTTAATCCCTGTTTCTTTAATTCTAATCAAAGCATCTTTACCAATAAACTTATTATCATTATCAAGATTTACCAAACGGTCCATTCCCAACTCAAATGGATTAGTGTTAATGTCTGCATCTGCATGATATGATAACATCCCCCCTTCTATCCTACGAATAGAAGATGTATGTCCCGGCTGTAAATTAAATTTTTTACCTGCCTCCATTATTAATTCCCATAATTCGTTACCCCTAGACCCATCACGCAGATATATTTCATATCCAAGTTCACTTGACCAACCTGTTCTAGAGACAACTAATGGAATTCCATTTAATTCAGTTTCTATTAGCCAATAATATTTAATATTTATTATATTTTCGCCAAATAATGATTTCATTACATCAATGGATTTAGGACCTTGTAATTGCAAAGGAGATACATCAGGCTCTTTAATCGTAACATTTAATCCCGAATTTATAGCTACACCTTGTGCCCATAATAAAATATCACTGTCACCCAACGATAACCAGAAATGGTTTTCTGCTAATCTAAGCAAGACTGGGTCATTTAGAAGGCCACCTTCATGATTAGTAATAAGAACATACTTGCACTGACCTATAGATAATTTTGATAAATCTCTTGGAGTTAGTAATTGAACAAACTCAGCAGCGTCTGGTCCTGTAATTTCTACTTGTCTCTCAACAGCAACATCGCATAAAATAGCATCATTGATTAAATTCCAAAAATTTTGTTCAGGGTCCCCAAAATCTCTTGGAATATACATATGATTATAAACAGAAAATCCTGTTGCACCCCAATTTACTGTAGAATCAAAATAAGGAGATTTTCTTATTTGAGTTCCAAATCCAAAATCTTTTTTTATCATTGCTAACCTTTTATAAAACTAAATTTTATATTCAAAATTCTGCGTAGTTGGATTTATTTTAATTAATTTAGCACCATTACGAATATGATAATGAGTTGCCATTGGTGTTAAGGGAGATAATGTCATTATACTATCAATATTATTTTGCTCTTTCATATATTTAAGCAATTCTTTCATGATTTTTTTACCAGCTCCTTTTTTAAGAGACCATAAAGTATAAGCAATCGCAATTTGACTATCTTTTTCATTTACGCTCATTAAATCAAGTTCTTTAACAGTTGCAGGCAATTCATTAGTGAAAGCAATGCAAACAACTCCTTCAATTTCATTATTATATTTTAAACCAAAAATCTTTCTACCATTAGAAACTCTAAATTCATTATCCAATTCAGGTCTAACAGGATCATCTTCAGGATTTATCTCAGCTAACTGAACTAATTCAGTTTTTTTAATCCATTTGAAGAAGTCAAAGTTGTAGGCATATTTTTTTATCACAAAGATCCTTTACACCTTTTGGTTATTTTAAAAAGTAGAATTTCTAATGATTAAGTTTTTAAAACTAGCAGTTTTTTATATCAATAAAAATATCATTTTTGTCAATTTTTATATAATTGCAAAGATCTGTATCCAAAGACTGAAAATGATTAATTACTAAATCCGTATTATTTTTATTCATAGAATTAAAGTAATAATTTATATTTAAGCTTTCTACTAAATCTAATTTAAAATAAGGAGTTATGACTACATAGCCATTACTGAAAGTTGTTTTAAGAGAGTAATTACTATTATTTTCTAATTGAAGCTTTTTCATGCTTAATTTTTTATCTAAAAATACAAGGTTTTGATTCCAAGTTTTTGCATCAGTTGAAAAAATAATTTTAATATCGTTTAAGCTGATTAAGCTAATTTTTTCTGATGCTTTAATGACATTAAAATTAATCAAAATTATAAAAAATAAAAAATATACACTTTTCTTCATTTAGTAATAAACTAGTAATAAAATATAAAACATCGAGGTTAATATGAAAATACTCAAAGAATTAGACGAAATAAAGCTTGTTATAGTAGAAATGGAAGTAAACTTAGGTAAAGAAAAAAGAACAGGCCTTACATTATGTGCAAAAGATAAAAACGGATATTATCCTCTTAATACTGCACATGATGGGAGGCCTATTTTAATGAATAAAGAAAATTTAATAAAATTTGATTAATTAGATTAACTAACCCATTCACCTTGTCGAAATATTGGTACTGAGTTTCCGCTTTGATCTATTCCATCTACATCAATTTCATTAGACCCAATCATCCAATCAATATGAATCATACTTGAATTACCGCCTCTTTTTGAAATTTCTTCTTTTGATAAGTCTAATTCACCTTTAAAACATTTTGAGTAACACTGACCAAGAGCAATATGTGATGCTGCATTTTCATCAAATAAAGTATTGTAAAAAATAATACCACTTTGTGAAATTGGAGAACTATGAGGAACTAGTGCAACTTCACCAATACGGCTAGCCCCCTCATCTGATTTTAATACTTTTTGAAGTACCTCTTCCCCCTTACTCGCATTTGCTTCAATAATTTTACCATCTTTAAAAGTGACTTTAATATTATCTATAAGAGTTCCTTGATAAGATAGCGGTTTGGTTGATGTGACTGTTCCGTCCACTTTATATGCATGTGGTGTTGTAAATACTTCTTCTGATGGAATATTAGGATTACATATAATTCCATTTTGTGCTTTAGAAGCTCCACCCATCCATTCATGTTCATCAGCTAACCCAACTCTTAAATTAGTATTAGGGCCATTATATTGAAGGGCAGCAAAATTTTTCTCATTCAACCAATTGGTTTTCATTCTTAATTTTTCATTATGATCATCCCAAGCTTGTATAGGGTCATCGACAGAAGCTCTTGAAGCATCAAATATAGCATCAGCCAACTTAACTATTGCTTCATCTAATGGCAATTCAGGAAAAACACGTGAAGCCCAGGCACTTCCAGGCCATGAAACTATGTTCCAATTTATTTTAAACTCCGTTATTCTCTCTCTTGCAGGTTTATAGGCTTTTGCCATAGCTTTATTTGCTCTTGAAACTTTATCTGGATCCATTTGAGATAAAAGCATTGGGTCGTCACCTGCGATTGCCATTCTTGCTGTATTGTTATCAAAAGCTTCTCCCATTCCATTAAATAACCAATCTGTTGCACTGTCAAAGGACTCATCGGGAGCATATTTAAAACGCGAAAGTGTTATTTCTGAATCTGTAAATAATGGAGTTACAATACTTGCGCCTTCTTTATACGCGTGTTCAGCAATTTTTCTTACAAGTGGAAGAGATTCAATAGGTGCTGTTATTAAAAGATTTTGACCTTTTTGCAATCCTACACCTCTTTTAACTGCAAGGTTAGCAAGTTTATCAATTTTATTTTCATTAATTTTAAATTCACTCATCTTTTAATACTCCCATACATAATGTTCACAATTTTCTAACATATAACCAGTTATTTGACTTAAAAAAGTCCCATGACTAACTAAAGCAATTGAGTTACTATTACATTCATTAAGCCATAATTTAAATTTATCTAATCTATTTTTTATATCATTGAAATTTTCTTTAACAATTTTTTTTTCATTAATTTGTTTGTTATTATTCCACCAGAATTTATTTAAATTTGAAAAATCAAAAGATTTAAAATCTTTTTTTAAATCATTAGGTTGCCTCCCAACATCACATGAATGAAATAAGTGCTCACGAATTAATGGTTCGATAACCGGTTTTTTATCAGGGAATATTATTGAGAAAGTCTGAAGAGTTCTTGTTAATGGGGAGCATATAAAAGTATCAAAATGTATATTTTCTAATACACTTCTTGCCTTTAATGCTTGATCCTCACCTCTTTTTGTAATTCTAGCATCATAATAATAAGTTGGATTATCTAAATCAACTGCGGCATTAGCTTCAGATTCAGCATGACGTATCAAATAAATTTTTTTCATTAATCAAATAAATATTAAACTGCTATTTTAAGTCGATAACTAGTTTTTTTAACTCTAGTTTTAAAATAGTTTTTATTATACTTATTTATTGTAGGTTTTGTATTTATTTGATTAATAATCTTAATTCCTGCTTTTTTAATTGCAGACATTTTTAATGGGTTATTAGTAATGATATTTACATTTTTAATATTAAGAAGTTTGAGAATTTTACTTGCAACGTTAAAGTCTCTTTCATCTTCTAAAAAACCAATATTATGATCTGCATCAATAGTATCTAATCCTCTTGATTGAAGGGAATAAGCTCTCATTTTATTTGCTAAACCAATACCCCTACCTTCTTGATCTAAATAAAGTATTACTCCACCATTATTTTTAGACATGTAAGTTATAGAATTATTTAGTTGCTCACCACAATCACATTTTAAAGAGTGAAAAATATCACCAGTAAAACATGCTGAGTGAATTCTTAAGTTAGCAGTTTTTTTAATTTTTTTTGGATTAATGATAATAGCCATATGTTGTTGTGAACCGATATAAGACTTAAATATTTTAAAAGAGCTATTTTCTACTAAAGGAAGGGGTACATTTGCACTTGAGATTAACTTAATACTATCTGAGATATGTTTATTTTGATTTACTAAATCTGAATATTTAAATTTTAATAAACCCATTTCAAATAACAAATTATCTATTTTATCATTATACTCAGATTTAATTTTTTTAAATATAAGTGAGGGTATCAATTTTGCATTTTTAGATAATTCTAAAGCATAATTATGAAATACTTTTGATTTAACCGAATTAAATTTTTTAAAGTTTAAGATATTTTTTTTGTTTGCAGGGTTCAAAAATAAATCTTGAAATTTAGTATGATTAAAATTTGAACTTACTTGAAAAAAAACATTCGAGGTTGGATTGCTAGGTAATAATTGTTTAGCTTTTTGTTTAGTAATTAATAAAAAAGTTTCATTTTCTTGAATTGTTTTAAATTGATTAATAATCTTCTTTGTTGCGTGCTCAATGTTATAAAAAATCCAATAGTTTCCTTTTTCCTCTAAAACAATTGGTCTACCTGTTCTAAGCTCATTTATTGCTCTATCTATAAGAATACCTGTATTTTTATTTAAACTCATCAAAATCTATATATAAACAAATTTTATAAAACCAATGATCAACACTAATAATATCGCAGATTTATTTAATTTTATTAAAAATCACGAAAAAAATAACAGTTTAATTATAAAAATAACTAAAAATAAGATTAAAATTGTTAAAAATAAAAAAAATGCAGATTTAATAATTAACAATAAATACATAAAAGTTAATAAAAATATAGACTTGATTTTAAGACAATGCTGCGAAATTATCATCCCATTGCTTTTAAAAAATAATTGTAATTTTATAGGTCAAATTGGACAAAGTCTTGATGGTAAAATTGCACTAAATAATGGTAATTCTCATTATATAAATGAAAAAGAAAGCATAACTTATTTACACTGTTTAAGATCTATAAGTGATGGAGTTTTAGTAGGTGTAAACACAATCATAAAAGATGATCCTTTTTTAACCACAAGAAAAATAAAAGGGCTTAATCCTATTAGATTAATCATTGACCCCTCTTTAAAATTAACAAAAAAATATAATATATTTAAAGATAATAACAAAAACATCATATTTACATACTCATCTAAAGAAAAAAAATTAAATAATAGTACTATCATTAAGTTTCCAAAAAAGAATTTTACATTAAGTGTCTACAAATATTTAAGAAAAACTTCTTTGAAAACAATTCTAATTGAAGGTGGGCCAACTACTTTATCGCATTTTATAGAACATAAGTTTTTAAATTATATGCAATTTATAATATCACCAACGGTAATAGGCTCTGGCATTGATAGCATGAAACTAAAACCAATTTCAAATTTAAAAAATGCTATTAGGACAAAAAATACAATAAATAAATTAGGGAAAGAAATAATTGTAACTTTAGATTTTAATAGCTAAAAAATCTTTATTATTAACACTAAGTTTGGACTTATTATTAATGATATTATCTTTTCTAAATTCTATCCAATCTAAAAGATTAGTTTTTCTATTTTTTTTAATAATTTTTTCACAAAAATCCAAAAACATCAATTGAAATTTCTTGTTTTTGACATCAGTCCAATTTGATTTAAATAAATAACATTTATGAGTTTTTGAAAAACAATTATTTATAATATCAGAACAATCAGGTCCTACAGCTTTATTCTTATTATTTTTTTTACTTTTCTGATCATTATTAAATAACTTCAAAACATCTTTATCTAGATTATGTTTAGGGAAAAATTTAAAATACCCATCATAATTGATAGAAAAATATACTAATTTTGTATTTGTATTTAGTTTATAAAATTTATTAAACCAATCAAGTGGCATAATATCTAAAAAAGCAGAACCCGTAACTAAATCATAATCTTTAAAAGTATGTTGATGAATATTTTTTATTATATCATCATGTTTTAGATTAATTTTTTTTATCTTATTATTAATTACTATATTTTTCTTAGCCTCATTTAATGAGCTTTTAGATAAATCCATTAATGTCCAAGATTGATTTTTATATTTAATTTTTTTTGATAGATATCTGAAATTTGAACCTGTCCCTGTACCCAAGTCTATAATTCTAATCTCATTATAACTTTTAAAGAAACTATTAATCTTCTTAATAATAGAAATATTTTTTGATAAATTATCTACTTTTTCTCTTTGAAACAACCATGAGTTCTCAAATTTATGCATTGCAAACAGCCTTTATAAAGAGTTTAGCAGATTGATCATTGGTTAAATATTTTTTGTTTTTAATATTCTTTTTTAAAATTTTATATTTTTTATTATTAAAACAGTTATCGTTAATTAATTTTTTAAGTGTACCTTTATTGTGATTATCAAAATATAAAACACCATCTTTCCCAATAGTTTTTTGAATTGTTGAAGTTTTATAAGAGATAATAGGTATTTTTGATAAAGCTGCATTAGCTAAAGACATTCCAAATCCCTCATATTCACTAGTAGATATATAAAAATCACAAATAGAATATATATTTTCTAATTTTAATTGAGATATCTTTCCATGCAAAATTACTTTATCTTTTAGATTGTTATTACTAATAAGTTTTTTTATTTTATTAGTATATTTACTTTCTCTGGAAACATCACCTACAATATTAAGTTGAATATTATCAATATTTTTAATTTCATTAATGAGATAATCATACTTTTTTCTTTCAATAATACTCCCACAAGTTAATAGCTTTATTTTTTTACTAGGAATTTTTTTATATTTTTTAAATTTTTCAATTCCAGGTTCAACTATTGAAATTTTACTAGAATTAATTTTAAATGTTTCAGACAAAAGTTTTTTAGTATTAAGGGATGTAACAATAAAATAATCTATTTTTTTATAAATTTTAATAGCTCTTTTAAAAAACTCTTCACTTTTTTTACCTTTATACTCTAAATATAATGGATGATGTATTAAAGCGATTATTTTAAAATTATCAAATATATTGATTGATTTGTGCAGACCTTCTATAACTAATCCATCAAAAATCAAAATATTGTCTGATTTAATATTACTAGTTATTTTATTTAAATTTTTTATATCTTGAATATTAGGATTGGGATAATTTGAAGATAATTCTATAAATTTGATTGGAAATTTATTTTTTTTAGAAAATTTAAGAATATTGTTTTCGTAAATATATCCACCTGTTTTTTGATTAATATTACCAGGATAAAAAAATATAAATTTTTTTGAATTATTTTTCAATTTCTTGTTCAAAAGATGCCCATGCAACATTTGATTCTGTCAGAGTTATCTTCAATTTATGAAGTAATTGATAATCATTGGAATAATTATTTTTTAATTTTGAGCATATTCTATCGTAAATATCTTTAGCTAAAAACTCTGTAGAAGTAATAATTCCTTTAAATTCATCAACTTCATCTAGATTTTTATAGCTATAAAACTTTAATACCTCAGATAAAATGTCTGTAACGACACCCAAGTCCATTATAATATTATATTTATTCACATTTTCTGCAAAGAATTCTGCATCGACAATATAAGTCGCACCATGCATGTTTTGAGCAGGGCCAAAAACCTCTCCTGGAAGAGAATGAGCGATTAAGATGTTATTTCTGACAGTGATTGAGTACATTTAATATTTAATTGCGTGGATTATAATATTTTTGTTATTTAGTATAGATATATAATCATTTTCTAAATTTTTAAACTTACTGTTACTATTAATTAATGTCATAATTTCATCATTAGATAGAGCGTCTATTGCTATTTTCAATCTGCTTTTATAATTATGCTTTTTTTTCATATGAACAGGTATATTTGATACCTGAGATGAGATAATTTTTAACCTTTTAGAATGAAATTCATTACCTAAATTAAGCTTACCTATTTTATTTCCATACCAGCTTGCTTCAATAAATTTACCATCCAAATTAAGTTTAGCAAAAGAATCATTTAGCACATTATAACTTGAAGTTGTGTTAATTATAGAATCACAATTATCAACATTTTTAAATTCAATAAAATTAAGCTTAAGTTTTTTTGCTATTTTTTTCTTCTGTAAATTAAGATCTGTTACATATAAATTTTTATACCCTTTTAATCTAAAATAATAAGCCGTTAATAAACCAACGGATCCTAACCCTACTATTAATATTTTATCTTTTTTATTAGCTTGAGTGTCCCAAAAAATATTAACTGCAGTTTCCATATTTGCAGTTAACAAATACTTCTTAACGTTACTATTTTTTATAAAATTAATATTTTTAATGCTGATTTCAAAAAATGTTTGATGTGGGGTTAGCGTAAAAATAACTTTGCCTACAATAGATGCGGGACCGTCTATGATTTGACCAACATTTATATAGCCGTATTTTATAGGAAAATTAAAATCACCTTCCTGAAATGGGCATCTCATAACACTAAATTGATTTCGATGAACCTTACCATTGGTCACGAGTTTTTCTGTACCTTTACTAATGCCTGAATATAAGGTTTTGACCAAGACAGACTTATTATTTTTTTTATATTCAATATCGCTTAATAAAATTTTTGGTTTATTTTTTTTTACAAGCCACAAAGATTGAGATTTCATAAAATGAATATAAATGTATAATATTATAAATGCTAACAAAGTTTTGGAATAATTTAACAACTGAAGAGATAGCTAAATTATCAAGAAATACTATTATTATCGTCCCCTTCTCTGCCATTGAACAACATGGATCTCATTTACCAATTAATACAGATAAGATAATACTTGATAAAATAATTGATAAATTTTGTGAAGAAAATAAAAAAAGTAAAGATTTCGTTGTTTTACCAAATCTTTGCATAGGTTCATCAT
>ENA-ORDR01001499-ORDR01001499.1-marine-metagenome-genome-assembly--contig:-NODE-1499-length-10768-cov-3.228884_pt1 | contig 10768 bp, 6 predicted proteins | sample MGYA00240993_ERZ508538 | MGnify/ENA primary metagenome ERZ508538 (study PRJEB26207, sample SAMN05421999) | marine metagenome | isolation source: Monterey Bay, California, USA | place: USA:Monterey Bay...
TAATTCCCCTATCCAATACGCAGATTGGAAAGCAATAAAAGTGCAAGCTCTTTTGACTGGCTCAGTTCTTGTTTCCGGTGAAAAGCTGTCGGTAAAATTTAGGCTTTTTGATGTTTTTTCGAATAACGAACTTGGAAAAGGTCTTCAGTTTAATTCTACAAAACAGGGATGGCATCGTGTTGCTCATAAAGTAGCTGATGAGGTTTATTCCCGAATAACTGGCGAGCAGGGATATTTTGACAGCCGTGTTGTTTATGTTGCTGAAACTGGAAAAAAAGGTTCTCGAAAAAAACGTTTGGCTATTATGGACTTTGACGGTGCGAATTCGAAACATTTGACCGATGGTTCCTATATTGTATTAGCTCCTCGGTTCTCGCCCACAGGAGAACGAGTATTATATACTAGCTATGAAACTGGAACCCCCCAGATATATGTAATAAATGTCGCCACCTCGAAGCGAACTGTTTTGAAAAACCGAAAAGGAACAATGAGTTTCGCCCCACGTTTCTCTCCAGATGGGCAATCTGTTGTTTACTCCTTAGAGCAGGGTGGTAATACGGACATTTACGTCATGAACCTAAGAAACTCCTCAAGCGCTAGATTAACATCAGCGCCATCCATTGAGACTGCACCCAGCTTTTCCCCAGATGGATCTGAAATTGTATTTGAGAGTGATAGATCAGGAACTCAGCAGTTATATGTGATGTCCTCCCTTGGAGGTGGTGCGAAAAGAATTAGCTCTGGGGATGGTCGCTACGGAACTCCTGTTTGGTCGCCACGGGGTGACCGGATAGCTTTTACCAAACAAAGCCGGGGGCGTTTCCATATTGGTGTCATGCGTGTTGACGGTTCTAAGGAAAGGTTGTTAACAGCATCTTTCCTCGATGAAGGTCCAACTTGGTCTCCAAACGGCAGAGTTATTATGTTTACCAGAGAAACACAGGGCGAGACAGGCGTTTCAGCTCTTTATTCGGTTGATGTTTCAGGAAGAAATTTAAAAAAAGTTACGACAAGAGACGGTGGATCTGATCCGTCTTGGTCACCACTTGGAAAATAACATTATTTGCAGGGTTAGTATTTCATGTTATCACTGAATTTGAGAGGCTAATAATGACAAAATTTAGTTTATATTTGTGCGCGATTTTGATCATATTTTTAGGTGGATGTTCACAAAATGCATCGACCCCATTCTCAACAAATGGTATGTTGAACAGCTCTAGTTCTAAATTCGAAGGTAACGTCAGTAACCCAAGTTCGATAGCTTTTTTTAAAAACAATGTTGGCGATCGTGTACTATTTTCCATCGATCAATCAGATTTAGATCAGTCAGGTAAGGGCATATTGTTGGGCCAAGTCAAATGGTTACAAGCAAACGTTGATTACAAAATTATTATTGAGGGGCATGCAGATGAAAGGGGTACAAGAGAATATAATCTTGCGCTTGGAGCTCGAAGAGCTAACTCTGCTCGTGAATTTTTGGTATCTAGAGGAATAGAAAGCTCTCGTATTCAAACAGTGAGCTTTGGAAAAGAGCGTCCAGTAGAACTTTGCAGCAAGGAAAATTGCTACAGTGAGAATAGGCGAGCTGTTTCAGTAGTTTCTAACCTAAATTTTTAATTGGAGTTTAAGATGATAAGGTTGGTTGCTTTAATTTGCGCATTACTTTTTGCACCGACAATTATTTATGCTCAAGACAACAAAAAGACATTAGCTGATGTAAGGCAAGACCTCAATATTCTTTACGTTGAAGTTCTGAAACTAAGGCGGGAGTTGTCTACAACACAAACTTCTTCGATGATATCGTCTAACGAAGCCTCTGTATTAGAAAGACTTGATGGAATGGAACAAGAGTTGAGGCGTTTAACTTCTGAAACAGAAAATTTAGAGTTCAGAGTCAATAACATTGTAAGTGATGGCACCAATAGGGTTCGCGACCTTGAGTATCGGTTGGTGGAATTAGAAGGGGGAGACCTTAGTAAAATTGATTATGCTACAACCCTGGGAGGTGACTTAGAAATATCGTCAGAAATTAACGTTGAAGAAAATTCTGGGCCAGAATTAGCAATTGGAGAAAAAGCAGATTTTGAAAATGCACAAAATGCATTGTTAGAAGAGCGCTTTGAAGACTCCTTATTATTATTTGAGCGATTTCTGGAAAACTATCCTGATAGTCCACTGAGCGCAGCTATCATTATAGGTAGAGGAAACGCATATGAGGGGCTTGGGGAAATCAAAAAAGCAGCAAGAGCATATCTAAATAGCTTTTCATTATACGAAGACTCGCCAGTTGCCCCAGAAGCGCTGACCTTGTTGGGGAATGCTCTTGTAAATTTGGGGCAAACTGATGCCGGATGCCAAACTTTAGCGCAAGTTCTTATGCGTTTCCCAGGTTCTGATTACAGTCTTGAGGCCGAGAAAATGATGTCGGAACTGCAGTGTCCTTAAGTGTTAAAATTACGACACGGGTATTTCAAACACTTTCAGATCTCAAAAAAAAGTATGGGTTTGTTGAGCTTGGTTTAGCTGTTTCTGGGGGGAGTGATAGTTTAGCTATGCTCTATCTTTGTAAGGACTGGGCAGTAAAAAACAAAATCAAACTGCGTTGTGTTACTGTAGATCACAAGCTTCGTTCTGAGTCGTTAATTGAGGCAGAACTAGTCGCAGGTCATTGCAAGAAGCTAGGCATAAATCATGAAATAGTTGGATGGGACCATGAAGAGAAGCTGAAGGGTAATTTATCTGACTTAGCTCGCTCAGCCCGATATAAGATGATTGATAAATGGCGCAAAGATATAAATTTTGTTTTAGTGGGCCATACCCAGAATGATCAGGTTGAAACTTTTTTTATGAATTTGAAGAGGGGATCCGGAATTGAAGGTTTGAAAGGTATGCCTGTGAGTTTTAGAAGATCTGAAGGTTACTTAATATTAAGACCATTAATTCATACCTCAAGGGAAAGTTTGCAACAGTATCTTAAGGAAAAGAATATAACTTGGGTAAGTGACCCCTCTAATTCGAACGAAGATTTTGAACGAATTTCTCAGCGCAAAACATGGACAATATTAAAGTCGAAAGGTTTTTCTGAGAACCGTATCGAATTAAGCGCAGACCATATGCGAAGAGCCCACGAGGCTTTAAACCACATGTTGCCTATTCACTTCAAATCGATTGGAAAACAAGAGATCACTGATTTATTGTGGGAGTATAACAGCTTTGTCTCGTTGCCGGAAGAATTTAAACTTCGCTTAATTTCTGCTGTTGTAATGTGGAATGGGAATGTGCATTACCGTCCAAGATTTAAAGCTGTTTTGGATGTCTTGAAAAATATAAATGAAAAGAAAACAGTCGTTTTGGGAGGTTCTATATTTTATTACAATGCTGGCAAAATTCGGATCACAATCGAGTATCAATCTGTAAAGGAAAATACCGTAAGTTGTAAGTCCGGCTTAGTATGGCGAAATATTTGGAAAGTTGAAAGGGAAATTAAAGATGGGTACATTACTGCTATTGGGATTGACGGCAATAAACAGTTATCAAAACAACAAAGATCGACGATGCCCTTCCGATCAAGAATTATTCAACCAGGTATTTTTGTAAAAGAAAAACTGTTGATTGCCCCAACGCTTGATAGTGACAGTTCCGAGTATTTGTCATTTTGTGGAATAAAGTTTAATGATTTTCTTCACAACCATTGAACCTTGCGTATGACTTTCTATATTTACAAATAAGCAAACCAAACTAGACAATTCTGGAGATATTCCTTGGGTAATAATCGAAACATAGCATTTTGGGTAGTTCTGTTCCTTTTAATTGTTGTATTATTCAACGTATTCAGCACTGGCAGCAGTAGTATGCAAAGCCGTGAAGTGCCTTTCTCAGAGTTTGTTAACAACGTGACTGGAGGAGAAATCAGAGCGGTGACCCTGGACGGGGAAAAAGTGCGGTTTACGGGGCCCGATAATAGAGAACAGTTTACTATTCGACCTGGTGATGCTGATGTTACCAATTTATTGATTGCAAACGATGTTGCAATCAGAGCTGAACAACAGGAAACGTCTGGGCTTCAATCCTTTTTAATGACCGTGTTTCCATTCCTTTTACTGATCGGTGTTTGGATCTATTTCATGAACCGAATGCAAGGTGGTGGTAGAGGTGGAGCGATGGGGTTTGGCAAATCCAAAGCAAAGCTGTTAACCGAAAAACAGGGCAGGGTTACCTTTGATGATGTGGCGGGTATAGACGAAGCTAAAGAAGAACTTGAAGAGATTGTTGAGTTTCTAAGAAATCCACAAAAATTCAGTAAACTTGGAGGTAAAATTCCTACTGGCGCATTGTTAGTTGGACCACCTGGTACTGGTAAGACTTTGTTAGCTAGAGCAATAGCAGGAGAGGCTGGCGTTCCGTTCTTTACAATTTCTGGTTCGGATTTTGTTGAGATGTTTGTTGGTGTAGGCGCTTCTCGTGTGCGTGACATGTTTGAGCAGGCGAAAAAGAACGCTCCGTGTATTGTATTCATAGATGAAATCGACGCAGTGGGACGCAACCGTGGAAGTGGATACGGTGGCGGAAACGATGAGCGTGAACAAACTCTTAATCAACTTCTGGTTGAAATGGACGGGTTTGAGGTCAATGAAGGTGTAATTATATTGGCTGCTACAAACCGACGAGACGTTTTAGATCCAGCATTACTGCGACCGGGACGATTTGATCGTACAGTGAATGTGCCAAACCCAGACATTAAAGGTCGTGAAAAAATTCTTAATGTGCATGCGAAAAAAACCCCATTGGGACCGGATGTCGATCTTAGATTAATAGCCAGAGGGACGCCCGGCTTTTCGGGTGCTGATTTGGCAAATCTCGTAAATGAAGCTGCTTTGATGGCAGCGCGGATCGGTAGATCAGTTATAACAATGATCGATTTCGAAAATGCAAAAGATAAAGTAATGATGGGGTCCGAAAGGCGCTCTATGGTCTTGACCCAAGAGCAAAAAGAAAAAACAGCATATCATGAAGCTGGGCATGCGGTTGTGGGGTTAGCATTGCCTCAGTGTGATCCAGTATACAAAGCCACAATTATTCCTCGTGGGGGTGCTTTAGGAATGGTCGTGTCACTTCCTGAAATTGATCGTTTAAATTGGCATAAATCTGAATGTGAAGAAAAGTTGGCGATGACCATGGCTGGTAAAGCCGCTGAAATAATAAAATACGGTGCAGATAATGTATCCAATGGGCCAGCTGGAGACATTCAACAAGCTTCAGGTTTAGCTAGAGCTATGGTTCTTCGTTGGGGTATGTCTGACAAGGTTGGAAATATTGATTACACCGAAGCTCATGAAGGTTACCAAGGCAATACAGCCGGATTCTCAGTGTCGGCAAATACGAAAGAGTTGATAGAAGAAGAGGTTAAGAGCTTTATTCAAAAGGGCTATGATACTGCTTTTAAAATATTAACAAAAAAGAAAAAAGAGTGGGATCGTTTAGCTTTAGGGTTGCTTGAATATGAGACCTTGACTGGTGAAGAAATTAAAAAAGTTATGAATGGCGATCCTCCACACTCTGATGATGAGGGTAAGGATGATGGTAGTGCATCAGCACCTTCTGTTACAGCTATCCCTAAAACAAAGCCCAAAGCAAAACCAAGCGGCAGTATGGAGCCAGAACCTAGCTAACTAAGCTTTTTGCGACCAAAAGAATATTTTTCTTTTTAGGCGTGAATTGCTCCACTACCACAGGCCAACGCGGCTTCTCGAACTGCTTCTGAATAGGTTGGATGGGCGTGGCAAGTAAGGGCCACATCTTGAGCAGATGCCCCAAACTCCATTGCTATGCATAGCTCATGGATAAGGTCTCCAGCTGCTGGACCAATGATGTGTGCTCCTAGGATCCGGTCGCTGTCTTTATCAGCTATAATTTTTACAAAGCCATCTGCGGCGAAATTTGCCTTCGCTCTGCCGTTTCCCATAAACATAAATTTACCAATTTTCACGGAGTAGTCATTTTCTTTGGCTTGTAGTTCAGTTAGTCCCACAGACGCGACTTCTGGAGAAGTATAAATAACGCTTGGGATTACTTGATAATTAATATGTCCATTTTTACCAGCAATTTGTTCTGCTACTGCAATGCCCTCATCTTCTGCTTTATGAGCTAACATTGGACCTTCAACAACATCACCAATTGCGTAAATATTTGGTACCATTGTTTGCCACTCATTATCAATTTTGATTTGGCCACGCTCGGTTAATTCAATATTCAACTTATCTAGCCCTAGGCCATTAGTGCTCGGTTTTCTCCCGGTTGCGACTAGAACGATATCTCCATCTAATTCATGCAAACTTTCATCTTTATTTAGCTTATATTTTACTTTTCCCCCAGATTTGGATTTACTAGCGGACTGCACGGCGGCTCCCATAATAAAGGAAATACCTTGTTTTTTTAGAATTCTCTGGAAGGTTTTTTGCACCTCTGTATCCATACCAGGTGTTATATAATCTAGGTACTCAATAATCGTAACTTTTGTACCAAGACGCGCATAAACGGAGCCGAGTTCCAACCCAATAACGCCCGCACCGATAACTGTCATTGTTTTTGGTATTTTGGATAATGATAACGCTCCAGTTGATGACACTATTATCTTTTCGTCGATTTCGACGTTGGGAATAGTACTTGGTTCTGACCCTGAAGCGATAATTATATTATTAGTGTCGTAAGTTGTATCGTTTATTTGAACTTTCCCTGGAGCGGATATTGAGGCCCAACCTTTTAAATGATCTATTTTATTTTTTTTGAATAAAAACTCGATGCCTTTGGTATTTGCTTCAATCGTTTCAGTTTTATAATTTTGCATTTTAGCCCAATCTACAGACGGCGGCTTTGCTATTAATCCCATTTTCTCAAAATTATGTTCAGCTTCATGAAGTTGGTGACTGGCATGTAACAATGCTTTGGATGGGATACAGCCTATATTTAAACATGTTCCGCCGAGAGTATCACGACCTTCCACACAGGCTGTTTTAAGACCCAGTTGAGCGCAACGAATAGATGCAACATAACCTCCCGGTCCACTCCCTATGACTATAACATCATATTTCGACATCTCATTTTCCCTTCCTGCACATTATCAAAGATCCATTAGAAGCCGCCGTGGGTCCTCTAATGCTTCTTTTACTCTAACTAAGAATGTTACTGCGCCTTTTCCATCGACAATCCTATGGTCGTAACTCAATGCTAGATACATCATGGGTCGAATTACTACTTCGCCGTTTATTGCCATAGGGCGGTCTTGGATTTTATGCATTCCCAAAATACCAGATTGCGGAGGATTTAAAATTGGTGAAGACATAAGAGATCCGTAAACTCCGCCATTTGAAATAGTGAACGTCCCACCTTGCATTTCATCAATACTCAGCTTGCCATCTCTTGCTCGCTTTCCCTTCTCAGAGATAGATTTTTCGATTTCTGCGAAAGACATGCTGTCGGCGTTTCGAATGACTGGAACGACCAATCCAGTAGGAGTTCCCGCAGCAATTCCCATGTGTACATAATTTTTATATATTACGTCAGTTCCATCAATTTCTGCATTCACTTCGGGAACTTCATTTAGAGCATGGCAGCAAGCCTTTGTAAAAAATGACATAAACCCTAGTTTAGTGCCATGTTTTTTTTCAAATAATTCTTTAAATTCATTTCTCAGAGACATAACCTCTGTCATGTCTACTTCATTGTAAGTTGTTAGCATTGCGGCTGTATTTTGACTATCTTTTAGACGTTTTGCTATCGTTTGTCTTAATCGGGTCATTTTGACCCGTTCTTCTCGATCAGCGTCCTCTACTGAACTTGGAGCGCGCGAGATTGAGCTCTTTTCTGTTGTCTCAATCGCAATAGACTGTACAGCTTTCAGGACATCATTTTTCATTATCCGGCCATCTTTTCCAGATCCTTCAATTGCATCGGCTGAAATTTTATTTTCAGCCATCAACTTTTTCGCAGAAGGAGCGTTCTCGATATTGGGGTTTTGATTAATAGATTTTGCTCCTGTATTGGGTTCGAAAACATTGTTATCTTTTTTTGTAGCCAGTTTTTTCTTATTTTCTGATTTTTCAATGTCGCCCTCACTGATTGTTGTGAGCAATGCATCCATATTAACAACACTCCCCTCCTGGGCTACTATCTCTCCCATGACCCCAGCGACAGGGCTTGGAACTTCAACTGTTACTTTGTCGGTTTCAAGTTCGCAGAGCATTTCATCCATATTTATTTTATCACCAGGCTGCTTAAACCAAGTTGCAACTGTTGCTTCTGTTACGCTTTCACCAAGAGTAGGAACTCGTACATCGGTCATTATTTGATTTCCTTTAAATTTAGAGCCTCATCAACAATCAATTTTTGTTGTTCTTTGTGTTGACTTGCCAGTCCTGTAGCCGGAGAAGCACTCGCTGGCCTACCAACGAAAATTGGTCTTTTGGACTTAGCTTTCATCCTACTTAGAACCCACTCAATATTTGGCTCCATAAAAGACCATGCACCTTGGTTTTTGGGTTCCTCTTGGCACCAGATCATCTCTGCATTTTTGAACCTCTCAAGTTCTTTAACTGCTGACATTGCTGGAAAAGGATAAAATTGCTCAAACCGAAGTAGATAGATATCGTTTATTTCTCGTGCGTCTCTTTCTTCTAATAAATCGAAATAGACTTTTCCTGAGCACATAACCACACGCTTGATATCTTTATCTTTGATCAACTTGGCGCTTGAGTTTCCCTTTTGCGCATCATCCCATAAAACACGATGGAAGGATGAGCCATTTGTGAAATCATCAACTTTAGATGTGCAGAGCTTATGCCTTAGAAGTGATTTGGGAGTCATTAAAACAAGTGGTTTTCGAAAATCTCGATGTACTTGCCTTCTCAATATATGAAAGTAATTGGCCGGTGTGGAGCAATTGGCTACGATCCAATTATCTTGGCCACACATTTGCAAAAAACGCTCTAATCGTGCAGAACTATGCTCAGGACCTTGCCCTTCAAACCCATGGGGTAGTAACATTGTCAGTCCAGACATTCGGAGCCATTTGCTTTCACCAGAGCTAATAAATTGATCAAACATTATCTGAGCGCCATTAGCAAAATCACCAAATTGTGCTTCCCATAAAATCAAAGCATTTGGTTCAGCTAGAGAGTAACCGTATTCAAACCCCAAGACTGCATATTCAGATAACATGGAATCTATTACTTCATATTTGGCTTGTCCTTTTCTTATGTTATTAAGCGGATAGTAACGCTCTTCAGTTGATTGATTGATTAGTCCAGAATGCCTCTGACTAAATGTACCTCTTGTGCTATCTTGCCCTGATAATCGAACAGGAAAGCCTTCTGTTAGAAGTGACCCAAAAGCCAGAGCTTCAGCTGTTGCCCAATCAAAACCTTTACCAGCCTCAAACATTTTGCCTTTAGTGTCTGAAAGCCTAGAAACAGTTTTATGCAATTCGAAGTCTTTTGGCGGTTGAGACAAAGATTTACCAATATCAGAGAATGTTTCTTCGCTTATAGCTGTTTTTCCCCTTTGATAGTCTTCTTTATTTCTATCTAAATGTGACCAACGTCCATCAAGCCAATCAGCCTTATTTGGTTTGTAATCTCGACCGGCCTCAAATTCAGCGTTCATTTTTGCCTGAAAAGAAGCTTTCATGTCTTCGATTTCACCTTCAGGTATCAATCCGTCGTTAACCAGTCTTTCGGTATAAATTGAAAGTGATGTTTTTTGCTTTTTGATGTGCTTGTACATAAGAGGATTTGTGAACATTGGTTCATCCCCTTCATTATGCCCAAACCGCCGGTAACATATTATATCTAAAACAACATCCTTATGAAATTTTTGTCTATATTCCGTCGCGACTTTGGCCGCATGGACAACAGCTTCTGGATCATCTCCGTTTACGTGGAATATAGGGGCTTCAACCATTAAAGCTATGTCAGTTGGGTAAGGTGATGATCGGCTGAAGTGCGGAGCAGTTGTGAAGCCAATCTGGTTATTGACCACAATATGCATTGTACCGCCTGCTTTATGCCCAACTAAACCTGATAAGCCAAAACACTCAGCCACTACACCCTGACCAGCAAAAGCGGCATCACCATGTAACAGTACAGGCATAACTGAGGTTCGCTTGTTATCTTTTAATTGTTCTTGCTTTGCTCTCACTTTACCAACAACAACAGGGTTTACAGCTTCCAAATGGCTCGGATTTGCAGTTAAGGATAAATGAACATTATTACCGTCAAATTCTCGATCTGATGATGCTCCAAGATGGTATTTTACATCACCGGATCCATCTACCGCGTCTGGTTTAGAGGATCCTCCTTGGAACTCATTAAATATCGCCCGATACGGTTTGCTCATAACATTTGCAAGCACTGATAATCGGCCTCTATGGGGCATACCTATTACTATTTCTTGAACACCAAGTGCGCCGCCACGCTTTATAATTTGTTCCATTGCAGGGATAAGGCTTTCACCACCATCTAACCCAAAGCGTTTTGTGCCCATATATTTAACGTGCAGAAATTTTTCAAAGCCCTCTGCTTCAACTAATTTATTCAAGATGGCCTTTCGCCCCTCACGAGTAAATTTTATTTCTTTTCCATAACCTTCGATCCGCTCTTTAAGCCAAGCTGATTGCTCGGGATCAGAAATATGCATGTATTGCAAAGCAAAAGTACCACAATAAGTTCTTCGTACTATTTCAACAATTTGTCTCATTGATGCAATTTGGAGACCT
>ENA-ORDR01001503-ORDR01001503.1-marine-metagenome-genome-assembly--contig:-NODE-1503-length-10750-cov-3.440082_pt1 | contig 10750 bp, 9 predicted proteins | sample MGYA00240993_ERZ508538 | MGnify/ENA primary metagenome ERZ508538 (study PRJEB26207, sample SAMN05421999) | marine metagenome | isolation source: Monterey Bay, California, USA | place: USA:Monterey Bay...
GGTATCGATACAAACGCAGATGGTGTTTTACAACCTACAGAAATCAATTCTGCACAAACCCAATATGTATGCGATGGTGGCTCAACTGCTAACACTTTACTAACCTCAATGACAATTCCTAGCGTGTCTCTTTGTGATGCTGGCGGCAGAATTGTATCACATGGTCTTGACAATGGCGACAATGGAGGAACTGCCGCAAATGGACAGTTGGAATCAGGAGAGATTGACTTCTCTACAACATACTGTACAACTTTCTCGATAGGGTTATTTGTTGATATTGACACAAGATTACAAACTAACGGAAATGGATATGGGTCATCGGCAAACAATATGTTCGAATACAATGAAACTCTATATTTTAATGCAGAGGATGGCACGCAAGGAAGAGAATTATGGCAAAGCGATGGTACTGTAACTGGTACATCTTTGGTAGCCGATATAAACCCGGGATCTGGTAATTCTAATCCACAATATTTTACTATGCTTGGAGATATTATGTATTTCACAGCATATGACGCGACAACGGGCAGTGAGATATGGACTTATGATACAAACTCGCCTGCCTCAACAAGCAATCCTGCACAATTGGCAGACCTTTACCCTGGAGTAAACAGTCCATCAATTTACGATTTTACTGAATATCAGGGATCTCTTTACTTTGCAGCCGATGATAGCGTTTACGGAAAAGAATTATGGAAGGCTAATCCTACCACTGGACTTACAATGGTTAAAAACATTAGACCAGGCTCACCCGGTAGTGATATATCTTACCTTACGGTAATAGGGGACATTATGTATTTCCGAGCAAATGATGGGACAAATGGAAATGAAATGTGGAGATCTGACGGTACGACTGTGGGTACATACATGGTAGCAAACATCAATTCTGGAACTGGAGATTCTTATCCACGCTGCTTCACTGATTTTGGCGATGACAAAATCCTGTTTACTGCCAATGATGCCACTCATGGAAATGAATTATGGATGTATAACTCTTCAACACCCGCTTCCGCCACAAACCCACACATGGTTATAGATTTGAGATCAGGTAGTGACTCATCCGAACCGTGTGGATATGGAGGAGATGGATTACCGACAAAAGATGGTGTAGCAGTAATCTTTCCATACACAACTAACTACGGTAGAGAAATATGGATTACCGATGGTACCAGTCAAGGAACATATTTGCACACCGACATTAGACCAGGTACTGATTCTGGCGTTTATGAAAGTCTTTGTGGAGATCTCGAAGACTTTATGTTTGGAGATAAATTATATTTTGTAGGATATACTACAACTCGCGGCAGTGAGTTATATGCTTATGACTTCACAGACAATACTACTACTGCATTACCTGAGGCAAGTCCTGGCACTGGCTCTGGCGTTTACAGTGATTGTGTGATGGGTAGTCGTCTTACTCTTGAAGAGTTTGGTGGACAAATCTATTTCCGGGGCTACAATAGTAATTATGGAAATGAACTCTACCGATATAATCCAATAGACAACATTACTGAAATCGTGGGCGATTACAACATAGGAACCTCTTCAGGAAACTATGTATACTCCGTTGGAATGATAATAACATATGATGATACATTAATTTGGAGATGTTACAATGATTCCCACGGAGATGAGTTGTGTAGACTCGACACCAGTACAGACATAACCTATTCAAATTGAATATTAGGTTACAAGTCTTGTCGAACAGTCGTATGACTTATCAAACATCGATTAAAAATCATTGCATTGTCCATTGAGGTGGAAGAAAATCAATGGTTTGAGGAAACTTGTTCTTTGATTGGTTATTGAAATGCCTAATCATTCCCACTCAATTGTGCCCGGTGGTTTGTGAGTGATATCATACACTACACGGTTAGCGGCACCTTTGACAGTATTAGTGATTCTAGTACTGATTTTTTGAAGAATTGCGTGAGGTATTTCAGAGTATCTTGCTGACATACCATCCATGGATTGAACAGCACGAACAACGATTGTTTCACCATAAACACGAACATCACCGTGAACTCCAACACTTCTAACCGGCAGAAGTGCTGCAAAATATTGCCAAGGTAATTCCATAAGACCCTGTTCTGCTGCGGTTTCAAATTCTTCTTCAACAATCGCACAGGCCTCACGAACTACTGCCACGCGCTCGGGAGTCAAATCTCCAAGTGTACGAACTGCTAATCCAGGTCCAGGGAATGGTTGTCTTTCTGCCACATTAATTTTCAATGCTCTTGCTAAGTCTCTAACTTCATCCTTGTATAGATCACGCAGAGGTTCAACAACCTCTAGGGTCATATCTTCAGGAAGTCCACCAACATTATGGTGAGATTTGATGGTATCACGTACGCCACCACCAGATTCAATCCAGTCTGGAGCAATTGTCCCTTGAACTAGGTATTTTGCACCACACTTCTCTTGCTCGTCTTCAAAAATACGAATAAATAATTCTCCAATCACCTTGCGCTTTTGTTCTGGCTCAGTAACTCCCTTGAGAGCCTCAAAATAACGGTCTGCTGCCTTAACTGTGACTAAGTTCTTGATGCCTTGTTCGGCAAGTAAAGCCTCGATTTGCTCTGTTTCACCTTTGCGCATGAATCCTGTATCAACATAGACACAGTGAAGTAAGTCCCCAACTGCTTGGTTGGCAATTACCGCAGCAACGGTAGAGTCTACTCCACCTGAACAGGCAATAATAGCAACATCATCAATAGTATTCTGTAACTTCTCGATGGATTCCTTAACAAATTCATCGGTGTCAAACATTTCAAGCGCCCCCGTTAACCTCTCGGTCTTGGGCCTTTACTCTCTCGACTTGGTCTAGTTTGTTTTGCTTAAGAGCTGCGGCATGTGACTCATTTTGGAGTGCTAGCATCTGAACGGCAAGATATCCAGCGTTATCGCCACGGTCAACTCCAACTGTTGCTGCTGGAACTCCAGGAGGTAATTGTACAATTGAAAGAAGTGAGTCAAAAGGAACTTTACCACCGCAAGGAACGCCAATTACTGGCTTGGTAGTCAATGCTGCAACTGCTCCGGGTAATGCTGCTGCAAGACCAGCCATAGCGATGAATACTTTACAACCATCTGCTTCAGCATCATGGATTATCTGTTCAACAAATTTTGGTGAGCGATGTGCACTTGCTACTCTAAGTTGATAATCAACAGAAAATTGATTCAGTATCTTTGTACATTTTTCAGCAATCGGCATGTCAGAGGATGAACCTAACAGAATAGTAACTTCCATGTATTTCTGCCGTCGCGGTAGGTTATTCAAGATGACTATTCATCTTCAGAGATAAAATCTGACAAATCTAGCCCCAAAGTTCGGTAATCAAACCGATTTCCATCATGAATACCGAAAATATCCAATCTTAAAACTAGACCCTCAGTTGTCCTTGAGCCATATATGTGAGCAAATCTATCGCCGTCAAATCTCTTTAACGCCATAGTGTTTTGAGTGAACCTAGTAGAACGAATATCCCATTCGACCATTGAGTCGGTTGGCATAATCTGTTTCGGGTCCCAGTCAACTTGGTAGACTAGTCCAATATCCTTGAAAATGAAATCTAATGAGCGATATATCATGAACAAGGCCATTATTGAACTCAAGACTGCATAAATTTCGAGTAAATTATTTGTCGCTACTAGAACCCAAGCAAATATTGAGATTATACAGAAAAAAAATCCAGATGCTACTCTAACAGAGTTAAACGCACCTTGCCGTGGACCAACTGCACTAACACCACCTACAAGAAATAGAATAACTCCAATTCCCCCCGCCCAAGCGATCCATTCTTCACCTGTTCGAGTAATCATCATAATTACCGCAAATGCGATCGGTAAAATACCCCATGATAATGGATACAATACTGCCTTTGGATTAGGCTTTAAGTCGACTAACTTCCATCCATACATTTCGGGAGATTTATCTCTCGCCCTGACCATGAAAATCACGACTCATCAAATGGATGACGTAAACAGAGATTACGTGCAGCATACACTTCATCAACTCTACGAACAGGAGTCGTTACAGGTGCTTGATGAAGAGTTTCAGCATCTTCCTGTAGAACTTCGATGAATTCCTTAGCGAACTCATCCAAGGTATCACGACTCTCTGTCTCAGTTGGCTCAAACATCATACATTCAGGAACAACTAGAGGGAAATAGACCGTTGGAGCCATATACCCTTTGTCAAGAAGACCTTTAGCAACGTCCATTGCTGAAATACCATATTTTTCTTTTGCCGGAAGTAGAGAAAGAGTAAATTCATGCTTTGCAACTCTAGTTGTAGCGCCATCAACAAACATATCGCTAATTCCTGCTTTTTCGGCTTCCCTATGTAGTGCATAACGAAGATAATTAGCATTCAAAACAGCGTGCTCTGACATATCTTTCAAACCATATCCATAGCGTCTATAGTATGCCCAACATCGTATTACTGCACCAGCGTTACCATGCCATTGTTGAACTTTACCGATACTATTTGCCGGTTGGAACCATCCATACCACATATCGTCAACTGCAAACTTTTCATAACCACTGGAAATTGGCTTCTTCTTGACAATTGGACCGGGTAAAAATTCAGCGAGATGCGCCTTGACTCCTATCGGCCCAGAACCAGGTCCGCCTCCACCGTGCGGCTGACTAAATGTCTTGTGAAGATTGAAGTGTACGGCGTCAAAGCCCATCAAACCAGGTGAAGTTCTTCCAAGAATAGCATTGAAGTTGGCACCGTCATAGTACATTTGTCCCCCGACCGAATGGATGATCTCAGAGGCTTGTGAGATATTATTTTCAAACAGCCCCAATGTGTTAGGGTTTGTCACCATCATAAGTGCAACAGTGTCATCGACAACAGATTTGAGGGCATCGATATCGATTCTACCATCTTCTAGACTTGGAATTTCCACAATTTCGAATCCCGCCATAGCGGCACTTGCTGGATTTGTCCCATGAGCCGAATCAGGAACAATTACTTTTGTTCGTTGACTTTCACCACGAATTCTAAAGTATTCTTGAACACATCTCACAGCGGTGAATTCACCTTGAGCACCTGCAACTGGTTGTAATGTCACTTGGTCCATACCAGAGCAAATTTCCAACATATGTTGCATCTCATGGAAAATTGAGAGAAGACCTTGGAGATGATGTTCTGGTTGGTGTGGATGTATCTCTGCAATTCCGGGAATTTGAGCGATTACTTCGTTAACTCTTGGATTATGCTTCATTGTGCAAGAACCCAATGGATAGAATCCAGTATCAATTCCGAAGTTTCTACGAGACAACCATGTGTAGTGCCTAACCATTTCGGGCTCCGAAAGTCTTGGCCATTTTGGTAATTCTTTACGAACTAAACTTGCCGGTAATGTGACTGATTCTTTTGACATTAGTGTATCTGGTTGAGAATAACCCATCCCAATACCACCTGCAAAGTCGAATAATCTACTCATGCGTTCACCCCCGATGACCATAGAGCAATATGAGCTGCTAGAAGTTCAATCTCTTTTGCTGATGTTTGGTCAGTAACTGTCACCAGCAACCAATTCTTACGCTCAGGGTACCAACGACTAGCATCAAATCCACCAATAATATCGACTCCATCCAAGTACTCTAGACAGTTTGATGCAGAGGAAGGTAATTCTACTATGAATTCATTGAAATGCGTTCCATTTGAGTGGGGTAATGCGATGGTTCCTATTTCCGATAACTTTTGTTTGGCTAAATTACATGCGGTGATATTACGTAGAGCCAAGTGATGAAGTCCTTCGGGACCAAGTAGCGACATGTGCATTGCACCCATCAGTGCAATCAAGGTCTCATTTGTACAGATGTTTGAAGTTGCACGATGTCGACGAATATGCTGTTCTCTAGTAGAAAGTGTAAGACAGTATGCTTCATTACCATCGACGTCTATGCTCTTTCCAACAATTCTTCCTGGCATCAATCTTAGGTAAGGTTTGGAACAAGCAAAAATCCCGTATATTGGGCCACCAGCAGTAATAGGACTGCCAAGAGGTTGACCTTCGCCAACAACAATGTCAGCACCATAATGGCCTGGCGCTTCAACTAGTCCTAAGGAAATTGGTTGAACACCAACGATAAGTGCAGTATTATCACCAATGATACTCTTTAATTGCGGATATCCACCATCTAAAAGACCCAGAGGATTTGGTTGCTCAACATATACTCCACATGACCCTGCTGCTTGCTGGGCGCTGGTCAAATCTATACTCCCATCGGAATTATGTTTGATGTACTTAATCGTAATTCCAGCACCCTGACAATAATTAGTCATTACAGATATCTTGTCAGGAGGTGTCAATTCAGAGACATATACGGTATCTTTTTGCTCGGCCTTGCGATTGTGCACTCGAACTGCACAAGTCAGTGCTTCAGCAGCCGCAGTAGAGCCGTCGTAAAGGGATAAATTTGAGATTGGAAGTCCTACTAATTCAGAGATCAGTGTTTGGAATTCCCACATTGCTTGAAGCATACCTTGACTCACTTCTGGTTGGTATGGAGTGTAGGATGTCAAAAATTCCCCACGGGTGATTAGCTGGAAAACTGATGCCGGAACATAGTTTCGATACAGGCCTGCACCCAAGAATGATACAGTATCAGACATGGCCATATTAGCCCCTAGAAGTCTCCTAGCATCAGCAATGATTTCCTCTTCAGACTGTGGAGCAGGCAAGGCTAATTGTTCTGTCATACGAACTTCTACGGGAATATCGTCGAATAAGTCATCCATACTGGACATACCCATTGCTTGTAGCATTTCTAGTTCTAATCCTCGATTTGGTAACTGGTCAACCATCTAATAACCCCCTTGGACAATTTGTTCCGTGCGCGCAACGACCATAATATTCCCTACTTCATATCATACAAATGGCGGGCGTACAATTACCGCACGGACTGACTTTCTCGGGCTGGCGACGATAAGAACTTCATCGCCTTCCTTGACACCGCTGATGTATCCAATACCGATTCCAGTATTGTCTAAACTTGGTGCTGGTGCTCCTGAACTTAACTTACCGATACTGTTACCATCAAGGTCACTAACATCTTTTCCTGGTCTTGGCAAAGGTCCCTTCTCCAAGTAGCGAATACCCCACCAGCGTGCGTCGTCATCATCATGACTAATCACTCGTTGCTTTCCGACAAATTCATGTTCTAAATCAAGACCGAAAGGGACATTGGTTTCCCAAGTATCTCGTGCGAGAAATGGGTCACTAGATTCGGATTTCGGCCAACAGAAATCTACTCCTGAAAGCAAATACCCTTTCTCCAATCTTAGAGTATCTCTAGCACCAAGCCCTACAGGAGTAGCGCCACATTTGATTAGTTCTCGCCACAGCGCTGGTGCACTACCATTAGGAATGAATATTTCATATCCAGACTCGCCAGTGTAACCAGTACCCTGAATCCAACCTGAAATTTGATGTTGATTATCTGTGAGGTTTTGCCAACGGAATCTACCAACATGATTATTCTCACCAAGCGCACCGGTTAGTACGTTTCTTGATTCTGGCCCTTGAAGTGCAATAATCGAATAGTCGCTGGATAAGTTTTCTAAAGTGATCGAATCATCGTCAGGTAATTTGGAATTGAACCAATCCCACATTATTCCGATCATCGAAGCATTAGGTACTCCCAATATTTCACTGTCAGAAACTACGGCAAATATCATGTCATCGATGATGAAACCATCATCGTCTAAGAAGTGAGTATAAGCACATCTCGATTGAGAAATTGAAGTGACCTTTTGTGTTGCAATGCTTTCTAACCAATGCTTGACCGTAGGACCAGAGAATTTGAAAACACCCATGTGCGATACATCGAAAAGTCCTGCACCAGTTCTAGTGGAAAGGTGCTCTTCCTTGATATTACTATACCAAATTGGGAGTTCGAAACCATGGAAATCGACTATGTTTCCACCCGAGGAAACATGCTCGTCGAATAGCGAAGTTCGAACCGGCTTGTTCTCGCCCATGGTTGTTGGAAAACTAGACACTCCTTAAACTCAAGTAAAAATAGATTATCTAACTCAGTTAGTTGGAGGAATACCTGAGATTATTTCTGAAGCGTGTAATTTTACCTTTTCAATAAGGCGATCTAGAATCTCGGCACTAACAGAAGGGTTGGAAATCACTGACCTGATTATAACGTCTTCATCGATATTTGAGCGACTAACCAATATTTCGCCTTCTTTCAGCAATCTATCTCTTATCTCAGCATTGAGATAATTAAGGTCACTATGACCCGATTGGTCGTTGTACCTGAAGCAAACATTCGTCCACTCTCTGCTCGACATCATCTCTAAGTTCGGCTCTTCAACAATCTTCTGCTCCAAGTAATCGGCTAAACCGCAATACTTCTCTACCATCTTAGCCCAACCAGAATCACCTATTTCTCGCCATGCAAGCCATAACTTGAGTGCATCATTTCTCCTACCGCATTGTAGTGAGTACCTACCTAAATCAATATCTTTATTTTCTTCGTGGAATAAATAATGCGCTACATCACCATGAGAACAAACACTGCTGAGGATGCGTTCATTTTTCACGATAAAGGCACTACAAATTAGCGGCATACCCATCATCTTGTGTGCATCCCAGCATACACTGTCAGCGAGTTCTACACCATGCATTAAATCTCTTTTCTTGGAGGAAAATAGGCTGCTTCCACCCCATGCAGCATCAACATGGAGCCATATCGACTCATCATGAGCAATTGCCGCAATTTCTCCAATGGGGTCAAATGCCCCCCTAACTGTAGTTCCTGAGGTCGCAATAATGCAAAAAGGAATGAGACCATTTGCACGACTTCGGTCTATTTCCTCTTGTAAAGATGAAGACTTCATGCGACCCTTCTCATCACAAGCCACCTTGATTACATTTTGATGCCCAATCCCCACAACATTAGCAGACATTAGAACCGAGTAATGAGATTCACTAGACACATAAGCGACATACTTGGTGCCGTCAAAGCCTGTTTTCGATGAACTGGGTAGAATAGATTGCCTAGCACACAGCATCCCCAACATATTTCCGTTTGAACCACCTGTAGTTAGTGTACCAAATCCGTCTGCAAAGCCGATAATTTCAGACATTCGCATGATTATAGCCTGCTCGATTAATGTCGCCAAGGGCGCAAGTTCATAGGTATACATGGATTGATTGGTGAGAGCAGAAATAACCTCACCTGCAAAAGCAGTAATATTCAAACCTCCCCAAAGAGGATTCATAAATTCACCTCGGTTTGTATTGACGCACTGTTTTAGAAATTCATCAATATCGTCCATCACTGCTTGTGAACCATGACCTTCAAGGGGCAAACTCAGGTCTGTAGTTTTTGAACGTGACTCAGCGGTTCGAAAAGTAATAGTTTTCTTCGACTTATCGCTGCTTGACTCTACATAACCAATAATTCTCTTGGCCAGATTATCAATAAACTCCTCAAGTGCCATAGTCTCCCCCAAACTGGCGAATCCTTTCAAGTCTTAGTCTTATGCGGTAAGATGCTATGAAAATGGCTTAGAGATAAATAATAAGATTTAAAAAAATAGTAGTGAATAACATTTTACCCATTATGCATTCATGGTATGTAAAGCCACATATCGACATCTTGAGTCGGAAAAATTGAAAGTTCATTGTTTTCGACAAACTGAGATGAAAAACCATGATTTTGTCTGATTAAAGATATTTCACACCATGGGAATTCGCTTATTCCTGCTAAAACTTCATTCAACATGCATAAAAGATTAGTAACATTGAATAGTAGAACCTACTAACAAGGTACATGCTAGGAGATGTAGGCGGGAAGTGGCTGGATAGATTGCACCAAGATGTTGCTAAGGATTTGCGGACTAAAGGGTGGTCACAAGCCGAAATTGCTGATATTCTTGGCTCGACCCAAAGTACGATATCCCGCCATATCCAAAAATCTACCATTGAATTATCTTCTTCAGGAGACGAAGCCATGGTTGATGCGTGGTCTAGCGAATTGTCCCAAGCCTTGAACTCAATAGGCCCCAAAGGTGAAGTGGTAAGACAAAGACTGGTTGTAGAATTTCAGTTCAAAGGTAACCATACAATTAGATTTGACAAAACACTTACTGGATTAGATTTAGACCGAGGACAAGAACAAAGAGCATTACTTAGGAGACTTGAATGGGCGATTGGAAGACTCGATTCAAGAAGAATAAAGCATGTTATGCCTGCTGTTGGCATGAATATTGCATCTTGCAATAAAGGCTCGAGAGACACTTCACAAGTGGCAGCATTTCCAGGTAAAATTTCAATAGTTAATAATAAATTAAGGCACCATGAAACTCCTAGTTTCGGAGTTTCTAGCCACCTTGCAAACCTACTACTACAGGCCCACATCATGAATGAAGCAAAGACATCAATAATCAATATCAATCCAATTAACGGCGCTAATAAAGTTGATGAAAAGAAAATTAGGCAAATGTGTGATCAGTTGGGTTATTCTTTTGCTCTTTCTAACAAGGGTAAAATTTCAGGCTCTCACAACAAGTTGGACGTAATCCTAGATACTGGGGATTTCGGATGGGAGCCAAGTATGTACATTCTCGCCCACAATCCGCTGGAATTAATAGATAGAACTCATCAAATTGTTGCATCCCTTTGAGGTGAAAATATGAATTTCAAATTATTCACCCTAACTAGCATTTTGCTAACTGCTTCACTATCAGGTTGCCTAGACGGAAAATCATCTGATA
>ENA-ORDR01001505-ORDR01001505.1-marine-metagenome-genome-assembly--contig:-NODE-1505-length-10732-cov-3.082778_pt1 | contig 10732 bp, 10 predicted proteins | sample MGYA00240993_ERZ508538 | MGnify/ENA primary metagenome ERZ508538 (study PRJEB26207, sample SAMN05421999) | marine metagenome | isolation source: Monterey Bay, California, USA | place: USA:Monterey Bay...
AGCTCGGGAAAGTAGGGCTTATGGTTATGTCTTTCAAGCCCCGGGTCTTTATCCATGGCGGACCATAGGTAAAAATATTAAACTTCCTCTAGAAATAATGGGTTTAGGTAAACAAGAGCAAAAAGCACGTGTTGAAACCGTCTTAAAACTTGTTGATTTGCTAGATTTTGAGCATAAATTTCCTTGGCAATTATCTGGCGGTATGCAGCAAAGAGCTTCGATTGCTAGGGCTTTAGCATTTGATGCAGATATTTTGCTTATGGATGAACCTTTCGGTGCTTTAGATGAAATAGTTCGTGACCATCTTAATGAGCAGTTATTGGACTTGTGGAAAACAACGAGTAAAACGATATGTTTCGTTACCCATTCGATACCGGAGGCCGTTTACTTGTCCACAAAAATAGTGGTTATGTCACCTCGCCCTGGTAGGATCATTGATGTTATTGAGAGTACACTTCCTAGTGAAAGACCCCTAGATATTCGAGAATCCGCCGAATTTATAGCTATCGCGCAACGGGTCAGAGAAGGACTACGTTCGGGACACTCCTATGAATGATATTGCCGCTATTGCGTCACTTCTAAAACTTACAACTGTGGGATATTCATGCGTTCTTTAGTTTCAATATGTGTTGTAATTGGTGCATTAATCTTCATATGGTATCTCGCCGCATTTTCACTAAATTCAACTTGGGCCCTGGATAAAGCAAAAAGAGGTGGGTTAGAGTTAAGCTCGAAAGAGTTAATATTCGATACATGGTCACAAGACAAACCGAAGCTTCCCGCGCCCCACCAAGTAGGTGTAGAGCTTTGGAAAACGACAGTTGAAAAAAAGATTACATCAAAGAGAAGTCTGATTTTTCATAGTTGGATAACTTTATCTTCTACTTTGTTGGGTTTTTTAATTGGAACCTCACTGGGAATATTGCTAGCGATCGGTATTGTCCATAATAATGCAATGAATATGAGTGTTATGCCATGGGCAATTGCGTCCCAAACTATTCCAATTTTAGCTATAGCGCCCATGATTATCGTGGTGCTTAATTCTATAGGTGTGCAAGGTTTATTACCAAAAGCAATAATTAGTTCCTATCTCTGCTTTTTCCCAGTTGTTGTTGGAATGGTGAAAGGTCTAAGAAGTCCAGATAGAATTGATACAGATTTGCTGCATACTTATAATGCTACAAACGTTCAAAAATTCTGGAAACTTAGACTGCCAACTTCAATACCATTTTTATTTGCATCTTTGAAAGTTGGAATCTCAGCTAGCTTAGTTGGCGCTATTGTTGGAGAACTTCCGACAGGTGCTGTGCGAGGTTTAGGGGCACGATTATTGGCTGGGTCATATTACGGTCAAACTATTCAGATATGGTCAGCTTTGATAATGGCTGCGATGTTGGCTGCAGCGCTTGTTGGGATCTTGGCACTACTGCAAAACTTAACGCTTAAAAGGATGGGTATGACATGACCTTAATCTTTGGTGCTTTAATTTTTTGGTTTTCTGCATGGGCTGTAAATGCAAATCCTGGCGTACTTGCCACACCAATCCCGCATTATGCACGGCGGGCGCGCGCCGCGAGAGAAGCTTGAAAACATATTTGCGCCCGATGGCCGAAAATCGTGCGTGCCAATCAGCCGCCACTTCGGCGCAAGCGGTGATCGAAACCGGCTGTGGTTTGAGGTGAAAGTTTAACGCTTCGCTCAAACGAAAGGGATCCCAGCGGGTGGATAAATCGCAATGCGCAACCTGTCCGATTGCGTGAACGCCCGTATCCGTGCGCCCAGCACCAGCCACCTCCTGCAGCCCAGGGGCAAGTTTTCGCAGGGCTGTTTCTAGCGCCTCTTGAACCGAGGGTTGATCAGCTTGGCGCTGCCATCCACAAAAAGGCGCGCCATGATATTCAATTTTGAAAGCGTAACGAGGCATGCGCGCGCTCTAAAGCAAAATATAAGATTAGAAAAGCACTTCAAACCAAATCATAACTGTTTGCAAATGTACCGCCTTGCTTACCCGCATGCTGTTGGGCTGCGCATCTTAGCGCGTAAACCCGGGTTTTTCGACCGGCCCGGAGATCGTGTTCCATGCATTTTTAGACAATGAGATGCCCAAGATCCGGTTTGGATTGGTGGGCGGCGGCATATGAACATTTTGAAGCGTTGAAAACCCAAATCTTTCATAATAGGGCGCGTCACCGATCAGCATTACCCGCTGGTGACCCATGTCCTGCGCGATCTTCAGGCTTTCACGGATCAAAAAGCCCCCCAACCCTTCGCCTTGTCGGGTGGGATGCACCGCCACTGGGCCCAATAACAGCGCTGGTTGCTGGGCGATATTGACGGGCCAATATCGAATGGCCCCGCCAAGCGCGCCAGTTTCGTCACGGATCAAAAAGCATAAGGCCGCCACTGGGGTTGCATCATCGCGCAGGCGATAAGATGACAAGGCTTCGCGGCCGGGCGCAAAGCATAGGTCAAACAAAGCTTCGACCTCCCACCAATCTGCGGGCGTTTCTGGCGTTAAATCAAGCACGGCTCATATTCCACTTTGCGCTGGAACTGGGCTTAACATGAGGATAAGTCAGGATCAAACAGGAGAGAGAGCTATATTTTACGAACCCGAACAAGGCCATGGCCTGCCTTATAACCCTTTCAATGCCATCGTGACGCCCCGGCCAATTGGTTGGATTTCAACCCGCGATGCACAAGGGCGTGATAACCTTGCCCCTTATTCATTTTTCAACGCCGTGGCCTATGTGCCCCCACAGGTGATGTTTGCCTCAACGGGGGAAAAGCCGGATCAAAATGGCACCAAAGACAGCGTTGCGAATATCCGGGAAACCGGCGTTTTTTGCGTGAATATTGTTGAACATGCGATGATCGAGCAAATGAATGCAAGCGCTGCCACTTTGCCCTATGATACCGATGAATATGAACAAGCCGGGCTACAGCAGATCGCGTGTAATATCATAAATTGCGCGCGCGTTGCCGGCGCGCCTGCAGCGCTAGAATGTAAGCTGACGCAAATTGTTAACCTGCCCGGCGCGGCTAATTTTGCCGTGTTTGGAGAAGTGATTGGTGTGCATATGCGGGAGGATTGTATCGAAAATGGCCGGTTTGATGTCACGAAATTCAAGCCTTTAACGCGTTTGGGGTATCGGGATTATGCAATCATTGAAGAGACGTTTGAATTGGCCCGTCCAGATGAAGGCAAAAATCCCAATATCAAGCCAAGGGTATAATGTGCCTTGCACCACTGCCCGAATTCTGTTTTTTGGTTTTTATGAGATATCGTGCGCTTAAAAGCCGGCTCCGACGCGGCTAATCCTTTGTTTTGTATCCGCGGCCCCTTTGCGCGTGATGCTCTTTGCCCGGCCTAAGGCCATTTCAGATAATTCGCTTTTCAAGGATAGATCCCGTTATGATCCCCTCAATTTTGCCAACTTACGCGCGCGCACCTTTCAGTTTCACCAAAGGCGAAGGCACCTGGCTGATCGAAGAAGATGGCCGCAGATTTTTGGATTTGGGCGCTGGCATTGCCGTGAATGCGCTGGGCCATGCGCATCCGAGCCTTGTTGCGGCCCTAACCGAGCAAGCGCAAAACCTTTGGCATGTGTCGAACCTATATACTATCCCCCAGCAAACGGAGCTGGCGGATCAACTTGTGGCGCAGAGTTTTGCCGATACGGTGTTTTTCACGAATTCGGGCACCGAAAGCTGCGAGCTTGCCGTCAAAATGGCGCGTAAATATTGGTTCGAAAAAGGCCAGTCAGACCGCGTTGAGATTATCACCTTCTCGGGATCTTTTCATGGCCGCTCTTCGGCGGGTATCGCGGCGGCGGGGTCAGAAAAAATGACCAAAGGTTTTGGCCCGCTTCTGCCGGGATTTGTGCATCTTGATTGGGCCGATCACGCCGCGATTGATGCCGCTATTACGGCCAAAACTGCGGCGATTTTGATTGAGCCGATTCAAGGTGAAGGCGGTATTCGCCCTGTGCCGGATGCTTGCTTGAAAGGCTTAAGAGAGCTTTGTGACCGCCATAATCTGCTGCTAATTTTTGACGAAGTGCAATGCGGTATTGGCCGCAGTGGTAAGTTGTTCGCCCATGAATGGGCGGGCGTTGCCCCCGATATTATGATGGTCGCAAAAGGCATTGGTGGCGGATTTCCTTTGGGGGCTGTTTTGGCCAGTGAAGCGGCGGCTTTGGGCATGGGCGCGGGCACGCATGGATCAACTTATGGCGGAAATCCGTTGGCCTGCGCCGTTGGATGCGCGGTTTTGACAAGCGTCGCTGATGAGGCTTTTTTGGCTGAGGTGCGCCGGAAGTCAGCGTTGTTCAAACAAAAACTGGGGGGGCTGATCGCGGCCCATCCGGATGTGTTTGAAAGTCTGCGCGGGGAAGGTTTGATGCTGGGCTTAAAATGTAAATGCGCAAATACAGATTTGGTGGCGGCAGGCTATGAGGCATTGGTTATCACCGTTCCGGCTGCGGATAATGTGGTCCGTTTGTTACCGCCGTTAAACATCACGGATGATGAGATAGAGCTTGCAATCGCGCGGCTTGATCAGGCGGCGCAACGCTTGAAACCAAAATAATTTTAACGGTGCGCTTGAAGCTTTGCCGCCCATAGGGCAGGTTGCGCGGTTTAAACCCGATGCGCGCGTTTGAAAAATAAGGAAAGCCCGGATGCAACATTTTCTCGACATTCATAAATCCGCACCCGAAGCGCTGCGTCAGATTATCGACCAGGCGATGGAGATGAAAAACGACCGCGCGGGGCAACCGCGCGCTGCGTTAGACCGCGGGCGGCCTTTGGCGGGCCAGATGGTGGCGTTGATTTTTGAAAAACCCTCAACCCGTACGCGGATAAGCTTTGATGTTGGTGTGCGCCAGATGGGGGGCGAAACCATGGTGCTTTCAGGCGCAGATATGCAGCTTGGACATGGGGAAACCATCGCTGACACGGCGCGGGTTCTGAGCCGCTATGTGGATTTGATCATGATCCGAACCTTTGAGGAGGCCACGCTGCTGGAAATGGCGGAACATGCCAGCGTACCAGTGATAAACGGACTGACCAATCGCACGCATCCTTGCCAGATTATGGCTGATATCATGACGTTTGAGGAACATCGCGGCCCGATCAAAGGCAAGAAAGTGGTGTGGTCAGGAGATGGTAATAATGTCTTTGCCAGTTTTGCCCATGCCGCAGGCCAATTCGGGTTTGATCTCACCTTTACCGGGCCTGAGCCCTTAGATCCCGAAGAGGTGTTCGTGAACGCGGCGCGCGCGAAAGGCGTAAAAATTGAGATTGAGCGCAACCCTCAAAAAGCTGTCGAGGGTGCCGATCTTGTGGTAACGGATACATGGGTTAGCATGCATGATCCGCAATCAGCGCGCGAACGCCGGCATAATCAATTGCGTGGCTATCAGGTGAACAGCGCCTTGATGGCCAACGCCAAACCTGAGGCTTTGTTTATGCATTGCCTTCCCGCGCATCGTGAGGATGAAGCCACATCAGAAGTGATGGATGGCCCGCAATCTGTGATATTTGATGAGGCTGAAAATCGTTTGCACGTACAAAAAGCAATCATGCGACACTGCTTGGGGCTTTAAAAACCTGCGCTATTGCCATTGCTCTGGGGCGCTGTCCTGCGCGCTTGCCGGCGCAAGTGCCAGCGGTAGATAATGGGTGCAAGCACGTAATCATAAATGGCAGAGGCCGCCTGTTTTATGATCGGCAACCCGATCAGCCGCGCCAGAAAACGATAGCGCGGCATATCTTGCCAAAGCACCAAAAAGGCAGGGATGCCGCTATAAAGCTGACCTGATTTACGCACGTAAAGGCGCTTCGCGGCTTGATCCGAGCTTAAGCCCCAGCTGTTTAAATCGCAGCTGTTGAGATCATCAAAGCGCAACGCCAACCCGCGATCAGCGCTATAGGAGGCGTAGTGGTCTATCTCAAAGCGGCATACAGGGCAGTCCGCGTTGTATAAAATTTTGGTTTCTTCTTGCATCTTGCATCTCCTCGCCTCTACGAATTAGGCGGCAAACGAAAGATGGCAAGCGCTCAATGGCCCTCAAAAGAGCAAAGGCTGTGCAAAGGCAAGCCCATCGCCTGCAATTTCTTTGATCCGCCCAACTCGGGCAAATCAATCACAAAGGCACAGGCCGTTACATCGCCGCCAAGCCGCTCAATCAGTTTCACGCCAGCCTCTGCTGTGCCCCCGGTGGCCAAAAGATCATCGACCACCAACACGGTTTCACCCGCTTCGATCGCGTCTTCGTGCAATTCAAGCACGGCTTGGCCATATTCTAACGTATACTCTTGGCTGATCACCGATCCCGGCAATTTACCCTGCTTGCGGATCGGCACGAAGCCGCATCCTAGATGGTAGGCAACGGCGCCGCCTAAAATAAATCCGCGCGCCTCTAAACCCGCGACTTTGTCAATTTTCTGCCCCAGATAGGGTGCAACCAATTGTTTGATCGCCAATTGAAACCCATCGGGGTCATCAAACAACGTTGTCACATCGCGAAACATAATGCCGGCATGGGGAAAATCAGGGATTGTGCGAATATAGTCTTTTACGGTTTTCATACGAGCTCCAGAAGCAACCTAAAGATCTGGTAACACGAAATAATTTTTCTTTTCAAGTTGGATGTCTCAATCTTGATCGCCCAATAGATGCGCCGCGCTGCAGGACGGGCCCGTCGTAATGCTACCGCAAGCACAAGTAGGCTGTTCTCTTTGGAAAAAATGCGTTAATGGACATTTTGAACCCACTCCCAGCGATTTGGATAAGCTTATGAAACGTGCCATCCTCGGCTCTTTTGCCAATTTGACCATGCCCGATTTGAACGTGATGAATGATGAAGGGTTGAGCGCGGCGCGGCTGCGCATCGAATTGCTTTCTGGTCTCACCGTGGCCCTGGCTCTCATTCCCGAAGCGGTGGCTTTTGCCTTCGTTGCTGGTGTTCACCCTTTGGTTGGGCTTTATGCTGCGTTTTTGGTAGGATTGATCACGGCGGTGATCGGGGGGCGCCCCGGGATGATTTCTGGTGCAACAGGGGCGCTGGCGGTTGTGATGGTCGCCCTAGTTGCACAGCATGGCGTTGAGTATCTGTTCGCCACGGTGGTGCTGATGGGAATTTTACAAATCTTTGCCGGCGTCATGCAGTGGGGAAAATTTATCCGATTGGTGCCGCATCCGGTGATGTTGGGCTTTGTAAACGGATTGGCTATTGTTATTTTTCTTGCGCAGCTCACCCAGTTCAAAGTGCCAGGTACGATGGAAATTGGCGGGCATGGCGCTGTTGGTGGAGAGTGGTTAAGTGGAACGCCCTTGATCACCATGTTGGGTCTTGTGGCGCTTACGATGGGTATTATTTACATCATGCCGCGCGTGACAAAAATTATTCTAGCGCCTTTAGCAGGCATTGGTATTGTCGCCGCTGTGGTGATTGGGTTCGGGTTGGACGTGCCCAGAGTGGGCGATATGGCGTCCATCAAAGGTGGGCTTCCCAGCTTTCATTTTCCCCGAGTTGAACTGAGTTGGGAAACCTTTCAAATCATCTTGCCCTATTCAATCATTTTGGCCGCGATTGGTTTGATAGAAAGCCTTTTAACCCTTAACCTCGTGGGCGAAATGACCAATAAACGCGGCGGCGCCAGCCAAGAATGCGTCGCGCAAGGCGTAGCAAATACCGTGACCGGGTTCTTTGGCGGGATGGGAGGCTGCGCGATGATCGGGCAGTCAATGATCAATGTGCGCTCGGGTGGACGCACGCGGATCGCCGGGATCGCAGCGGCTTTATTCTTGCTGCTGTTTATTTTGGTGGGCTCTAGCATCATTGAAATGATTCCCTTGGCCGCGCTTGTCGGGGTGATGTTCATGGTGGTGATTGGAACCTTCGCGTGGAACTCGCTTACCATTTTGCGCCGCGTGCCTTTAACAGATGCCTTCGTTACGGTGTTGGTCACCATCGTGACGGTTCTGTCTGATCTCGCAGTTGCGGTGGTCGTTGGAGTGATTGTTTCGGCCTTGGCTTATGCGTGGAACAACGCGCGCCGGATCCATGCTCATGAAGAGATCAATCAAGATGGCAGCAAATCCTACCGCATTCAGGGGCCTTTGTTTTTCGGTTCATCTGATGGGTTCGTCGAGTTATTCACACCAGATGAAGATCCTGATACGGTGGTTGTCGATTTTGCGGATAGTCGGGTGGTGGATCAATCGGCGCTTCAGGCGATCGAAGCCGTGGCAGCAAAATATGAGGGGGCTGGAAAACGCATTCAATTGCGTCATCTCAGCCGCGATTGCCACCGTTTGCTCAGCAAGGCTGGCCATCTGATGGTTGATAGCGAAGATGATCCAGATTACGCGCTGGCGGTGAATTATTCTGTGCGTACCGGAATTTTGGAAAGCGGGCATTAAGACCTTTGCTGGTTGCTCTGTCCCTTCTGCGTAAAACGCGGTTTATACGTCGATGATGCAAAACGGTCAGGGCGAGGCAGGCGCGATCAAACCTTGAAAGCCGATCTGTGGAGCTGAGAAAATTATGGCGAAACTTTATTTTCATTATTCTACGATGAATGCAGGAAAATCGACCTTACTGTTACAAGCAGCGCATAACTATCACGAACGAGGGATGAAGACCTACTTGTTAACGGCGCAGTTTGACCGCCGTGCGGGTGAGGGAAAAATTGCATCGCGGATCGGAGTAGAAAAAGCCGCTGACACATTTGCAACTGGTGAGAATTTATATCAAAAAATTGAGCGCCGCCTGTCAGATCGTTCCTGTGATTGTATCTTCATTGATGAAGCGCAGTTCCTCGAGCACGGTCAGGTTTGGCAATTGGCACAGGCGGTAGATGATTTGAAAGTTCCGGTCATGTGTTATGGCTTGAGGGTTGATTTTCAGGGCCAACTATTTCCCGGCTCGGCAGCTCTTTTGGCGCTTGCGGATGAAATGCGAGAAATTAGAACCATCTGTCATTGCGGGAAAAAAGCGACGATGGTGATCCGGCAAGATGAGACGGGTCAGGTGATAACGCAAGGCGCACAGGTGCAAATTGGCGGTAATGAAACCTATGTGTCTCTCTGCCGCCGCCATTGGCGCGAAGCAACCTGGTAGTGAATTCACTTTTTAAACCGCACCCTTCCAAAAGTGACCGCGTTGATTTAAAAATTTTGCAAAGGCATGAACTTCACGCGTTCAGCGTTCTACGGTTATGATTTTTCAAGTTTCTCTAGCTCATCTTCGGCCACCAGAGCACGCATTTTCTGAACGGTATTGTCATTGCCGCCGACACTCAGTGAAAGCGCAAATCGAGATTGGCTGAGCCCCAAACGTTCTCTGGCGTTTTGATTTCTTCAATTGTCGTATCAACGGGTTTTTCATATTGTTCACGACGGTTTTGGCAACTGAATGATCATCACACCAGCCGCTGGGATCTGGCATAAGTGCAAGCCAGTACTGCGCGGCTTGAATGTCTTTTAACTCAGGTGCCTCGCTAAAAGTTCTGAACTGTTTTAGTGAATCTATAGCTTCGTCGTGATAAATAACTGAGGGTATATTTCCGATTTCTGGCATTACGATTGCTAACGGCATTGTCATTTCTTGCATAAAATAATGTAGCCTGGAACCTCATGCCTCATATGAATGGTGGGGCTTTTAACCCCACTTCTCTCGTGATCCTTGCAAGGCGTCGCGCCGTATATATTTTGCACGGGTTTCCATTGCCTTAGGGCAAGTTTATCGGATGAATGAATCCTGCAGACCAAATTAGATTGGAAAACTTGGCTCAAGCCTACACTCTTTATGGGCTTATTGCGCTGCCTTGCGCAATAAGAGCCCCGTCGCACAGGGGTTAAATATCGTCTGCGGCCGTTAAATCGAAATTCTCATTTGGGAAATACTTTCTGAGGCGAATATCAGCCGTGCGCGCATGCCCTTCCATACCCTCAAGTCGGGAAATTCGCGCTGTGGCCTCAGCAACGGGCTTGGACCCTTCGCGCGTTGCACGCTGCCAAGTGACGATTTTCATATATTTATGAACGCTTAATCCACCCGTATAGCTTGCGGCACCGGATGTGGGCAAAACGTGGTTTGTGCCCGATGCTTTATCCCCAAAGGCAACCGTGGTTTCTTCGCCCAAGAACAGCGAGCCATAACAGCTTAGGCGACTGAGCCACCAATCGAGATCTTGCGCTTGGACTGTCAGGTGCTCGGGTGCATAGGCATCCGATGTGGCGGCCATTTCTTCTCGGGTATCGCAGAGTACAATTTCCGCATAATCGCGCCAAGCGGCGTAGGCATTATCGCGGTTAAGCTCTGGGAGATCCTCGATCAGGGCGGGCACCAACAGCATTACCTTTTCGGCCAGCGCGCGATCATCGGTCACCAGCCAAACAGGAGAATTATAGCCATGCTCGGCCTGGCCGACAAGGTCAGCTGCAACAATATCTGCATCTGCATGCGCGTCAGCCAGAATCAGACTATCGGTTGGGCCTGCGATCATATCAATCCCAATGCGGCCAAAAAGCATACGTTTGGCTTCGGCAACGAATTGGTTTCCCGGCCCAACAAGAATATTAGCTTTGGGCAGCCCAAATAGCCCAAACGTCATCGCGGCAACGCCTTGCACGCCGCCCATGGCCAAAATTTTATCCGCACCCGAAATATGCGCGGCGTATATGATTGCGGGGGCAACGCCTATATCGGGCCGGGGTGGA
>ENA-ORDR01001507-ORDR01001507.1-marine-metagenome-genome-assembly--contig:-NODE-1507-length-10723-cov-5.938662_pt1 | contig 10723 bp, 9 predicted proteins | sample MGYA00240993_ERZ508538 | MGnify/ENA primary metagenome ERZ508538 (study PRJEB26207, sample SAMN05421999) | marine metagenome | isolation source: Monterey Bay, California, USA | place: USA:Monterey Bay...
AAAATGCACTCACAAAATCAAAAAGTCTTTTAATCATTATATCCTTTTTAAAAGTGCGTTAAAAATATAATTTATTAAGCACCAAGAACTCTTAATTGCACTCAATTTTTCTGAATCTCTATATACGCGCCAAACCCCTCTTATAACGTTAAATTTATTTGATGAATTTGAACCATCCAAAACTCGATAGGATGCTAAATTTTCATTAAAGCCATAGGCGTAATGCTCATCTCTTAATATTAACAACCAAGCTGCAAGATCCTGAGATGTTTTGTAAGAAGGAAAATTTACTTTTTTGACAATTTCTGTATCAATAATAACAGTTAAACAACCTATAATTGTATTTTTCAATAATTGATTATATGTAATAACTTTAGGGGCTTTTATGACGCTTTGAAAAGTTGAATTTGAAAATGGCTGATATGAAGTAAATGAAAATCCAATTTTATTTTTCTGCATAAAAGACAATTGTTTCTCTAATTTATGAGTATTCCACAAATCATCTGAATCTAAAAAAGCTAAATACTTACCTTGTGCTTTTGAAATTGCATAATTCCTAGCTTCAGCTACACCTCTATTTTTATCAAAATAAAATCCCTTAATTCTAGTGTCAGTATTTGTGAGATCTTGAATAATATTAGGGGAAGAATCTTTTGAACCATCATCTACAATAATCAATTCCCAATTCTCATATGTCTGGCTAAGAACAGAATCAACAGTCTCTTTAATATATTTAGAAGAATTAAAAGATGGTGTTATTATGGAAACTAGATTATTCATAGAATTTATAAAAAACTTCTTCTTATTGTCTCTTGCTTAAGCACTGAAGATACTTTTTTTGCAAATTTATTATTAAAAAACCCTATAATCGACTTCAATGGATAAAGTAACAAAATTATGATTTTAAACTTATAACTATAAGATAAGTGTAATTTACAGTACGCTTTCCTGAATTGAAATTTCTGAATTAAAAACTCTTGAATATTAGTTTCATGAGAAATAGAACGCGCACCATCATTTACATATTTAAATTTCATTTCATTAAGATAGTAAGCATTCATTGAGAAAAACAATGCGTAACTAGGATAGTATTTAAGATACTTGGGATGGAATTTAATTGTAGAGTAATCACAGTAATCCTTTACAATTCTATTCTGACTATACCCTATCAGTTTACCATCAAAAAATACACCCCAAAACTCCCACTCCCTATCTAAGGCATCTAAATCATCTGCAAATTCTAAATTAGATTTGGGTTGCAAATGTGTATTGTAATTCTCAATTGCATATTTATAACATTCATAACCAAAGTCTTTGATTTCATCTAAAGACACAACCTTTACTATACAATTTTTCAACCCTCTTCTTATTTTACTTCTAGTATTCTTACTGTAATCTTCAATTTTTAAATGCCTATCATTTATAACATACCAGAAATCTGTTTGCTGATGACAATCAAAATTAGAGGTCCATCTTGCAAAATATGAATTATGCTCTTTAATCTTTTTTGCAATAACATTTTCTGAATCATTCACCAAGATATGTGGTGGCTGATCTGGTATTAAAGAACCATTGTATTTGCGCCATAATGTCATTCTAATATATTAACTGAATTAAATAACTTAAAACATTAAATTGTAAATCTCTAAACTTATATCTAATCGTTTCTACAAAACCAAAACTAGCCCTTTCATTTGAAATTTCAAATCCTAATTTGCGTAATTTCCTTTTAGCTAAAGGATTCCATTTTCCTTTAACCACCCCATTTACAAAAGGAATCATATTTATTTTTGTTGAATAAAAATCTTGTATAGAAAAAGACCTAGCATTACCTTTTATCTCAAATTCCCAAGCAGTTTCCTCTTTTACTAACAAATTTAATAGCACGGATTTTTCCCAAAAAGACCAAATTGTAGAATTTTTATATTTTGTCTCCATATTTTTTTTAAACAACATTTTATCAATTGTTTTACCACTAGATATAGATCGATAAAATTGAATGTAATTATATTTATTCTTTATACCAATTTCCATAAGATCCTCAATTGATTTATTATCAACTTTAGCAGTCAAAAACAAATCATCAAAAGTCAAAAGAACATATTTTTGATCAATCTTATTTAAAGTTTTTATTAGATTATCAGACCAAGAAACCTCATCTTCAATTTGTAATGAATTAAAAGATTCAGATTTAAATTTCTTAAAATTAGTTGAAAGATAAATGGGGATACTGATATCATTCCAAAACTTATTGTAAGATTGTTCTAATGGAAGCCATAAATCTTCTGACTTATCATAAGTAGATATTATTAATGCTACATTATCCATTTGATTTCCTTAAAATGATTAGTGGTTTGTTAATCAAAACCATGGAAATAATAATAAAAAGCAACCTAGAATCATTTAACATCCCGCTTACTAAAGAATTTAAACTTAAAAATATTAGCAAGTAAAATAAGAGAGGGTAAAGAGAATTTTCATCTTTATATTTAATCATTTTGACATAGCTAAGATGTATTATAAAAATAAATAGCAATACTAAAATAAACAAAACATGTAACCCATACTCACAAGCAACTTCTAAAAATAAATTATGAGGATATTCAAGTGGCATCAAGTGAGTTGGTCTAATCTCATTTGAAACTTGTTGCCAGTTTCCAGCCCCTACTCCTAAAGGATAGTGTTGCAATAATATCAATGAACCAATTGCAAGGTTAGTTCTAGTACTTGTAGACTGCTTACTTCCTCCTTTCTTAGAAACATTCATAAAAACTCTGTCAAAATTCCCAACACCAGAAATTTTTTCTCCAACACCAGAAATCAAAATAAACAAAGAAATTAAAAGAACACCAAGACTTACTTTTACAATTAGGCGATTAAAATTCAATCCTAAATATAGGATCCCAACAATAAATAAAGATAGAATAGGGCCTCTACTACCACTTGCTAATGCTAAGATCAAAAAAGTAACCAGCATCAAATATTTAAACCCTGACTTAAACTTATAAGGGAGTAAGAATAATGTAATTATTCCAAAACCCATCCATCTTGCAAATACAATAGGACCCCCTCCTAATGTAGCCATTCTTCCGTCAGCTCTTTCTGAAACAGACAATCCAACAGCAGAAAGCAATGCTAAGAAACAACTTACGCCAAGTAATACAAAAAACATTTTCATTACCTGTTTTGAGTCAAACATTTCAGCAACAATAAATGTTAAAGGAACTACAATTATCCAAAAATTCATAAACTTTTCAAAACCATATAAATTTACGTCAAAAACTATCCACAGAACAGGTGTAGAAATAAACATAAATAAGTACAAAGAGTAAAATAATAACTTACTTTTTGACCATACAATTGATTTAACAGAAAACAAGATAAAAGCTAAAACACTTACATAAACAAGGCTTAATACAATCACTAAATTAACAGAGTATATAGTTAATCTTTCATCATAAACTCTACCAATTGCTAGTAAAGCACATGCAGACAATAAGAATACCCAGTTAAATAAATTATTAACTTTCATATGACAGATATTTCGAATATGAATAAATGGAAAGCATTACACTAACAAATGATGATATTGACATTACAATAATAGTACTATTAATTGTTGAAATAGGTAAAAATAATACAACTAAACTAGGAATAAAAATAGACATTAAAAAAATGCTCATTAGATTTATTCGTATTTTTTTTGTTTTTTCAATTGAAGTTGATAAAAATGGCTGAAATAAAGTAGTTGCAACAAAAAGCCCAACAAAACTATAACTTAATTTAGATAAATACTCTGACGTTAAAATAGCATCATTGACATTAAAGGCACCTCTAACATAAATTATATTAATAATATCTTCACCATAAAACTGAAAGACAAATACCATTGAAACCCCAACAACAATTGCTGTCAATAAAGAATAAATAATCATTTTTATATCTTTTTGTATAGCGCTCTTTCGCAATACCAAAGTACTAATATTCCCTACTACTGAAGTTAATAAAGTATTAAGCACAACTACAGCATACATAAAATAAGTAATACTATTTGATCCATCTACACCTGCAATAAACCTTGAAGAAATAAGTATTACATTAGCAAAATTACCCAAGATTAATGTAGGAATATTAAAGTCAGAATTAGATACAGTTAATTCTTCTCCTTTATTTTCTTTTCTTAGCGGGATCACATATGCAAATGTCATCCCCAAGATGCCTAAAACTCTACTAACAGCCAAACCTAATATTGAAAATAAACTTATAAATGGATATACTAAAATTGTAAAAATTGAAGAATTTAAAATAGAAGCAAAAGAAAACTTTAGAAATTGTCCTTTTGCTTGAAGAATTGTTAGAAATACAGTATTAATAAAGTTAAATGAAATACTAAAACTCAATACTAAAGACGCACTAAAAAACAAAATGCTATTTTCTAAATTAAGATAAAATATTACACCTGTTTGAATAATTTGACTTCCAATAAAAAGATAGATTGATGTGCTTTTAGTAAATCGAAACAATCCTACTAGTGATATTTTATTTTCTTTATTATAGGCCTTTGTAAATTTAGGTAAGAGATTTGCTTTTAAAGCATTACCAGCAGTAAGTTGAGAAAACAAATCAGCAACTACTCTTAGTAATAAAAAGTTAGCGTATAGAATAGAAGACCCTAAAAAGAAAGCTATTACAAGTTCCCTAATTAATCCTAGAAGTTTTTGAAAAATATTAGAAAAGAATAAATATAAAAAATCTAAAGTAGATTTTGAAAACAACATCCTTTCAATATTCATTTAAATTATGATTTAACTCCAATCTGGAGATAATTAAACCCTTTACTTTCTATAAAATTTAACTTAAATTGATTCCTCCCATCAATAAATAGGTTTCCCTTCATCTTTTCTTTCATCAAGAAAAAGTCTGGACTTCTAAACTCTTTCCATTCAGTTACAAGAATTAAAGCATCTACATTATCTAATACTGAATATTTATCATCAAAATAATTTACAGGAATTCCATCTAAATAGAATTGAGCTTCTTTTGTTGCTTTAGGGTCGTACGCATTAACAGTTCCCCCTGCACTTACTATTGATTTTATTAAATTTATTGAAGGTGCTTCACGCATATCATCCGTTTCAGGCTTAAATGACAAACCCCAAACTGCAATAGATTTTCCAGTTAAGTCAGCCCCAAATTGAGATGTTAATTTAGAAAATAGAACCTCTTTCTGCGCCTTATTAACACGCTCTACAGATGATATCAAACTAGGATAGTAACCATGATTATTAGAAATATTAATAAGAGCTTTTATATCTTTAGGAAAACAACTTCCACCATATCCACACCCTGGATAAATAAACTGATAACCAATTCTTTTATCACTACCAATACCCGTACGAACTTGGTTAACATCTGCTCCAACATGCTCACAAATATTAGCAATTTCATTAATAAACGAAATTTTAGTTGCAAGCATTGCATTTGCTGCATATTTAGTCATTTCAGCTGATCGAATATCCATTCCAATAAACCTATCACTAGAAACAGTAAAAGGGGAATATAAGTCTTGCATCACTTTCATAGCGCTGTCATTATTAGCACCTACTACTACTCTATCTGGGTGCATGAAATCTTTAATAGCAGCCCCTTCTTTTAAGAATTCAGGATTTGAAACAACATCAAATGTTAAGTCAGAATTTCTGTTATCTAAAGCTAACTGAATAGTTTTTTTAACTTTATCTGCAGTACCAATTGGGACAGTTGATTTATCTACCACAACTAAATGATGATTCATATTCTCGCCAATCGATTGAGCTACTTGCAAAACATACTTCAAATCAGCAGAGCCATCATCTCCCATAGGAGTTCCAACTGCTATAAAAACAACTTCAGCAGCATTTAATGAACCATTAATTTCTGTAGTAAACTTTAAAGATTCTCTTTTATAATTCTCTTTGACCAACACTTCTAGTCCAGGCTCATAGATTGGTATTATTCCATCTTTAAGTTTTGAGATTTTATTTTCATCAACATCAACACAAATAACATCATTACCCATTTCAGCAAAACAAGCTGCAGCTACCAAACCTACATATCCCGAACCAATAACTCCAACTTTCATATTATCTTGTTTTTACTTCTTTAACTAATGCAATAAATAAACCTAATACAAAACCTAAAAACGAACCAAGTATTGCCCAGATTAAGATATCATCCTCCTTTTTATTTACTTTTGCAAAATCTTGAACAAATATCAAGGGCTTTAATAAATTCATATTAGTTCGAATTTCTTCTCTCATATGAGATAATGTGATTATTTCATTACTGATTCTCCTGTCTTTGCCGGTAATAGTATTAGATGAACCAAATGTAACACTGTTATTAAGAGTTTCTCCTCTAAGTTGATTTAATACTTTAATCTCCTGATTTATATCGTTAATTAGGTCTTTACACGATCTTTTATATGTTACGTAATAGTTCCCAATATATTGGTTATTTTCAAAATAATATATCAATCCATTTTGCACATTTTCAATACTTGAATTATTAGAAAGTATCAAAGTAACTTCAAACTTATTAAGTGCATAAAACTTTTCATCCATATCTTGTTGATATAACTGTTCTGCGTCAATACCTTTAACTGTATTTGCAATTTCTATATCAACACCTAACAACGCTGATAATTGCTGGTAATCTTCATTGTCAATGTTAATTTTTAAGAAATTCACTAAATCAATAGCAGTTCTCTGGCTTAAATCTTCAATTTGCTCTTGTCTCTCATATTCAGCTACACCTGACATGCAAATTGCTTTTGTCTCATAGACTGTAGGCTTTAATTTTTGAAAGGCAACTACACCAATCACAGTTATCAAAACAATCATAATCAAGATACGACTATTTCTAGCAACAAAATTTACAAAATTTGAAAAAAGTTCGCTTAAATTTAATTCTTCAGTCATTATTTAATTTTTATAATTTCCATGTGGATTTTTCGTAAATCCCTTTAAGGTCCAAAAGTACAAGTTTTCCTTTTGTTAACTGATTAAAATCAGCAATAGTATAATTTAAAAATTCATTGTGAGCTACTGCAACAATAATAGCATCATACTTCTGATCACTTTCAAACGGACTATTGATAAAATTATTATCAGAATCCGGAAGTAAATAAGGGTCAAAAATTGACACTCTACAAGAATATCTTAATAAGCCATCATAAATATCCTTAACTTTTGTGTTTCGTGTATCAGAACAATTCTCCTTGAAAGTATACCCTAATATTAAAACTGATGATTCACTAATAACTTTATCAGTATTAGATAATAATTCCTTAGTTTTTTCAACAATAAAACTTGCTACTTTATTATTAATACTCCTTGAAGAATGCAATAAAGTTGGCTTATACCCCATCTCCTCTGATTTATGAAGTAAATAATAAGGATCAACACCTATACAATGTCCACCAACCAATCCAGGTTTAAAATCCAGGAAATTCCATTTTGTTTTTGCCGCTTCTAAAACTTCTGAAGTATCAATATTCATTTTATCAAACATCATAGATAACTCGTTCATTAATGCAATATTGATATCTCTCTGAGTATTCTCAACAACTTTTGCTGCTTCTGCTACCTTAATTGATGGGGCTTGATGAGTCCCAGCTTTAATAATCTTTTGATACATTCTATCGATATCATCTGCCACTTCTAATGTAGATCCAGAAGTAACTTTAACTACATTTTCTAATGAATACTTATCAGCTCCAGGACTAATTCTTTCTGGGCTATAGCCACAATAGAAATCAAAATTATATCTTAGCCCTGAATCCGCCTCAAGAATAGGAACGCAAATTTCTTCAGTAACTCCAGGGTATACAGTTGATTCAAATACTACAATATCATCCTTCTTCAAATACTCAGCAACTACCTTGGTAGCATTTTTTAAAATAGATAAATCAGGTATGTTTTTGAATGTAACTGGAGTAGGTACTGTAATTATAAAAATATTAACTTCTGATAATTTATTTGGATTATCTGTAAATAATATATTAGCACTCTTTACAAAATCAATATCTCCATTAGAGTCAATAGATTTATTAAGAGTTGAAATTCTTGTAGAATTTACATCAAATCCTATTACCTTAAAATATTTAGAAAATGCAATTGCAAGAGGCAACCCAACATAGCCTAAACCAATAATTCCTATTTTAAACTTATTCTCCATTAACGAAAAAAAAGCCCCAAAAAAAGGGGCTTCAATTTTAATGTTTTATACTATTAATACTCCCACAAATCGTGTTCAATATTAAAAATCTCAGTTTTAATTCTCTCTGCTTCAAGCAAAGCATCAAGTCCAACCATATATTCATTAACTTTCCTATCCATTACATTTGCTTCTTTAGTAATAGTAGAAGAAAACATTCTCTTCCAGAATATATCATCATATGTTCTTCTCTCAGCATCATTCTTAACTAAATTAAAAACTTCTGCATTAATAAGAATTTCTCTTGCTTCATTAAAATACACCCAAAATAGTGGGGAGAATCCGCCTGTTAATTGTCCTGTAACCTCATCTCTATCCTCTTGAAGAGGAGCCATTCCAATAATACGAACATCCATTACAGATCTTTGTTTATCAAAAAACCATTCTTCTTTCAGTCTCCATTTTTTAACTGAATTTCTGTTAAAAGGTATTATAACAGCATTCCTTTCTAAAGCTTCTTCTTCTGTCATTCCATCAGCAACCTTTTCCCAATTAACAGCCTCTTCAATAGTTTCTTTTGCACCTCCAATTGCTTTAATTTCATCTGGAGTCATAGGCTGTCTAAATTCATCATCCATACTAGGGTTACCATACGCAGTAATACTTCCCTCATTAATAGCAGAATAGAGCACATCAATCAAACTCTTTCTATCTTCAATAGTATGAGCCACACCATCATTTTCAGGATAATATAATGGATGATTCATTTTTTGCCTTAAATCAATTTCTCTCCAAATTTTACGAGACCACATAACATCAGCCTGCCTTAAAGGAGCATAATGTTGAACTTTTTTGTTATGATGTTTTTCTTTTTTAAATACCGAATTCATTTCTTCAATACTTAAAACATCTTGAGCATTAACACCAGCAAATGTAAATGTTAACGTTAAAGTTAATAAGATTATCTTTTTCATAGTAATTATTTTATTGTTAGTACAACTGGATCTAATGGTCTTATGCCAGTATTTTTAGCATCAACTCTTTTTGCTTTAATATTAGAAATAGTTATTGTATTTCCTGATTTAGTATTCTTAATAATACCAAGCATCTTATCTGTAAATTTTGGTGAGTTAGCTAAATCACTTTGTTGTTCTCCTTTATACATACCTGTAAGTTTAAAAGAAACAACAATATATCTTACGCCTTTAAAATCAAAATCTTTAAGCTTAGAGGACAACCCTCCAGCTGTAACCATTTTCATCTTATCAATAAATAGTTCGCCTTTTACATCTGAAGCAAACCTTACTTCAGCTTTTGGTGGTGGAACTTCTTTAACTCTAAATTCCATATCCCCCATCTTAGTACGTTTACCATCAACATTTGCATACAAAGTTACCAATGCCTTACCTTTTTTAGATGGACGAGCAGAATACTCTCCTAAAGATTTTTTAGTAGCAGAAATATTTCCGTTATTAATCACAGCAGAAATCTCTCCTGCAGTATATCCAGGAACTGATATTTTTAATGGATTATCAACCTCAAGATAAAGTATGTTCATATTTGTTGGAGAAACAACAGCAGTTTTAGCAGCAACTAAATAATCTCCATTGAATGGATACATTTTAGTTCCACTTGCAGTTTTCATGGCAATTAAACCACCATATTTCCTAACTCCTTCTGATTTTGTTCTCTCAGAAAACATTCCCTTACCATTTATAACTTTCACTACTTCATAGTCAACTCCCTCTGTTCCTTTCATTTGGTAATTCCCATTACCTAAACTATCATATTCACCAACATATATCATTGGAGCTTGGGTAGTATCTTTAGCTGAAATAAATATTTGAGCTCTAAATGAATCACCTCTTAAAACAAAATTAGATTGAGGAATTGAAATACCTTCAGCTGAAGTGAATTTCAATGCACCTGCATCAATATTTTCTCTAAGCATATTAATAATATCAGCCTCAGTATTTCTAACATCTGATTGCATTTTTGAAAGCAATGTTAATGCGCCAACTGCTGGCATATCATAAAAGTTATAATGCTCCCACTTTTGTGCTTTTCCACCCTTACCTTTTTTGTCAGATAAGTTATGTGTTTCATTAATGTTATCAATCAGTCCATCATTTCCATCTGAAATATTTAGGATAAAATCTTTATATAGTAAAGTTTTTTCCTTTAGATCAGATGCAATATTTTTTTTTCTTTTTGCACTATAAAACAAATCTCCTGAAGCATGTCTATCATCCTTAACAGATAAATTCCCAATGGTCATTTTCTTTTCAACATGTGACAACTCATTCCAAGGAGTTGTTATAGCTTTATCTTCTAAAAAATCTCCATCCTCATCTTTCAATTCCAATTGAGAACCTAAGTATACTTTATTGTCAGTTGCTAAAACTAAATTATACTTCATCTCTTGTATAAACTCAACAAGTTCATCAGCTTTAGCTTTTACTTCATACGCTTGATCCCTAAAAGGACCTGCTTTAACTTTATTTAATTCAGCAGCAGCATCAAAAGC
>ENA-ORDR01001508-ORDR01001508.1-marine-metagenome-genome-assembly--contig:-NODE-1508-length-10720-cov-3.133515_pt1 | contig 10720 bp, 9 predicted proteins | sample MGYA00240993_ERZ508538 | MGnify/ENA primary metagenome ERZ508538 (study PRJEB26207, sample SAMN05421999) | marine metagenome | isolation source: Monterey Bay, California, USA | place: USA:Monterey Bay...
GGGGCTTTCACCAATCTTGATCTACGTTTTTTTAGTTTGGTAATAGTAAATTCATCTTCATCTTTATTGGCATTAATAGATGATAAGTTCATAGATTTACGTGTATTGATAGTCGAAAAATTAACAACAAATTCTTTAGTTTCTAAAATATTTGCTAGAGTATCTTTTTTACCTGATGGTTTTACAGATGATGCAGCAACAAACATAACTTGTGGAGGATCATCAGCTATAGCATTAAAATATGAATATGGAGCTAGATTTGCGACTCCTTTTTTATCAAGAGATGATATCCATCCGATAGGTCTTGGAAATATTAATGATTTATAAGGATCAATCGAAAACGGATTTTTTTTTGGTTGATAAAACATTATATTCTTAAATTAATAGTAAGTAACTATTTCAAGAAGTTCAATAAAATTAATTTAGACTAAATGTTAGTTAAGTCGAGCTTGAATTTGCTCTAGTTTTTCTAAATTTTTTATAGGTCCAATACTTGATATTGTCATAGGTCCACTAACTATTTGCTTAGCTATTTTCTCAACGGATTCTTTGGACACTGCGTTAATTTTTTCTAGAGTTTCTGATGGGTCTATTACTTTATTAAAAACTAATAATTGACGAGCGGCACTTTCACATCTTCTGAAGGCACTCTCTCTTCCCATCATTAAACTTGCTTTAAGCTGAGCTTTACCTCGAGAAATTTCTTTATCAGAGATTGAACTAGGGCTTGTATTTAATTCATTACATAAAACAGGCATTAATTCTTGAATTTGATTCTCCCCAGTTCCACAATAAATACCAAACATCCCTGTGTCAGTATATGCAGAACTAAAAGAAGATATTCCGTATACAAGTCCTCTTTTTTCTCTTATTTCTTGAAAAAGCCTTGAAGACATCCCGCCTCCAAGTAATGATGAGAATACTAAAAGTGAATAATAATCATTGTGATGATAATCAATGCCTTCAAAACCTAAAAGTAAATGTACTTGTTCTAATTTTTTTTCTTCACGGTATTCTCCAGATAAATAATTTGCTTTCTCACGATTATTTGAATTACCAACAGGAAGATTAGTGCAAGATTTTTTAATCATTTCTACAAAAGCATCATGATTTATTTTACCAGCAGCGCTGATAATCATTTTATTAGGATTGTAATGATTACTCATAAATCCTTTTACTTCTTCTCGAGAAATATTTTTTATAATATCTGTTTTACCTAAAATAGAGCGTCCCATGGGCTGGTTAGGAAATGCTTTTTCTTGCCAATAGTCAAAAATCATATCATCAGGCGTATCTAAATACATTCCAATTTCTTGAATAATAACACCACGTTCTCTATTAAGCTCATCTTCTGCGAAAGCCGAATTTTGAAGAATGTCTGTTAGTATATCAACACCGTAGTGCAAATCATCAGCTAATAGCTTAACATAATATGCAGTTATTTCTTTTGATGTATAAGCATTTATGTCGCCACCTACATCTTCAATAGTTTCAGCAATTTGAAGGGCATTTTTGGTTAGCGTGCCCTTAAAAGCCATGTGTTCTAACAAATGAGCTACTCCGTTATTAGCCTCAACTTCATCTCTTCCACCTACGGCGTTCCATATGCCCATAGATACTGTTTCTAATCCAGGCATATTTTGAGTTACGACTCTTAATCCGTTATCAAGTTTAGTAATTTTTAGCATTTTTTATAAGTTTTTTAAAATTAAGGATTTTAGAATGTCTTTATTGTTATCTAATATAGTCATCTTTTCTTCTTTATCAAAGAGTTTAGATAAATCTTTTGGTAATACAGGAGGTTCTCCTGTTGCTTTTTCAATTGCGTTTCCAAATTTAGCTGGATGAGCGCAAGCTAGACTAACCCATGGTAAATTAGCATCTTTTTCAAGTAAAGCATACAAACCGGTTGATGTGTGAGGATCAGCCAAATAGTTATATTTCTGCTTTATCTGTTTAATTGCATTTAACGTTTCATCATTACTGACAGCCGTTGTTGAATAGTTTGATTGTAAGTCATGCTGTATTTTTTTATCAAATCTATACAAATTATTTTTAGAAAACTCATGAAATATATTATTTATTGTTTTACTATCTCGACCTGAGCTCTCAAATAATTGTCTTTCAAAATTACTTGAAACTTGAATATCCATACTGGGACTATATGTTTGAGTCACAACATTTTTTTTCATCAAACCATTTTTTATAGAAGAGTGTAAAATGTCATTTTGATTAGTTGTTATATGTAATTGGTTAATAGGTAATCCCATTTTTTTTGCAACATTAGCTGAAAAAACATTTCCAAAGTTTCCTGAAGGAACAATAAAATTTATTTCTTGTTCATCAATTTGCAAATAGGCCCAAAAATAATAGACAACTTGCGCCATAAGTCTCGCCCAATTGATTGAGTTAATTGCTGTGAGAGAAGTATGTTGTTGAAGTTCATCATCAATAAATAATTCTTTAACAATTTTTTGACAATCATCAAAATTTCCCTTTATTGCAATATTAAAAATATTATCATCTTGAACTGTTGTCATTTGTCTTCGTTGAACATCTGATACACGGTTATGTGGATGCAATATAAATACATTTATATCCTGCTTGCCTCTAAACGCATGGATAGCTGCAGAACCAGTATCTCCTGATGTTGCACCTAGAACAGTTAATTTTTTTGAAGCTTTAGGTAAAGCATATGTAAATAAATTACCCAAAAATTGAAGAGCATAATCTTTAAAAGCAAATGTTGGCCCATAAAATAACTCTAAAATATATTTATTCTGTTCAATTCTTGTAACTGGAGCAATCTTTGGATTAGAGAAATGTTTATAAGAATCATCAATAATTTTTTTTAAATCATTTTTAGAAATCTCATCAGAAACATATGGATGAATAACTTCAATTGCTAACTCTTCATAGGTTTTATTCTTTAACGAATTTATATCAAGTAACGGCCATTCATGAGGTAAAAATAAACCACCATCTTTAGATAAACCTTGGAATAATATTTCGAAAAATGAAAAATCAAGGTTGTTATTTCTTGTACTTAAGTATTTCATTTAAAGGTAACGATTTTTAATATAATCCTCAAAATACTTAGCATTTAATTTAGAATTTGTAACCTGTTCAAGTATATCATTTGTAGAATAGAAACTTGCCTTTGAATGCACGTTGATTTTTAACCATTTTAATAATTCAGTGAAGTTACCTTTTTCAATCTGATCATCTAAATTAATATTATCTAAACGTAGTTGTGAAGCAAGTTGAGCTGCAGTTAATGCTCCAAGTGAGTATGTTGGAAAGTAGCCAAATAAACCTGCATACCAATGAACATCTTGAAGACATCCATTAGAATCAACATCAACTTCTTTTCCAAACAATTTTTTATATTCTTGGTTCCATAATTCTGGAATATCTCTAATTTTTATTTCATCATTAAATATTTTCTGTTCAAGATTAAATCGTAAAATTATATGTAAAGGATATGTCACTTCATCTGACTCAACTCGAATAAAAGATTTATTAACGCGCGTCCCTATTTTGTAAATATTTTCAAAATTCCAACATTCATTTTTTAATTCAAATTTATTTTTTAAAATATGTGATAAATATTTTTTAAAGGATTTAGATCTTGTGATTTGCATTTCAATTAATAAAGATTGACTTTCATGCATCGCCATACCTCTGGACTGTCCTGCAGGTTGATATTTCCATTTTTCTGGTAAATTTAACTCATACATGGCATGACCTGTTTCGTGCATGATTCCTTCCAAAGATGAAAAAGGATCATTTTCATTATACCTTGTGGTAATACGAATATCTTGATATGCGCCTCCACAAAATGGATGTTGACTTGTATCAAGCCTTCCTCTGGTAAAATCAAAACCTATTGATTTCATTAAATATAAACCAATCTCTTTTTGTTGCTCCACAGTCATTAAATTACTGATTGAAATTAATTTCTCTTCACTCTGTTTTTGAATAATCTGATCAATGAGAGGGACGAGAAAAATTTCTAAATTTTCAAAAATATTTTTAATATCCTTCTCTTTAGATTGAGGTTCAAATTTATTAATTAGAGCCTCATATGGTGAACAATGTAATTTATCTGACAGAATTAAAGACTCTTCTTTTGCTAATTTTACTAACTCTTCAAGATGTGGTTCAACAATTTTAAAATCAGATTTTTTTCTTGCTTCTTCCCAAATACCCTCACACTTAGCTGAGGCTTTGGATAATTTTTCAACAAGATCAGATGGCAGGGATGAAGACATAATGTACTCTCTCTCCATTTCTATTAAGTTAGAACTATTTTCATTATCAAGCTTTTCTTCTTTAGCGTTTTCAATTAACTTACCTACATTTGGTGACGAGATTAATTGATGACGAATTTTAGACAGGTAAGATAGTTGCTCTGCCCTATTTTCTCTTGAGTTTTTTGGCATCATCGTTGACATATCCCAATGTAAGATCCCAGCTATGTCTGAACTTAACGCTGCCTCATGAAATATTTGTTTTAGTTTATCGTAAGAAGTCATTTATTTTTTTTCAGATAAACTAAAAATAAAACAAAGAAAGCAAAACTCATCACAAACCATGTTATTGCATATTGAAGATGATTATTTCTAAAAGTAGGTGTTAATTCTGAAGGTATTAAAAAAGGTTCAGCTGCGCTGGACATATTTTTAATGAAATATTTCTGATTAATTTTTACACCAAGATAATCTCCAATTTCCTTAAGGTTATAAGTATACCATTCATTAGTTGTAATATTATTTTTTGGTGTAAATAATTTAGCTTTTCTAGGATAACGAATATAACCTATTAGTTCTTTATTCTCAATTTTGTCATTATTTAAAAAATATGCGTGATTTTCTTTTGGATACCAACCTTCATCAATGAGAATATTTTCATTTTCAGAGGTTTGTAAAATACTTGCTAATCTAAAACCATTTTTACCATTTAATGTTTTTGCTGGAAAAAAGATTTTATGTTGTCTGTTTACTTTTGCATTTAATTTAATTTTAACAAATTCAATTTTTTCTGCAAATTGTAAATCAACAGGCAACTTGGATGATTTTTCTTGAAATGTATTAATTAAGCTTAGCTTCCATTCCAATCTGTTAAGTTGCCAAATACCTAAACTGATTGTTACAACAATTGAAAATATAGAGAAAATTAAAAAAGGATAAGAAAGAGACTTAAAAATTTATGCACCCCAAATATAAACACAAACATATAAGAACAACCAAACTACATCAACAAAGTGCCAATACCAAGCTGCAGCTTCTAAACCAAAATGTCTTTCTGGAGTCATATGATTTTTATAGACCCTGAATAAACATACACCTAAAAAGATAGTTCCAACCATGACATGAAAACCATGAAACCCTGTTGCCATATAAAAAACAGAAGGATAAATTCCATCAGTAAATTTAAAATAATGATGAACTGCTTCATAATATTCAAATGCTTGAAGAAGCGTGAAACATACACCAAGTCCAACAGTTAACCAGAGAGCTTGAATTGCTTGATCTCTATGCCCTTCTCTTACTGCATGGTGAGCCCAAGTACATGTCGTTCCAGACATTAATAAAATTAATGTATTTAAGAATGGGATATCTAATGGATCAAATGTTTTAATACCTTCAGGAGGCCAGATTCCAACAGCTCCATTAGAGTCATACGTTTCTACAAACTCTTCTATTGGAAGTTTAGGCGTTAAACTTGCATCAAAAAATGCCCAAAAAAATGCAACAAAAAACATCACTTCTGATGCAATAAACAGAGCCATTCCATAACGTAAACCAAGCTCAACAACTGGTGTGTGAACTTGCTGAAATGTTGATTCTTTGATCACATCTCTCCACCATAAAAACATTACTGTTAATAATCCAATAGTTCCAAGAATTAATAACCACTTCGTATCATAGTGCATGTAAAAAACTAAACCAACAGCCATAGCCAAACCCGCAATGGATGAAAGAAATGGAAGTGGACTAGGATCAACTAGATGATATGGATGTTTTTGGCCTACAGAAGAATTTTCGCTCATAAATTAATTACTCTATATATTTAAAAAATGTATATGACAATGTTATCGTATCAATGTCAGCCATACCAGGATCCTCTACAATAGAGGGATCAATATAAAAAACAACCGGCATTTCAACTGTTTGATTTGGCTCAAGTGTTTGTTTTTCAAAACAAAAACATTGTGTCTTGATAAAGTAAGGACCAACTTTTTCTGGAAGGACATTAAATGTCGCAGTCCCTGTAGTTGTTATATTAGAGAGATTGGTAGCTTGATATTTAACTATTTTATTCTCTCCTATTTTAAAAGAAATATCTTTAGGAGCCTCAAATGACCAATCAATACTATCATTCACATCTGCATTAAATTGCAAAGTTATGTCTTGGTCTAAAGTAATTAGCGAGCTTGTCTCAGAAAAACTGGTAGTACCGCCATAACCTGTTACGCGGCAAAATAAATTATAAAGTGGTACTGAGAAAGCAACAAGCAAAGTCATTAAAAAAACTAATGTGAACAGCATTATCACTGTACGATATTTTGCCGTCACCTAAACCCCAAGTATATTGGCTTTATACATTGTCCATAAATAAAAAAAGACAACAATAGCAACTAAAATCAACAAGGTGATATAATTTTTCTTTTTTGGATTTTTCATAATAAAATTAAATTATCGATTAAGAGCGCACTAAATAAACTAAATAAATAAAAAATTGTTATAGCAAAAAATCTTAACCCTTCTTTATTTGGTTCATCTTTAACCTCTTCAGTATTTTTTAATTTAAAAGCACTTCGAATTAAAACAAAATTCAAAACAGTAACTATAATTAAATAAAGATAACCAATTAGGTTACTATACAAAGGGGTATAACTTAAAAGAATTAAAATTATTGTATAATAAATTATCTGGTTTTTTGTCTCAGTTATACTCTTTACATTAGGTAACATTGGAACTTTTACTTTTTCATAATCATTAAACCTATAAACTGACAAAGCCCAGAAGTGAGGTGGTGTCCAAAAAAATATAATCATGAACATCATTATAGGTAAAAAATTAATTTCAGGCACAACAGTAACCCAACCAATGATTGGTGGTATCGCCCCTGCTGCCCCACCTATAACTATATTCAATGAAGTGGATCGTTTTAACCAAAATGTATAAATGAAAACATAAAATAATATTGTGAATAGTAGTAGGCTTGTAGCCAAAGTATTACTAACAAAGTACATTATTAAAAGAGAAATTATACCTGTAAGAAAACCAAAAAATAATGCTTCAGTTTTTGAAATAACACCAAGTGGTATGGGTCTGGTTTTTGTTCTCTCCATACTTTTATCAATATCTTCATCAAACCACATATTAAAAGCAGCAGATGATCCCGCCCCTAAACTAATTGATAGTAAGACATAAAAGTAATTAATAGGTAATATTGTATCTGGAGCTAGCATCATGCCAACAAAGGCTGTAAAAATCACAAGGATCATCACCCTTGGTTTCATTAAATAAAAATACCCTTGTAATTTTTTTACAAGAATATTTTCACTGTACCTAACTTCTGAGGGTGAGCTATTCACCAGTCTTATTCTTTAAATTCTGGTAAAGTCTCAAATTGATGAAAAGGTGGAGGTGATGAAAGAGTCCACTCTAGTGTATCAGCTCCTTCTCCCCATGGATTAGCTGCAGCTTTTTTTCCAAAGAACAATGCATAAACAATAGAGAAAAAGAAAATTAATGTTGCAGCAAATGATATGTAAGATCCATAAGTAGAAACTAAATTCCAGCCAGCATAAGCATCAGGATAATCAGGAATACGTCTTGGCATACCCGCTAAACCTAAAAAATGCTGAGGAAAGAATGTTACATTAACGCCAATGAAAAATAACCAGAAATGTAACTTACCAAAAAATTCACTGTATTGTCGTCCAGACATTTTTCCAAACCAATAATAAATTCCTGCAAAAATCCCAAACATTGCTCCCATACTTAATACATAATGGAAGTGAGCAACAACATAATAAGTATCATGCATTACTGTATCAATACCTGCATTAGCAAGAATTACACCTGTTACTCCTCCTAAAGTAAATAAAAAAACAAATCCAATAGCAAACAGCATTGGAGTTTCAAACGTTAATGAACCACCCCACATTGTAGCAATCCAACTAAAGATTTTTATACCCGTAGGTACGGCTATAATAATAGTTGCTAACATAAAATAAGCTCTTAAATCAGCACTCAAACCAACTGTGAACATATGATGAGCCCATACAATAAATCCAATGAAGCCAATTGATACCATTGCATATACCATGCCAAGATAACCAAATACGGGCTTTCTGGAGAAAGTTGAAATAACCTGACTAACAATTCCAAAGGCAGGTAAAATCATAATATAAACTTCAGGATGTCCAAAAAACCAAAATAAGTGTTGAAATAAAACTGGATCTCCACCACCCGCAGGATTAAAGAATGTAGTCCCAAAATTTCTATCAGTAAGAAGCATAGTTATGGCACCTGCAAGAACAGGAACAGCAAGTAATAATAGGAACGCTGTAATAAGCATTGCCCAAACAAAAAGAGGCATTTTGTGAATAGTCATTCCTGGCGTTCTCATATTTAATATAGTTGTAATAAAATTCACTGCTCCTAGTATTGAAGAAGCTCCAGCTAAATGCAGTGCAAAAATTGCCATATCAACAGATGGTCCTGCATGACCAAGTTTATTTGATAACGGTGGATAAATAGTCCAACCTGTTCCAGCACCAGTACCAATGGTAGCAGAAACAATTAGAAGAACTAAAGCGGGAACAAGAACCCAAAAACTAAAATTATTCATTCTTGGAAAAGCCATATCTGGTGCACCGATCATTAAAGGTACAAACCAATTACCAAAGCCCCCTATCAAAGCAGGCATAACTACAAAGAAAACCATGAGTAAACCATGCGCTGTAATAATTACATTCCAAGCCTGACCATCAGCTACAATATCTAATCCAGGAGCTGCCAATTCTGCTCTCATTATAAGAGAGAAAAAACCACCTATTAAACCTGCTACAATAGCAAAGATGATATATAAGGTTCCTATATCTTTATGGTTAGTAGAAAAAAACCAACGTTTAATAAAGCCTGGTTTATGATCGTGATGATCGTGATCGTGACTAACAGACTCTCCGTAACTCATAATTCTCTCCTATTTTGATAATGCAATTGTTCTATTATTTAGCTTGGCAAATTCATTTTTTGCTTCATTTACCCAAGCGGCAAATTCATCTTCGCTAAGAGCCTCTATAACAACAGGCATATATCCATGTCCACTTCCACAAATCTCTGAGCATTGACCTCTATATATTCCTGGTCTATCTATTCTCATCCATGTTTCATTTAGTCTTCCAGGTACGGCATCTTTCTTAACACCAAGAGAAGGCATAGCAAAACTGTGAAGAACATCTCCAGCAGTAACTAAAACATGTATGTTTTTATTAACTGGTAAAACTAGTCTATTATCTACTGTAAGTAACCGAGGCTCACCTTCTTTAAGCTCATCCTCAGGAGTTAGGTAACTTTCAAAAGCTAAATCATCATGTTCAGGATATTGATACTCCCAGTACCATTGATGACCAATAACTTTTATTGTCATATCAGCTTCTGGTATAACATCTTGCTCGTAGAGAAGCTTAAATGACGGAACAGCCATAAAAATAAGTATAACTACAGGAATAGCGGTCCATAATGTTTCTAAAAGAGCATTGTGAGTTCTTTTCGAAGGAGTAGGGTTGGCTTTTTTTCGAAAACGTATTGAAACATAAATTAGCAAAATTAGTACGAAAATTGTGATTGCTGTCATCATGATTAAAACAAAATTATGCAGATCAAAAACACCCTGCATTACAGGACTTGCTGGTTCTTGAAAGCCTAATTGCCAATCAGTAGCACCATTTGACAAAACTGGCATACTGATAAATATTGTAATTAGAGAAAGAAATATTTTCATTTTTTAAATGTATATATACTATCTTTTTAAATTATCAGTACTTTAAGCAATTAAACTTGGGTTTATTTTAGGACAGGTTGTCGCTTATCAACCAGAGATTGTATACAAAATAGGGAAGAAATTGCAGCGGTATCAGATCGCAATATTCTCGAACCCAAAGTCACACGTAGAACATTTTTATGTTTTTTAATTAATTCTCTCTCTTCATTACTAAACCCACCTTCAGGACCAATAATTACAGACCATTTTGAATAGTTATTTAAATTTAATCTGACTTCGTCATATATAGATGGAAGTTTAGTATCTGACTCATCGCAAAATACTATTGCACGATCATTTGGCAATTCTTTTATTATTGCATCTAAATTAATAATTTTTTCTATTTTTGGGATATCTATTCTTTCACATTGTTGAGCAGCTTCAATGGCATTCAGTTCTAGGTTTATATAATTTAATTTATCAAAATTTGAAAATTCAGTTTTACATGGGACAAACTTTGAAACACCCAACTCTACTGCTTTTTGTATTATTATATTTAATCGAAATAATTTAATTGGAGCAAATATTAACCAAATATCAGGTTGTGTTTCTAATTCTCTGATTTTTTTTTCAATCTTTAAAGCAGTTTTGTCTTTTGAAATTGAAATAACTTTAGACCTCCACTCTCCTGTAATTCCATCAAATACATTAATCACAT
>ENA-ORDR01001511-ORDR01001511.1-marine-metagenome-genome-assembly--contig:-NODE-1511-length-10708-cov-4.376634_pt1 | contig 10708 bp, 8 predicted proteins | sample MGYA00240993_ERZ508538 | MGnify/ENA primary metagenome ERZ508538 (study PRJEB26207, sample SAMN05421999) | marine metagenome | isolation source: Monterey Bay, California, USA | place: USA:Monterey Bay...
TCATACGCTTGATCCCTAAAAGGACCTGCTTTAACTTTATTTAATTCAGCAGCAGCATCAAAAGCGGCATAAGTATCACCATTTTTAGCGTTAAAGTTAGTTGTTGATCTTTCAATACCTAAATTCACTTCAAAGAAAGAATTTAAAACCTCCTTTGATACATTTAATGCAAGTAATGCTGTAAGCACTAAATACATCATGTTAATCATCCTTTGTCTTGGCGATAAATTTCCTCCAGCCATATAATTTTATTTATTAATTAATATATTGATGATTATTTATTTGGATTCATTGCAGTAAGCATATTTCCATATACTTTATTCAATTGCTCTAAATTATCCGCTAAGCCACTAACCTGCTCTTGGAATTTTTTAGAATCTTCTACTGATGATTGTAAGTTTTGCAAGAACAAAGCAGTTGCTTCCATCTGCTGATTTGAAGTTTGTAATTGTAATTCGTACAATGAATTCATTGCATTCATGTTTTTAATTCCTTCTTGAATTTGAGCATTATATTCTGAAATACCTGAAGCAGCAGTAACTGTTTCGTTTAACTGTTTAGCAGATTCTCCAAATGACCTTAATCCTTCATTCAGGCTTTCTACTAACTCGTTATCAATTTTGGCTTTTGCTAAAGCGTCATCTAATTGTTGAGCTGGACGCTTTGCAGCATTAGGATCATTCATCCCTGCTAACTCAGGATAAACTAATGACCAATCTGTTTCTTCATGTTGCTTTTCAAAAGCAGAGAAAAAGAAAATAATTGCCTCTATACCAAGTCCTGCCATAAGCATGTAAGAGGCGCCGGGAAGATTCTCAATTTTAAAAAGTGCACCTAAAATTACAATTGCTGCACCCCATCCATATAATTTTGGCATCATTGTTTTGTACCATTTTGCTTCTGTAATATTTCCTAATCCCATTTTTTTTGTTTTTTTGTTGTTTAGTTATTATTAAATTCTATTTAAAATCTTTTAAATCTCTACCTAAGAAGTCCATCACACATCTAAAACCTATATAGGAAGAGGATTCATTTTCATATTCGTAAGTTCTTGTTGATGTTTGTACAAAGTAAGCTACATCTTTCCAAGATCCACCTCTAATTACTTTTCTTTGAATTGGTCCGTTTTCTCCATTTATATTAAAGTTACCTCCTAAATTAGAGTTGTCACCATCCATGTCATTTGTATAAGAACCAGAAGTTTCATCAAAAACCGTTGAAGTCCACTCTGAAACATTTCCAGCCATATCAAATAAACCATAATTATTAGGATTATATTGTTGAACTTTAATTGCTTTATGTCCACCATCTGCAGAATAATTACCTCTCATTGGTTTAAAGTTAGCAAGGAAACATCCTCTAGCATTTCTTGTAGAAGGTCCTCCCCAAGGATATGGAGATTGGTCCAAACCACCTCTAGCAGCATATTCCCACTCTGTTTCAGTTGGCAATCTAAAATCTGGCATTAAAGGTTCGTTATGAGACGCTAAAAACTGATTCATTATATGAGTTCTCCAATGACAGAATGCATTTGCTTGATTCCAATCAATACCAATCACAGGGTAATCATCATAAGCTTCATGAATAAAATTATATTCCGCCTCTGTTTCTTCATGAGAGTAAACATAATCTCCTTGAAAATCAAGAGTGTTTGGATAAATCATTACAGAATCTTTAATTACATACTTAGCTCTGAAATCTTCGGCAGATAATTTATCTACTCCTTTTGGGTCATTTACTCTATCAGCAGACAAAGATCTATAATCTACTTCTTCATAAACATAAATGTAAGCTTCTTTATTCTTAACTTCTTTACCATCTACCCAAGCTTTTACGAAAATAGAATCATAGTAATAATTAGAAGAATCAGATAATCTTGACGTCCAATCAATAACCATACTAGTATCTCCAATTTTAGATTTAACTTTAAGAGTATCTTTTCTATTCATCTTAAATTGATTCATTGAAGTTCTTAAAATAGAATCCTGAACCCACTCTACAAATTGTCTGTATTCATTATTAGTAATTTCTGTTTCATCCATATAAAATGCACCAACAGAAACTCTTTGGTTTGTAGATACATTAGCAAAAGGAACATCTTGATCAGATGGCCCCATAATGAAACTTCCTTGAGGAACAAACACCATTCCATAAGGAACGGTAGGATTCCAAACAACTCTGTCTTGCGACCCAATTAATTCTTGGTAGTTTAAATTTCCACCACAACTACTAAGTAATGCTACTATCGAACTTAAAAATAATATTTTTTTCATATTCATTTTAATTTTATTCACACTAGGTGAAGGTTTTTAATTTTTATAAGTATCTTGGATTTTTATAACTCTTTACTGGTCTATCATAGTCTACCTTAAAGCTATATCCTAACATAAACTCAACACTGTTATTCTGTATCTGATTCAGAACTACATCATATGCTAATCCGAATCTTAGATCATCATTAATATTCATACCAGTCAGAAGAACAACACCTTCATCTAATCGGTAACTAACGCCACCCCATACCTTATTATTGTATATAATATTAGTATTTACATCTAATTGAGAAGTAGAACCATCAGATTTTAAGTAAATAGATGGGTTTAATGAAACTGAAGAATTTATTTCGTGGTAATAACCAGCTAAAAGAAAATAATGACGAGATAATTCAATAATATCACCATCATCTTTTTCAATAGATGGTTCTGTAATATGTAAAGTAGAAAGACCTATATAAACATCTTCTGTATTATAATACAAACCTCCTCCAAAATCCATAGCAGACCCACTCACTTCACCAGTTGGTATAGCAATATCTCCCGGATTTGCTGGGAATAAATTACCTCCATTTAACCCACTCTGAAATATACCAGCAGAAGCTCCAACCCCTAACTGACCATTACCTAAATCTGTTTGGTAAGCATAGGACAATTGAACACCCAAGTTATTGTATTCTGCTATTGCATCAGAAACAATATTAAGACCAATACCTCCATGCAAAAACTCAAAAGGAGCTTCTACCGCAAGGTTTAATGTTGTTGGAGATCCTTCAAATCCCATCCATTGAGACCTGTGTAAAACAGTAGCATTAATAGATTCGGAACTACCCGCAATAGCAGGATTATTCGCTAATTTATTAAACATGTTTTGACTAAATTGTGGAACTTGTTGAGCCTTTGAAACCCCAAAACATAGGGTTAATAAGGATATAAATAGTATCGTTTTTTTCATATTCATTACTGAGATTACACTCTATTTTCAGTTTGCTAATATAAGTATTTTTTATTAGATGAAGAGAAAATAGGAGAAATCACGCATTTTTTTATTACACATTAATCAAATCACCTACAAAAAACGGCTATATGTTTTTATCCATCTTTGTGGAATCTCCCCTTTATTTGCCTGAGTATAATCATCATAAGAACAAGCTACAAAATAATTGTCAAATAAATTTGTTTTTGGGTTTTTAAATGGTACTCCCATCCACCATCTACCACTTGTATTACTCTTATAAAACTGTATTTCTGTTTGTTCATCATCAAATGCAACAGTATATTTGATGCAATTGTCTACATTAGGATTCAGTTCATGCTTTCTGGATTTATATCCTTCAATAAAATACCATATCATCTGAGAAATAAGATGAGAACCCTGATTATAAATGTCTAATTCTTGATTATATTCGAAAATTCCGAATGAAGTTATTTTATCTGAAATACCCGCATATCTTGATATTCTACAGACTTCTTCAGAATCAAATCCGTTCGGTGTAGAATATACATTTGATATAAAAGAGGAAGACTTTACTGATGACATATCAAAACTTAAGAAATCTGTATTCCTTAGAAAAGGCTCTACTTCTTGCATGTTCGCTTTGACCATTCCTAATCTCTGAATCTCAAAATTTAAACCTTCTAATAACTTTATCTCTTCTGGTTTTACAAAAAAAGACTGATATCCTAAATTGATATAATTAAACAGATAATTTGGCTTATAAGAAATAATCTTGCTTACAAAAGAAGATGACTTTAACTTATCATCTGGCATTCCGATATTAAAATCAGAATCCACACTACAGAAAGTTATTGTTCTTTCTAGTTTTGCATAAGCTTTATAAATTGCATAAGAAACATCTTGTCCACCTCCAATAACAACCGGAGTAATACCTTTATCAATTAAATCCGAACAAACTTCAGTTATTAAGTCAAATGACTCTTTTCGTGTTGGCATTAATAACAAACTCCCTAAATCTGCAATTTTCGGGAGATCTTCAAAATAAAGTCTGTAAAAAGAATCTCTTATTTTACAATCTGCTGAGGATTCAACATTATCAGTTCCTTCATACTCTGAAACATTAAAGATTGCTATTTCAGCAAAATCAATATTCGGGAAATGATCTTGGGTATGAGAATCAATTTGAAATCCAATCTGAGAGGTATTCCATCTTTCTTTTACAGAATACAATCCAGGATTTAATGGTTTAAAATGAGGGTCTATTTCCATCTATTTTTTCTTGTATTTTGATTTTGGTTGATTTTCCATTAAATCCAAACATTTTTCTCTTGTAAGTTCTTTTGGTTCTAAATCCTTTGGAATTTTCACATTTATCTTTTTTCCTTTTGGAGGAGTAACCTGAATAAAAGGACCATATCTTCCGTTTAAAACCTGAACTAAAGGGTCTCCCTCAAAATCAGAAATCAATCTATCTTTATCTGCTTGTATCTTAGCTTTTATTAATGCAACAGCTCTATCAATGTCTATTGTTAACGGGTCCTCTCCATCATCTTTTTTGATAGATGTAAACTTTCCTTTGTATCTTAAGTAAGGTCCAAATCTACCTACAGAAGCTACTACTTCTTCACCTTCAAACTCCCCAACAGTTCTTGGTAATTTAAATAAATCCAAAGACTCTTCTAAAGTAATTGTTTGAATAGATTGATTTTTTAACAATGAAGCAAATTTTGGTTTTGGAGAATCATCACCCTCTTGTTTTTCTCCAAGTTGTGCCATTGGTCCGAATGGTCCGATTCTAACGTAAACATTTTTACCCGTTGTAGGATCTTCTCCTAACAATCTTTCTCCAGTTGATTTCTGTACGTTTCCTATAACATCTTCTACTTTTTCTCGGAAAGGAGCGTAAAAACCTTCTAACATGTCGTTCCATTTTTTCTTTCCTTCCGCTACTTCATCAAACTCATTTTCAACACCAGCAGTAAATCCATAATCTAAAACACCATCAAAATGCGTAACTAAGAAATCATTTACAACAACACCAATATCAGTTGGGAACATTTTATTCTTTTCAGCTCCTGTGTTTTCATTCTTGACTTCAGATGTAATTTCTCCATCTTTCAACATTAAAAACTGATAGTCTCTTTTTACTCCATCTCTGTTTTCTTTTACTACATACCCTCTCTTTTGTATAGTTGTAATAATTGAAGCATAAGTAGAAGGACGACCAATTCCTAAATCTTCTAATTTTTTTACTAAACTTGCTTCCGCATATCTAGATGGATATCTTGTAAAACGCTCGATAGCTGTTATTTCATTCATCCCCAAAACATCATTTATATTTAGTTTCGGAAGCATTCCATCTTGTTCTTCCGTTTCGTCATCTTTTCCTTCCATGTAAACCTTCATAAAACCATCAAATTTAATCATCTCTCCTTTCGCAACGAATTGTTCGTCATTTGTAGAGATTTTAATTTTTGCAGTTGTTCTTTCTAACTGAGCATCCGACATTTGAGATGCAATAGTTCTTTTCCAAATCAAACTATATAATTTCTGATGAGAACTTTCTCCATCAACAGTGTGTTTACTCATATCTGTAGGTCGTATCGCCTCATGAGCTTCCTGTGCTCCTTTTGATTTTGTAGAAAAAATTCTTGAGAAAGAATATTCTGATCCGTAAGAAGAGTTAATTTCATCAGAACAAGCTTCTCTAGCATCATTAGATAAATTAACACTATCTGTTCTCATATATGTAATTTTACCTGATTCGTACAGCCTCTGAGCTACATTCATAGTTTGAGCTACAGAATATCCTAATTTCCTAGAAGCTTCTTGTTGCAGAGTTGAAGTAGTAAAAGGAGCAGAAGGAGATTTTTTAGCGGGTTTTTTCTCCAAATCTGTTACTGAGTAACCTGCCGGAACACAATGTTTTAAAAACACCTCAGCTCCATCTCTTGTATGAAATCTTTTTGGGATTTCCGCTTTAAATGTTTTCCCTTCAGGATTTGAAAATATTGCCGAAACCCTAAATGATGAAACAGATTTAAAATTTTCAATTTCTTTTTCTCTTTCAACTATTAGTCTCACTGCAACCGACTGTACTCTACCTGCAGATAATCCTTGTTTTACTTTTCTCCACAATACAGGAGATAACTCAAAACCCACTAATCTATCTAAAACTCTTCTTGCTTGCTGAGCGTCTACCAAATTAGTATCAATTTGTCTTGGATTTTTAACTGCATTAGTGATCGCTTTTTTAGTGATTTCATGAAAAATAATTCTTTTAGTTTCTTTTTTTTCTAAATCCAAAACTTCTTGTAAGTGCCATGCTATCGCTTCTCCTTCTCGGTCCTCATCCGTTGCAAGCCAAACAGTTTTAGCTGTTTTTACATGTTTTTTAAGTTCAGCAACAACATGTTTTTTATCTTCAGATACTTCATATTTTGGAGCAAATCCATTTTCTATATCAATTCCCATTCCACCTTTTTTAGGTAAATCACGAATATGACCTATACTTGATTTTACTACAAAATCTTTACCTAAATACCCTTCAATTGTCTTTGCTTTTGCAGGAGATTCTACAATTACTAAATTTTTCGCCATAGTTATTTTTTCAATTTGTGTTTTAAATGTTCTGCAAAGAAAAGGAAGAATTATTGAAACTGCCAAATCCATTTTTCTTGTCAGTTATAACTATATTATAAATAATATAAGCAAAATAACATATGACACATTGTCATAATTTGTCAGAATTTTTATAATTTTGCAAATGTAAAATTGTACAAAACAAATGAATTTAGGAAAATTATTAGGCAAAGAAATTAATGAGAATAGGCAGGGAGAAAGTCTTAATTTAAAAGAAAATAAGAATTCTACAAAAAAAATGTATCTTGAAAGTTATGGTTGTCAGATGAATTTTTCTGATTCTGAGATAGTAGCTTCCATCCTTAAAAAGGAAGGGTTTTCTACAACACAAAATATTAATGAAGCTGATTTAGTTTTTGTAAACACTTGTTCTATTCGTGAAAAAGCAGAACAAACCGTAAGAAAAAGATTACAGTTTTACAATTCCATAAAGAGAGATCATAACCCAGGTATGGTAGTTGGTGTTTTAGGATGCATGGCAGAAAGATTAAAAGAAAAATTTTTGGAGGAAGAGAAACTTGTAGATATAGTTGTTGGTCCTGATGCATACAGGGATTTACCAAACCTAATAACGCAAGTTGATGATGGAAGAAAGGCTGTTAATGTCATCCTATCAAAAGAAGAAACCTATGCAGATATTAGCCCAGTAAGACTTGGAGGGAATGGAGTTACTGCCTTTGTTTCAATTACCAGAGGTTGTGATAATATGTGTACTTTTTGTGTTGTTCCTTTTACTAGAGGGAGAGAAAGAAGTAGAGATCCTGAAAGTATCCTAAAAGAATGTACACAATTAGTAGAAGAAGGATATAAAGAAGTTACTCTTTTAGGTCAGAATGTTGACTCGTATCTTTGGTACGGAGGAGGAGCGAAAAAAGATTTAAAAAAAGCATCAAAAGAAGCACAAAAAAGTACTACAAATTTCGCTATGTTACTTGATAATGTCGCAAAGGATTGTCCTAAAATGAGAATTCGTTTTTCAACTTCTAACCCTCAGGATATGACAGAAGATGTAATCAAAACAATGGGGAAACATAAAAACATTTGCAATTACATTCATTTACCTGTACAATCCGGAAGTAGCAGAATGTTAGAGGTAATGAAAAGAGGATACAACAGAGAAGAATACATCAAGTTGATTGATAACATAAAAAATATTATTCCTGATTGCGCAATTTCAATGGATATGATTGCTGGTTTTTGTACAGAAACTGAGGAAGATCATCAAGAAACTTTAAGTTTGATGGATTATGTAAAATATGATTTCGGATATATGTTTAATTATTCTGTAAGGCCAAATACTCCTGCTGCCAGAATGGAAGATGATGTAGTAAAAGATGTGAAACAAAGAAGATTATCTGAAATTATTGAAAAACAAATGGGACATTCTTTACTAAGAAATGAAGAAAAAATTGGAGGGACATATGAGGTGTTAGTGGAGGGAGTTTCTAAAAAATCAGAGGAGAAACTTTTTGGAAGAACAACTTATAATTCTGTTGTAGTTTTCCCTAAAGAAAATTATAAGAAAGGAGACTTTGTAATGGTAAAAATAGAAGACTGTACAGCTGCAACATTAATTGGTAAAACTATATAAACATGAACACACAGCAAGTAAAACAAAGATTCGGAATTATAGGAAATAACCCTAAATTAGACAGAGCTATAAACATTGCTTTACAAGTTGCTCCTACTGATATTTCTGTTTTTGTTTCCGGAGAAAGTGGAACAGGAAAAGAAAATATTCCTAAAATTATTCATCAAAATAGCAAAAGGAAACACAATAATTATATTGCTGTTAATTGTGGGGCAATACCTGAAGGAACAATTGACTCTGAACTTTTCGGACATGAAAAAGGGGCTTTTACAGGAGCTCACGACAACAGAAAGGGATATTTTGAAGTAGCAGATGGTGGAACAATATTTCTGGATGAAGTTGCAGAACTGCCACTTTCAACACAAGTAAGATTACTTAGAGTTTTAGAAAGTGGTGAATTTATGAAAGTTGGATCATCCAAAGCTATAAAAACAGATGTAAGGGTAGTTGCGGCAACAAATGTAAATATTCCTAATGCAATCAAAAACGGAAAATTCAGAGAAGATTTGTATTACAGATTAAATACCGTTAGTGTTTTTATTCCACCTTTACGTGAACGAATAGAGGATATTTCCTTACTTTTCAGAAAATTTGCTTCTGATTTTGCAGATAAATATAATACTCCAACAATTAGGTTGGATGAAGAAGCTATGAATGTAATTACGACCTATAATTGGCCTGGAAACATCAGACAATTAAAAAACTTTGTAGCTCAATTATCAGTAATTGAAGAAGAAAGAAACATCTCTGCTTATACAATTTTAAACACTTTACCAGAAAATAAAAATACATCTAATTCTCCAATGTTGTTTGAAGATAAAAACAAAGCAGAACTTTCGGAAAGGGAAATATTATACAAAGTTTTATTTGACATGAAAAGGGACTTAACAGAACTGAAAAAAATTACTTTTGATATAATTCAAAATAGAGGAATTTCTACTGAATCTACTGAAGTTTTAAAGAATGTTTCTGAAAACGAAATGACAATAATTTCAGATAATAATGAAAATATAATTGATATACAAGAACCAATTTCTTTAGCAGAACAAGAGAAAAATCTTATTAAAAAATCGTTAGAGAAACATAATGGAAAAAGAAAACTATCAGCTGCCGAACTTGGAATTTCGGAACGAACACTTTACCGAAAAATCAAAGAATTTAAACTTCAATAAATGAAAAAAATATTTTCTATATTTTCTTTAATATTTTTAAGTTCTTGCGGATTTTATTCTTTTACAGGAGCTTCAATCTCACCAGATGTTAAAACATTTTCAGTAAAATATTTTCCTAATCAAGCAGCAACAATTAACGCGTCTTTAAGCTCTGTATTTACAGAAAAATTAAAAGAACATTTTTCAAGACAAACAAATCTGGAACAAATTGATAATGAGGGAGATTTAATGTTTGAAGGAGAGATTACTTCATATAGCATAAAACCAATGGCAATTTCAGCAAATGAAACTGCCAGACAAAACAGATTAACTATTAAAATAAAAGTAAAGTTCAATAACAAAACAGATGAAAAATTAAACTTTAATACTACTTTTAGTAGATATAAAGATTTTCCGGCAGATGAAGATTTAAGTAATGTTGAAGAAAGTTATATGGAAGAAATTTGTGAGGAATTAGTAGAAGATATTTTTAATAAATCAGTTGTAAATTGGTAATGCAAACAGATAGAATTTTATCCTTAATTAAAAACCCTAATCTTATTGATAAGGAGGATAACACTTTTTTGGAAGATATATCTGAAAAACATCCCTATTTTTCTATTTCACATATATTACTTTCAAAAGGATTATTAAACACAGAAAGTATCCGATATAACCGAAAATTAAAAAAAGCGGCTCTTTATTCTTCAGAAAGAAAACTATTATTCAAACTTATTACTGAAAACATTCCATTTACTGAAGAAAAAGCAATTCCAACAAAAAGGAACATTGAAGAAATAAAAATTGAGGTAACTCCGGATTTTGTAGAAGTAGAAAAAGAACTAAATTTAGGAAAACCTTTAGAATTTGACGAAAATGAGGAACACTCTTTTTCGGAGTGGTTAGCATTAACAAAAGTTAAAAAGATTGACAGAAGTAATGAAGAAAAACCAAAGAATAAATCAGATTTAATTGATGATTTTATAGAAAAAAATCCAACTATAAAAGCGGAAAAAAACAAGTTCTTCTCTCCTACCGAAACTGCAAAAACTTCTTTAATTGAAAATAATGAACTTGTAACAGAAACTTTAGC
>ENA-ORDR01001513-ORDR01001513.1-marine-metagenome-genome-assembly--contig:-NODE-1513-length-10700-cov-4.495434_pt1 | contig 10700 bp, 8 predicted proteins | sample MGYA00240993_ERZ508538 | MGnify/ENA primary metagenome ERZ508538 (study PRJEB26207, sample SAMN05421999) | marine metagenome | isolation source: Monterey Bay, California, USA | place: USA:Monterey Bay...
GTATATTTATTGATGGTCGTCATAAGTTGTTTTTCTTCTCCGATACAAAGTTTTATCATAAAGTAGGAAGTTTGACGAGATCACATCAAAAGATTAAAAAGAAAGAATATATAGGAGATTTCTTCATTAAACAAAACACTAGAAATCATGTTTATTTTTTAAAGAAAGTTGGAGGATATTTTTCTTATTTATTCATTCTTTTTTTATTTTTTAAAAATAATTTGAGAATATTTACAAATCGAAAATTTAGATGCGATTTTAAGACTTGGAGACTAATTAATACATCCTATTTTGAAGGATTAAAAATGTAATATGAAAGAGAAAATTGCAATTATAGATTCTTTAGGTTCTCACGGAAGTTCGCATCATTTTTATCTGTATGGACAAGCAAAAGGTCTTTCAGAAAATGGTGTAGATATTAGAATTTATACAAATAATGTTACAGAAGACCCTGACTATGATGGAATCAAATTCTTTCAATTTTACAATAATATATTTGGTAGAAAATCAAAAATAATATCAGGATTCAGGTATGTTTTAGGTTCTGTATTTTCATTGATACACGCTAAGTTTTCTGGAGTTAAAATATGTCATTTTCATTTGTTTCATGTTAACGTTTTAGTGTTTTTCGATTTTATTCTTTCCAAATTATTATGTATGAAAGTGGTTTATACTATACATGATGTTGTAAGTCTAGAAAACTCAAAATCTTCACAAAAATTATCTAATTTTATTTATAAAAAAGCAGATAAAATACTAACTCATAATAATTTTTCTAAAGAAATTTTTAAATCTCATTATATTGAATTAAATTCTAATTTAGATATTATTCCTCATGGAAATTATGTTCCGTTTTTAAATATTAAAGAGGATATGGATCTTTCTAGAAAAAAAATCGGAATCCCTAAAGATAAAACAATGTTATTGTTTTTTGGGATGATTAAGAAAGTTAAAGGTCTTGAAATATTACTGAACGCTTTATCATCAGTAGTGGATAAAAATCCGAATGTTATTTTAGTTATTGCTGGTAGAGTATGGGAAAATGATTTTTCAGTATATCAAAAAATAATTGATGAAAATAATTTGTCAGAATACTGTATTATTCATAATAAATTTATACCCCATGAAGATGTAGACCATTATTATGCTTCTGCAGATTTGGTTGTTCTTCCTTATAAAAGGATTTACCAGTCAGGAGTATTAATGATGAGCCTGAGTTATGAGAAAGTAGTTTTAGTTTCAGATTTACCACCATTAATTGAAGTTATTGATGATGAGAAAAATGGTTTTGTATTTAGATCAGAAGATGTATTTTCTTTATCAGAAAAGTTAAATACAATATTGGATAATAAACTTAAAATGGAGGAGGTTAGAATTAAAGCTTCTGAAATTATAAAAACTAAATTTGGGTGGAACGAAATAGGGAAATTAACTAAGAAAAGTTATAAATCAATTTTATAGTATCTTAGCAAATATATAAGAAAATGAAAAATAGAATTATTAAATGTATTGAAGATTCAATAAGTGTAAAACAATTAGTTTTAACTAGTGAAGGATTAATTAATAACATTCAAGAAATTGTACAAAAAAGTGTAGAAGCATTTAAGTCTGATAAAAAAATGCTTTTATGCGGAAATGGGGGTTCAGCATCAGACGCTCAGCATATTGCAGCAGAATTAAGCGGAAGATTCTATAAAGACAGAAAAGCTCTTTTTGCTGAAGCTTTACATGTCAATTCATCTTTTGTTACTGCTGTTGCAAACGATTATGGTTATGATAATATTTATTCCAGAATGATTGAAGCTGCAGGTAGAAAAGAAGATATTTTTATTGGAATTTCAACTTCAGGAGACTCACCGAATATTGTAAATGCTGTTAATAAGGCAAACCAAAATGGAATGACAACGATTGGTTTTACAGGAGAAGATGGAGGAGAAATGAATAATCTATGTGATATCATGATTAAGATCCCTTCATCTGACACTCCAAGAGTTCAAGAGTCACATATTTTAGTTGGACACGTCATTTGTCAACTTATTGAAGAAGAACTTTTTTAATGGATTTAAAGAAATATACCACTCTTTTTTTAGATAGAGATGGAGTGATTAATCATAAAATTGATGGTTATGTTCAGTATTTAGGTGAATTTAACTTCATAGATGGAGTATTAGAAGTTTTCCCAAAATTAACAGATTATTTTGATAGGATATTAATTGTTACAAATCAGCAGGGTATTGGAAAAGGGTTAATGACTGACAAAGACTTATTAAATCTTCATGATCAAATGAAAGTTAAAATTGAAAATTTTGGAGGTAGAATTGATAAGATATATTTCTGTCCTCATCTGGAAGAAGAAAAATGTAATTGTAGAAAACCACAGCCAGGAATGTTACTCCAAGCAAAGTCAGATTTCCCAGATATAGATTTTGAAAGATCTATTCTAATAGGAGATTCTGATACTGATATATTAGCAGCTAAAAATGTAAATGTAGATTCAGTTCAAGTTTCACCTGAATATACCTTAAGTATGTGGGCTAATAAATTTCTATCAGATTAAATAAATATCTTTATCTTTACAGCCTAAAACAAGTAAAATCAGATGAAGAAGGCGATAATAACAGGAATTACCGGTCAGGATGGGGCTTATTTAGCGCAATTATTATTAGATAAAGGTTATAAGGTTTTTGGTGCATATAGAAGAACCTCCTCTCAAAATTTTTGGAGAATAGATTATTTAGGAATTAGGAACAACCCAAATTTAGTGCTTGTTGAGCATGACTTAATAGATGCTGCAAGTACAATAAGAATGGTTTCAGAAATAAAACCAGATGAAATTTATAATCTGGCAGCCCAAAGTTTTGTTCATGTTTCTTTTGATCAACCTTTAGCTACATCAATGATTACAGGTATTGGAGTTACTCATATGTTGGAAGCTATTCGGATTGTAAATAAAAATATTAAATTCTATCAAGCTTCTACTTCTGAACTATATGGGAAAGTACAAGAAGTTCCTCAAAAGGAAACTACACCTTTTTATCCCAGAAGCCCATATGGTATTTCTAAGTTGTATGCACATTGGATGGTAACAAATTACAGAGAATCCTATGGAATGTTTGCTTGTAGTGGTATTTTATTTAATCATGAATCTCCCTTAAGAGGATTAGATTTTGTTACAAGAAAAATTTCGGATGGAGTAGCTAGAATTCATGAGGGATTACAAGATTTTATTGAATTAGGAAATCTGGAAGCAAGTAGAGATTGGGGATTTGCCCCCGAATATGTTGATGGAATGTATAAAATGATGCAACATGACACTCCAGACACTTTTGTTTTGGCTACTAATAAAGCTTATACAGTAAGACAATTTACAGAATATGCATTTAATGTTGTTGGAATTGATGTGAAATGGGAGGGAAGTGGAATTACTGAAAAAGGAATTGATAAAAAGTCAGGAAGAACAATAGTAAAAGTAAATAAAGATTATTTTAGACTTGCGGAGGTTGACGCCTTAATTGGAGATTATTCGAAAGCAGAAAAAAACTTAGCTTGGGCCCCTATGACTGAGTTAAAAGATATGTGTAGAATTATGGTAGAGTCTGATTTAAAAGATCTTAAAACTAATCTAAAGAGTTAAGGTGTCGGATTGGATTTACAATATAATACTTCCCTTGGTTACTTCTTTTGTTGTAACATTTTTAGCAATTCCTAAAATTATTCACTTTTCTAAAAAAAGTAGACTATTTGCTAGCATTGGAAATCGAGATTCTCATGAAGGTGAAATTCCAATTTTTGGAGGAATAGCTATTTTTGCAGGGCTATTATTTTCATTAATATTTTGGTCGGATTTAGAAGAAATTCAATTTATATTAGTAAGTTTAATTATTGTGTTTTTTATTGGTGTTATAGACGATTTATTATCATTATCGCCATTAAGAAAGTTAGTTGGCCAAATTTCTTCTGTTTTGGTTCTAATATATCTTGGAGGGTTGCAAATACATAGCATGCATAATTTATTTGGAGTAAATGATCTCCCAGATTGGATAGGGGTATTGTTCACTATTTTTGTTTTTATTGTAGTAACTAATGCCTATAATTTAATTGATGGGATTGATGGTTTGGCTGGAGGAATTGGTGTTGTATCCTCTTTTGCTTTCGGTGTAATATTCTTATTAAACAATGATATACAAATGGCTATTATATCATTTACTTTAGTAGGATCCCTTTTAGCTTTTCTCAAATATAATTTTCATCCAGCAAGTATTTTTATGGGAGATACAGGGTCATTAGTAATTGGTTTGATTTTATCAGTTTTAGCTATTAGAGTCATAAATAATGGAATTAATATACCTACAGATCATTTTTACACTGAGAAGGGTCCATTTATAGCGATATCTCTTTTATCTATTCCTTTATATGATACTTTTAGAGTATTTTTTATCAGAGTTTTATCGGGTTACCACCCTCTGCACCCAGACAGAAACCATATACACCATGCTTTGTTAGATTTAGGATTTAGTCATAAAAAATCTTCTATTTTACTCTATATTTTTAGTGTGTTTATTGTTTTTATATCTTATTTTATGATTAATATGAGTTTAGGGCTTTCAATTTTTATATTGTCAATAATTGTTTTAGGAATTATATCTGTACCTTTTATTGTAATTCAGATCAGAAACAAGAAAAGTGAGAAGTAAGATATTCATATTATTATTTGTTATTGTATCTGTTTCATTTTCATATTCGCAGCAATCAAATTCTACTTTTTCAAGAGATAAAAATATTTTTCTGGAATCAGAGCTAAATAGTTTCAAAAATAATTTCCATACATCAGTTAAACCATTTTTACTTTCAAACCTAGATTCAAATATCAAAAAGAATGAAGGCACTTGGATTTATAGAAAGTGGAATAAAGAACACTTTCTACAAGTAGAATCTGAGGAATACACATTAATAGTGAATCCAGTTATAAATTTAGAAATTGGTAGAGAAATTGAAACAAATAAAACTATCTGGACAAATACTAGGGGAATTATTGCTGATGGGAAAATAGGAGGAAGGTTTTCATACTATTCTTCTTTTTTAGAAAATCAAGCTATATTACCTTCTTATCTAACAGACAACATTTTAAGAAAATCTGCTTGGATCATTCCCGGTCAAGGGGAGTCTCGTTGGTCTTCTGATAGTACTTTTGATTACACTATGGCTTCAGGTCATCTTACATATCAAATGAGTAAATTTTCTGCTTTACAATTTGGTACTGGTAAAAATTTTATTGGAGATGGTTATCGTTCAATGATTTTGTCAGATAATTCATTTAATTATCCTTATCTAAAATTACAAACAAATGTTGGAATTTTTCAATATACAAACCTCTACATGGAACATATGGACTTGTCTTCTAATCCTTCTGAAGAATTTGTATATGACAAAAAATATATGACTCTACATCATTTAAGTGCTAACATTTCTGTAAGATTAAATATTGGAATTTTTGAGTCAATTGTTTGGGAAAATAATAGAACTCCAGAAATATCAGGTTTTGATATTGCTTATCTTAATCCGATAATATTTTTAAGGCCTATTGAGTTCTCATTAAACTCTTCTGATAATGCTTTGATGGGAGCTAATTTTAAATTTAAAACGACAGAAAAGACAAATATTTACGGACAATTTGTTTTAGATGAGTTCTCAGTGCCAAGTTTAAATGGAGAAAATTTCTGGGGGAATAAATACTCTTACCAAATAGGAGGGAAATATTATAATGTATTTGGAGTAAATAACTTAATCGTTCAACTGGAAAATAATTTTTCTAGACCTTATACATATTCTCATTTTAATTCATCACAACATTACGGACACTACTATCAAAGTTTAGCTCATCCGTTGGGAGCTAATTTTAATGAAATTATATTTTTTACTGATTATCGATTTAAAAAATGGGAAGCTCATTTGGAAATACTTTTTGTTAAATATGGAGGTAAAATTAAAAATGATCCAACATCCTACGGAAATGATATTTTTATGTCAAACTCTGATAGACCATCAGATTATGGTATTGAAATGTATCAAGGAAATTTATCGAAATTAAATTACAATAAATTTACTGTTTCTTATCTAATAAACCCAAGAACAAATCTAAAATTACAAACAACTATAATACATAGAACTTTGAAGGATGATTATGGAATTTTCCCAACAAATTTTATTTCCTTTGCACTAAAATCTGATTTATTTAACAGATATTACGACTACTAATTTGGCATTAATACTAGGAATAGAAACCTCTACAAAGAATTGTTCTGTTGCACTTTTTTCAGGAGATAAATTAATTTTAGAAAGATCATTATTGTCTGAAAAATATTCTCATTCTGAGACATTAACAATTTTTATTCAGGAATTATTTAATGATACTGACTATTTCCTATCAGACTTAGACGCCATATCTGTAAGTATAGGACCTGGATCTTATACTGGTTTAAGAATTGGAGTTTCTACCGCAAAAGGACTGTGTTATTCTTTAAATATTCCTCTTATATCTGTATTTACCTTACAATCTATGTCGCAAGCAATTTCAGATGAAGACCCCAGTTTTGATTTATATTGCCCAATGATAGATGCAAGAAGAATGGAAGTATATTCAGCATTTTATGACAATAAAAATAATGAAGTAAGAAAAATACAAGCAGATATAATAGATTCATCTACTTTTTCTCATTTACTAGATAAAAAAATTGTTTTTTTTGGTGATGGATCTGAAAAATGTAAAGAGATAATAAACTCTGAAAAAGCAGTATTTTTAAATGATGTTTACCCTAGTGCAAAGAATTTAATGAAAATTTCCCATAGAAGATTTAAAGAATCTAATTTTGAGGATATCGCTTACTTTGAACCTTTTTACTTGAAAGATTTTATTGCAGGAGTAAAGAAAATTTAAGATCTTCCTCTTCCTCCTTCTGTATCTTTAAACCTGCTCTTAAAAGATTTTCCACCTCGACTATTACCTCCAGAACTTCTTCTATTTCCTCCACCTCCTTCAGCTCTTCTATTACTGCTAAAACCACTTCTTCTCCCTCCTCCAGATTTAGAATACCCACCGCTATTTCTTTTTCTTTCTGAACTTGATGGTTTACCTCTTCTTTTCCCAGAATCATTTTTTGGTTTTGAGACTTCAACTGTAAGTTTGTATCCATTCCATTGGCTATCCGCAAACCCTTCTAATACATCTTTTTCAGCAGATGATTCTACTTCAAAGAAAGAAAATCCTTGTAGAATATCAATTTTTCCGATTTGTAAATTTCTATTTCTAGTGTACTCATTTACTAATCCGATTAAATTTTGAGGTTCACATTTATGTGTTTTACCAAGATTTATAAAGAATCTTGTGAACCCTTCATCAGAATGACCTCTTTTACTTTTTCCACTATCCCTACTTTTTGATGCAGAAATATTTAAATCTGGAGCGTTTTTGTAGAAAGATAAAAATCTGTTAAACTCTGCAGAAACAAAATGTTTTACTAATTCTTCTTTATCAAGATGAGAAAGCTTCTCTTCAATTATTGGTAGGTGTTTTTCTATTTGGGAACTAACATCTGTTTTTACAATTTTATCAATTAGTCTTAATAATTGTATAGCACAGATTTCATCACCTCCTGGAACTTTTTGAAGAATTAATTCTCTCTTCAACATCTTTTGAATAGATTGTAATTTCCTTTTTTCTCTACTATGAGAAATAATAATAGAAATACCTTTATTTCCTGCTCTTCCTGTTCTGCCAGATCGATGAATATAAATTTCATTATCATCTGGTAAATTATAATTTATTACATGAGTAAGTTCATTAATGTCAATTCCTCTAGCAGCTACATCTGTTGCTACAAGTATTTGTAGGGTTTTCTTGCGAAACCTTCCCATAACATGATCTCTTTGTTGTTGAGATAATTCCCCATGAATTGCATCTGCATTATATCCATCTTGCATCAATTTTTCTGATACTTCTTTTGTCTCCCTTCTAGTTCTGCAGAAAACAATCCCATAAATATCAGGATTCACATCACAAATCCTTCTAAGTGCTTTATATCTATCTCTTGCATTAACCATGTAGTAATGGTGTTCTACATCAGTAGCTCCTTCATTCCTTCTAGCAACTTCAATTGTTTTAGGAGAGAACATGTAATTTTTTGTGATTCTCATTACCTCTTTTGGCATAGTTGCCGAAAATAAAAGAGTTTGTTTTTCTTCTGGTGTTTCGGCCAAAATAGTATCCAGGTCATCCTTGAACCCCATATTTAACATCTCATCTGCCTCATCTAAAACAACAAATTCAACATCTTTTAATTTTAATTTCTTTCTGTTTATTAGGTCGATAACCCTACCTGGAGTCCCTACAACAATTTGGCTGCCAGAATTAAGAGCTCTGATCTGTGTTTGTATATTTGTTCCACCATAAACTGCAGTAATCTTTAGTTTTTTAATATATTTAGAGTATGTTTCTAAATCTTTTGTTATTTGAAGGCAAAGCTCCCTTGTTGGGCAAAGTATTATAGATTGTGTTTGAGTTTTCCCAGAATCAATTTTCTGAATTACAGGTAAACCGAAAGCAGCTGTTTTGCCTGTTCCTGTTTGTGCAAGTGCAATTAGATCCGTTTCTTCTGATAAAACAAATGGGATTGATTCTTGCTGTATTGGTGTAGGCTCTTCAAATCCTAAGTCGGTGATGGCTTTTAGGATCTCATCATTTAACCCTATTTCAGAAAATGTCATATATTAAAATTTTTGCAAAATTACTCTTTTATTATGATTAAGAGTGTTTTATATAAAAAAAGCCATTCTAATAATGGGAAGGCTTTTAGAAAATGTTTAGTAAACCTATTGAATTACTACTTTTCTGATAGATGTTTTGCCATCTGTTGAGATAATTTTAATGAAATAAACCCCACTAGTTTCTAAATTAAACTTAGTAGTTCCAAAAGTTTTAATTAATTTTCCTTCAATAGAGTAAATATTAATTCTTTCTATTTTTAAATCTGTAAGTATATTTACTTCTCCTCCTGAAGGGTTTGGGTATATTTCTAATTCCTGCTCAGTAATTAATTGTACTGAAGTTGATGATAGTTCTCCCCATCTTTTTTCAAATTCTTGTAAATAAATATTCGCTATTGTTTGGTCATGAATTATAATTGTATTTTCGTCTGAGTTACTTTCTGCATTCGTACTCCAATTGTGAGAACCAGTTAAAACAGCAGGGTTAGAAGCGGATACACCAACGTCTGCAATAGCATATTTATGGTGAAATTGATGAGTAACTCCAGTATGGCTTTTTACATTTACACCATTAGCAACTAAATTATCATACTCGCTACCAGTAACATTCTGCTGTTCTATAATTCCTCTAACATTTACCCCAAATTCATTATCTTTATTGATAACTGAATTCCCTAAATCATCTCTTGTAAATGATAAAAGTCCAAATTCTAAGGTGTAATCTACATCTTCAATAAATTTAAGAATTTTGGAAGTTGTATTATCAGATGGAGAAAAATAAACTTCCATTATTGTACCATTCACATTAAATAGGTGTGGAGTATTATCTTCTTTATTTCCACCAAAAACTCCTCCCCACATTTCATTAAATTCTACAGTATATGCTTGTGCAATTGATTTATCTTGTATAAAGATAATATTATTATAGTCGTTAAACAAATTAGAAGGATTTGTCCAATTAGTTGAACCTCCCATAACCCAAGAATTATTTGTTGAGTTAGCATCAATAATAATAAACTTATTATGCATAATGCCTGCTACACTATTATCTCTGTAAATAACAGGGATATTCGGATCTAATGAAGAAAGCATAGTATTTGTTACATCATCATCAGCTATATATCTAACTTGTACACCTCTATTATACGCATCGTTAATAGCTGTTGCAATAGTAGCATCAGAAGCATTATAAACACAAACATCTAATGTGTTTTGTGCTAAATCCATATATGCTTTTATTGTATCGTTAAAATAAGTTGAGATATTCTGCGCATCTACGCTATTAGAATAAGAAACATCTACAGAATGATTAAAATAAGGTCTAATTTTACCAGACGAGTTAGAAGCTGTTATATATGCTCCAATGTTTGAAAATGCGGTGTCAGCTCCTTTTACTGAGTAACATTGAACATAATAAATAGTAGCATCTAATAAAGAAGTTAATGACAGTGTGTGATTCATAGTATTCCCACCTAAATCTAGATTATTACCAAGAGCAGAAGTTGTACCATAAAAACAAGCTGTTGTCGAGCTATCAGAAGTAGTCCAGCTTAATTCAAAGCTACTCGATGTAATGTTTGATTGAGTAATACCAGAAGTAAACAGTAAATTCCCAGTAGGTATTATATCAGAAGAATCTCTAGGTAGAATTTGATATCCATCATTTGCAGGTGTAGAGAAGGAATATTGTGATGAAATACCAATAAGTGTAACCGGACCCATAGGAATTAGTGAATTTTCTAACGGACTTCCACCTCTAATATAGATTTTTCCAGTTTCTCCATTTGACGAAAAATCGTGTGTTCCAACAGTGAAAATAGAACCTCCGCTATTAAAAATTACATTATCAATTTGAATTAATTCACTTTCGGTAAGTTCACCTATTTGAAGTGGAGTAACTAATTGTGGAGTAATAGAATTCCCAGTAGAAATTGTAGATG
>ENA-ORDR01001517-ORDR01001517.1-marine-metagenome-genome-assembly--contig:-NODE-1517-length-10679-cov-16.151858_pt1 | contig 10679 bp, 9 predicted proteins | sample MGYA00240993_ERZ508538 | MGnify/ENA primary metagenome ERZ508538 (study PRJEB26207, sample SAMN05421999) | marine metagenome | isolation source: Monterey Bay, California, USA | place: USA:Monterey Bay...
TATACCCCATTTATCGAAGATAATGTAAGTATTGAAACACTTCTTGGTATGGGGGCATTAGGGATGACAATAGATGGTACTTGGTACGTAACCGTAGCATTGGTACTAACAACTGGAGGTCGTGTAGAAAAATTAAGATCTATATCACATATCATAGATGGAGCAATGGGGGTATTGATGTTTATCTTTGCTGGACTAATGATTGGAGGAATTATCTAATTAAAAATTATTCCAATAAAAGAAAGAAATGAAAATCATAGAAAAACAAAAAGAAATTGGGGCAATAATAATTCCACCAATTAGGCCAAATCCTAGAGATTTCCTCTTAGATATGAAACTCCAGACTATAACTCCAATATAGAATAAAATAATTAGAATAGGGAGTATTTGTAGAAAAATACCAACTCCACTAATATCAGTATCACCGTAAATACTCGCGGAATCAGCCTGTATATTCTGATCTATCGCATAAGTGAAAGTTCGCTCGTTCACTTGGAAAAGTACCTCATATTCTTCCATAGACCCATAACAATACATAGGATACCAATAACTTCCTTCATCTGATTTTTTCAATTCGTTATTGTCTAACATATCCATGTCGAAGTAGCAATACCCCCATTGGAAATCTTCTTCTATGGCCCTAAACTCTATTGACAACCAATAGTCCCTTTCTTCAATATCTGAGATGTCAATTTCAGGGACATCAAATATCACATCCCAAGTATAATATTCATCTCCCGAAATAATCGTTGTACCAGAATTATCATCCTCGGAAAAATAATGATAATCGTCGTAATAAGTATCGTTAACAGATCTGCCGGCAGATATAGTTACCACTGACATGATGAAACCAGAAAATATAGGGATTAATAATAATCCAATAAGGAATTGGGACATGATAAATTTATTCGGATCATTTTGCACAATTGAGATATCAGGAGATTGACTAGATATGGCGGCTACGTTACCAGTAAAAACATTCATAGATTCAGAAGATGAGATTTTACCATCTGGGTTTTTATTATCCCACCAATTACCCTCATCTTCAACCATGAATAACGACCTATACTATCTGAATTCCTAGATTAAAATTATACAAAAACTAGTGGAAGGTGTAATAATAAATCAAGAACTATAGCGAGTGCTCCAGCTTCGGAAGAAGGGTTCGTATCAGTATTACCGCTTGGAGGAGATAAGCGTTGAAGTTCGCCAGCATCAAGCCAAATAGATGCACAATTTGGACAGCCATCTATTTCAATTAATTCAGTAAGAGTACCATCTATTTTTCTGAATGCAAAGTCTCGAACTTTCATACCTGTCTGACAGAATGGACAGCAGATATCTACAGGAATCCCCTCATCTTCGAATCCATCATGAATCGCGTCTAATTTTTGACTACAGATTTCAGAAGAGGATGCCTCAGGATTTAGTGCAAGACCTGAACAATTAGGACAATGTGAAATTCCATTTCGTGAAAATACAGACTTTGAAGCATTATCAGGAGAGATTAGAGGGCTACCGTCTCGAGGGCAACACATAACTCCGGAGGTCATAATTCTCCCGAATAAATCATATCTATTCAATACTTACCCGGATAGATGTAAATGTAACTGTTTTTTGAATTGTTTATAATCTGTCGGAACAATATTCGTTTGATGACTAAGTATTGCAAATGGTGTGCAGGAAAAATCCCTAACGAATTAGAATTATGTTCAGGCTGTCTAATGTTATCATCTGAATTCATGGGGACAGATGTCAGGCCATTCTTATCAGAGAAAAGGAATAAAGAAATCAATAGATTTCTGAAACCAGGTAGAGGACTTAAGATTGAACAAAGAATTCGACATTTAGTACAAGAGGTTAACATACCTATATCTATTCCACCAATTCTTAAATCTAAGCGTAAGGATTCAAGAGCACATTGGAATTATGAATCCTCAGAATGGGATGAATTGGTAGACTATTGGAGAAGGTTCAATATTCTACGCCCAGGGAATTATTATTTCCCTGATGGGACACCACTATCTATTGAGAAAGATCAAAGAATTTTCATAAATAGGTACAGGCTGACTATTAAGATACCTATTCTTGATATTGCTGAATGGCTCTCGAATCCATTTAGGATAAATTCAATTAAGAATTGGAGCGATTTTATATTATTGCTAGACTGTGTTACAACACCTCTGCCACCTATAGATTACTTTGGTAATAATGAAGAAAAATGGGGGAATTGGATTAAGGAAAACTCATGGAGAGGTATTGACTATCCGATGAAAGTACCTTCTGGGCATTACATTAATACTTCAAGAGTCCCACCATTCTTAGAATTCATTGAAAGGAAGCATAGAGAAGAAGGTGATACTAGATGCCCTTCTGAAATAATAAGAGAAAATATTCAAGAAATGAAGCATGAAGATTTCGGAATGATCGGTGAATTATGGACTGAAATATACTATTGTAAAGACGATTATAATGAAGAATATCGGGTGAAAAGTATACCCATATTAGTAACGCAAAATCATAGACTAAAGATACTCGTGATTGATAGAAATAAACCTTCAACATGTTCACTTGGTAATGATCCTAGAGATTGGAGGAAATTAATGGCATGTGCACTATTGCCAAATAGAAGTCGAGGCTCAGAATTTATACAAGGACTTTTGATGAACTGGAGTAAGGAATTTGAACTATGGAAACCTAGTCTTAGGCAAATAAAATCTGCGAGATTATTACATGATGAAATAGAAAAATTAGAGGGGAAGTCATCATTAATTCCAATTGACTACAATAGTGAAAAATCTGGATTAAAAGTTCAAGGGTTTTCAGGTATTAACTATGTCATATCTTCTTTTGGTTCGGATAAACTGAAAGTAGATGCTATACAAAGTATCAGAGATATCGATGACGTAGAAAATAAAGGATTAGATTTATGCATAGATCCTTTAATTGAGCATAATGAATTACCATTTGGAGATATAGCAGTAGGTTACTTACTAGCACTGCGTAATGATATATCATCCAGGAATTATATATTCACTTTAGACTTCTTTTTGAATGCAATCGATGACAATACATCAATGATGAAAGAAGATAATTATTGGTTAGTAGTAGAACATGATTATCATGCAGGACTAGAATCAATACACGGGCACCATGAAATGGATGAAAATATGGAAAGGGCAATTGCAGAATACGAAAATGACTTAGAAATACAAAGGCAGCAGCAAGAATTTGAACAACAGCAGCATGAATTTGAACAACAGCAGCAAGAGTGTTCTAATGGGATGATAGATGAAATATTGCAGGAAATGGATATGGAAGCAAGATTCGAATATTTCTGTGATTTAATTGAACAAAATAAAAATGGTGAACAAAATGAGTGAATGCGTAGCTTGTGGAGAAAGCAGTAAAACTCAGATATGGTGTGAGATATGCACACTTCTAGTACCTAAAATTACAGGATATAGCTTAGATTGGATTCCAGATAAGAAAAAAGCAGATGAACTAAGAGAAAGCATTGGGAACCCTTCTTCGGATATCAGAAAGGTTTGGAAATCATTCAATCTTTTGGATTTAGAAAACAGAGATTGGGCATTAGATAGTAGAGTTGAGAAATTACAAACAAGAATCTTCGACTGGAACCGAGAAAGGAAAGATACTGAGACAATATTTTCAAAGGAAGATGAAAGGATATTTCGGGATATAATTAGAGAATATAAAATTGAAGAAATAAATGATATGAAAAGGCTGCAGAGAGGATGGGTTTTACCAGATGGGAGCCATTTATCTTGGATTTCAGGTAACTTTTTCTTAGATGGCGAAGTTATTAGATTACCATACAGAGACTTAAGAGAGGTTCTAGAAACAAATCAGAATAATACATTCAGTTGGAAAATTCTATTATACTCAATTTCCTTAGCTACTGAGAATAAATATTTAGATAACAAGCCTAATGCTTGGCACTGGGCGAGAGGTTTTACTAAGATTGGAGATAAGAATCTCATTAAACATCCAATAAACAACCTAGATCTAATAGATAATAAGAGAGTATTTAATTTCATACAACATTCACTTGTGAAGAATGAAAATAGGGATTATTGGTTAGAAAACTGGTCGGAAATATTGTCAGACAGGACAAGAATGTTCGTCAAAGGATATAAGGCACCGATATCATTAATGGTAGACAAAGGAAGACTTATGATAAGGGTTCGAAGAAATGATACCTGGAGAAAAATAAGAGTCCCTAGAGACCTGAATATATGGTCTACATTACTTAATTGGAGCCTTAGTACGCCCGGTCATGAGAATAGAATGAAACTCGAATGCCTACAATATTATTTATTCTGCGATATTGAAAGAAATATAATATCAGATCCAGATATTAATGGCATTAAATTCCTTAGAGGGATAATAGACCAGTCAGATGGAAAGGTGGTTCTGAAAGGAGTTAAGAGAATAGAGGTCACTGGAGAATTAGGAGTTAAGTATGCAGTTATACCTGGACGTGGTCCACATCAATCCAGATTCAGAGTAACTGCGGAACCTATCTCAGAACAAAATATAATTGAAGGACAAATCAATAATTTCATATTAAGAAGAGAGAATGTGCAACGTATGGAAAGAGAAAGGAATGGACTAGTGAGAGAACTTTGTATTGTAGAAGATCCAAGTCTGCGTAAACTGGTAATTGGAGATGCAATAGGGAGTATTGTGATGGCTCTTCTTAATGATAAAACGTCAAGAAAAAATATAAACACATTGGATAATTATCTTTCGAGATTTGAAAGGCACAAACGTAGAGGAGATAAAAATGATAATTTGAGAGAAAGGTTTGACGTCAATAGAAATTATTTGGAACAAATGGAAGCATTGAGGGAGAGATTACAAAATATCAATAGAGCCGCAGATGATTTAGATCCAGGAGGGGCTCAAATCAGAGAAGAACAAATGAATGAGGTTACAATGAGAATTGCTAATCTTCAACGAGAGCTCGACGACGTCGGCCCAGCCTAGAGTTAACCCAAGTCATACCAGGTACAGGTTTTTTATTGAAGAAACACTTAATTATCTCATCCGAATATCCAAGATGAATCATAGAATCGATTATTGTTTCCATGGAAGCTTTTTGAGGTGACATATTACGATATTTCCCTTCATTGTTAATGAAAGATGCATTGCCAATAGGCTCGCCTTCTTTAGAAAGTATTTCAGTGGCTAAGGCAATTATTTCTTTGGCAGAATCAAAATCGATAATCTCACAAAGATGATCTTGGAAATTGAAAAGAAAATGATTTAGTTTATCGTTTCTGATGATAGATGGGTCGTTTGTTTGATTATTCATATCGCTAACTGAAAGGCGGTCATTTACAGATATTGAAACTTTATTGATTAGTTTAATCGCCTGGGAAACATCACTTTTGTCGATGCCCCATTCTGATGCAATTTCTAATACTTGAATTGCTTCCGATTCTAAATTACGGTTCAAGAGCTCTAAAGCAGCGATAGCATATACTCTACGTCTATACTGAGACCTATCTTCTCTAGTAGATATTAACTGTAAACCAATCATGCCATCTCTGTTATGAGTTAATTCCATTCGGCTATTAGCTTTGGAAATTATATCTGCAATCTTAAGGCAAATTGATGGAGATAAATTAGCAATCTCCGCCTCTTTAACTATCTTATCCGTATAGCTAAGAATTCTACGAGAATGTCTATCTTGAAGAGCAGCTAATCTCCTTGATTGATAGGAACTACTCTTATCAATACCTATCTGGCTGCCTAAATCAGAAGAACTATTCGTTCTTCTTGTAGTTTTAACCTCGCTAGGAAAGGTATAGCAAGTGTCATACTTTAATGACTCAAGTTGAATCCCACAATTACCGCAATGATAATGTGAGACACCTTCTTCTATCGATTTACTCCCACATTCTTCACAATTTTCTCTACCATTTATTCTACTATTTTCTCTATCTGTACCGCACATCTTAATCGCCTCAAGGCCCGAAAAGGGAGAACACTCCAGTCCCAAATAGGTAGGTCTCTTCGCCGGACTTACGAGGTTATGTCGAAGGCGCTTAAACTTTGCGGTCTCATGCATCAATGATTACTCAATTTATTACAAAATTAGAGAGAGCGAGATTTTTACTTTTACGATAAAAATAACGTTTCGGACTAAGAGATTTACAGTATTCACTGATCAACATTGAGATTCCCTCCATTTGTATAAATTCATCACACCTTCTGCAAGTTCCTTCATTGTAATTCCTGCACCAAGATTATCTAAAGCTATCTTCACCAGTTGTTTGATTTCATCGTCCGCATCTTCCCCTATTATCGTATTTATTATCGAATCTATACCTATTGATTTTTTATCTGAAGAGTCAAGTAAATGATTCAACCTTTTGACTGACTCTTCATCATCTATTGGCATTCTGAAACCTCGGACATAGAATATTCACATATTATTTCATCAGTCCATCGACTTAATGGCCCAAAGTCTTCAAGGAAATCAAAGTGTTGATCATCCGATTTTATTGTTCTTTTGAAGTGGTCATGACCAAGGACAATAGCCTCATCTAAAATTTCCGAATATATAGCAATTGTATCTTTATCGGTAGATGACCAATAAGCATCTCTCGGATGTGTGTGTATCCAGAGTTTATAGGGAGTCAAAGATCCTATTGGAGGAGATAACTCTACGCGTCCAGAAGTGCCGATATCGACCCAAATAGTTAATTCTTGATCATATAATATACTGACCTCTCGACCTAATTCATTTGCCAAAGACCAAAGAGATATCCAATCCTTTTTCTCAGCGAAAGCTGCTAATGTTTCCTTAATTACTATAGAATCATGATTTCCAGATTTTACCATCTTATCTATCTCTAATTGAGAATGAATATGTGGCGATACTGAAGAATCCAGGACCTCGTTATTTGAATCAGTTATTCCTTGTTCCAATCTGGCAGCAGTACCAAAAGTAATATTTGAAATCTGAGGAAGAGGTCTTTGGGCGTTATCCTCACCCGAAATAATACGTAAAGACTGGATGACCCATTGCGCACCATGAGCAGCCGCAGACATATATCCGAACTGTATATTTCCAGATTCAATCGCCCCTTCAAATTGGCAAGACTGCGACTCCTGATTAGGGGTTAATTGAGAGACTACTGAAGTATCAACAGTGTTATCTATCGCAATATATCCATCGCCTAAACATCGTAAGTCCAACCAAGATTCACAGTTTTCATGAACCACTTTACGAGCTTGATGAGAATCAACTGCTACGACTACTAAGTCACATTCATCTAAATCGCTCTTTACCCTGATGTCCCATGGAGATGGGTCTAAAATGATATTTGGTCCATCTGTAAAAGATTTATCAGTGTTCGACCAGAGACGATTACATAAGCTGATAACTTTCAAAGCTCCAACATCTGAAACCGTGAAATTTTGATGTGGTAGATTACTTTTTTCTACTATGTCTGAATCATATATACGTATCCTTATATCACCCAATCTTTCAATTAAATCACCCTGCTGTAAAGTAGGGTAAAGAACAGAGGTTAAGTTAGAACCTATGCCTCCTGCCCCTATTATTCCAATTATCAATTCACTTTTTTTAATCATATTTTTACTTCCTTTCGATATTATTGGCCTCGCACCAATTCGGCAGTCATTGTTCTACACCACTGAGATAATGGATGGAAAAGACCATCCATCTTCTTTGAAATTCCGGCTTATACTAGCTAGCATATTTTTCATTGTCCGCCCGTTAGACCTGGCATTATTCGGATTGTACCAACATCGGCCCAATTAGCATCAGCAATATCACTTGCTTGTACCATTCGGTTATTTTGATAAATCCAAGATCCCTGATTGCCTTCGATGAGATCTAGTGTCTCTTTCTTCGTTAGCGAAAGGGATGAATGTCCAGTTCTATCGGCGATTTCTACATTTGTCTTGATATCGTCCATTGACTGCTCCTCCATTAATTTATGACTTCTACTTGCTTCCCTATTTTATGTCCGGGCGCAGACATAAGTAATATTCAATCTAAGAGTATATGAACTGTTCAGAAAAATTACCTTTCTCTGGAGGAGTGATACATACTTAGATAACAGAATGAAATATGGAGAATACGATTAGAATGTCAGTTGATGGGGCTCTTGACTCAATCGAAGCGTATCGAAGAACCGTTGATGGGCTACGAGAACTAGGATGGAAAGATCTAGAATTAGATTCAAAAAATAGAGGCATTAATGCCAGTTTTGAAAGTCCGAAGGATATCTGGGAAATTTTACTCAACTTCGAAAAAGACGGAATGTATGAAGTTCAATCTAGGTCTTCTTGGAAGATAGGAAATGAGATATCAGACATAGTTCAACATTTAGTGAATAAAATCAATCAAGGTAACTCTACACATGATTTCAGAATGAACGATAACGGTGCTTTCGAAGTTAAGACGAGAGCCAATATTTCAGAAAAAAAAGAATTTATGAAATCAATTAAAAAATCAATGATTGAAAATATCCAAGCGTACGAATCATATGTAGAGATGTTGAAAAGATTCGTGAACATAAAACCTGAATATTTAGACAAAGAAACTGAAGGTTTCAAGGCATTAATGGACTCCAATTATGTCCCAATAAGAAATGAACAAGAACCTTTGATTAGTATAAATTTGCAAAAGTAGGCAATCGGCGGATTAAATGGGACACGTAGTGTCCCGAGTTCATGCAAAAGTCTGCCGAGACTGGTGGAACTCCGCTGAGAATCATTACAGCAGCGGCTATATTCGATGGTCATGATGCTGCAATTGGCATCTTCAGACGTATTTTCCAGTCAATGGGTTGTGAAGTAATTCACTTAGGTCATGACAGAGGAGCAGATGAGGTAGCTAGAGCCGCTATTCAGGAAGATGCACATTGTGTTGCAATTACTTCATATCAGGGAGGAGCTGTAGAAATGTTTACCCATACTAAACAAATATTAGACGAGGCAGATTTTGGTCATGTTAGTTTAGTAGGCGGAGGAGGAGGGACAATTCTCCCTAGTGAAATACAGCACTTACTTGATTCTAATATAGCCAAGATATACTCTCCTGAAGACGGTAGAGAATTGGGGCTTACAGGTATGGTATCTGATGCTATAGAAAGGGCTTCAAAGAATAACTTGCTTGACCCAGTAAGGTTTGAAAATCTGAAAAAACCAATCTCTGCAGATAATCATGGTTCAGTATCAAAATTACTCACATTAGCTGAAAATGCAGATGAAGAAATATTCAATGAAGTTCTGAACAAAGTTAGATCAACTGGTGGTTCGGAATGCCCAGTCGTTGGTCTGACTGGAACTGGAGGTGCTGGAAAATCAAGTCTCACTGATGAATTGATGTTAAGGATACAAAGAGATAATCCAGGGACTAAAATTGCTCTACTTGCGACAGACCCTACTCGGAAAAGAACGGGAGGGGCATTACTGGGAGATAGAATAAGGATGAACTCATTATCTGATGAAAATCTATTCATGCGCTCATTTGCTAGCAGAGATAGTGGTAGAGAAATTGCTGATTGTATAGGTCGCTCTATCGAAGCCTGTAAGGCTGTTGGATTTGACCTGGTAGTTGTTGAGACTAGTGGAATCGGACAAGGTAATGACGCAATTACCGAAGTTGCTGATATTTCTTTGTATGTAACAACAAGAGAATATGGAGCGCCTAGCCAATTAGAAAAGTTAGAAATGTTAGATTCAGCAGATATTGTAGTTCTGAATAAGTTCGATAGGCCGGGGGCAGAAGATGCACTTGCAGAAATTCGTAAACAGTTCAAAAGAAATAGAGAGATGTGGGATGCAGAGAATTCTGACCTACCAGTCGTTCCAACCATTGCTAGTCAATTTGCAGATGCAGGAGTTGACCAATTATGGCAGAAACTTTGCAATTTACTAAATGAAAAATATTCTCAATCATTTTTAGCAGCAGAGCCTAGATTAGGTGCTGACGGTCTACCACATCGATCTTCACCAATACCTCCGGAAAGACAGGGTTACTTGGCTGAAGTTTCAAGCACTATCAGAAATTATCATTCTAGAACTGAAGAGGTTTCTTCAAAGATAAGGCTGGTTCAACAATTGGAAGCAGCATCAGAACAAATGAAATCAAAGAAGAATAAAACTGCGGCTGAAGGACTCAAAGAAGAAGCAGATACTATTCGTTCAGAGATACCTGAGGGTGCTTGGGAGAGTTTAGACAATTTCAGAACTAAGGCAGAGGAATATCGTTCTGGAGCAACTAGTTACACAGTGAGAAATAAAAATATCCCCGTTAAAACAACCAAAACTACGCTTTCTGGATTAGATATGCCTAGAGTTGCATTACCAGATTACAGCGACTGGGGAGATACTCTACAATGGATTAGGAAAGAAAACATGCCAGGTTCATTCCCTTACACTGGAGGTGTTTTCCCATTCAAGAGACAAGATGAGTTACCTGTCAGAATGTTTGCTGGAGAAGGTAGTGCAGAGAGAACAAACAAAAGATACCATTTCCTATCCAAAGATCAAGATTTCAACCGACTATCAGTTGCTTTTGATTCACCTAGTTTGTATGGAAATGACCCACAAGAAAGACTAGACATATTTGGGAAGGTATGTGAAAGTGGAGTTTCAATAAGTACAGT
>ENA-ORDR01001520-ORDR01001520.1-marine-metagenome-genome-assembly--contig:-NODE-1520-length-10668-cov-3.614767_pt1 | contig 10668 bp, 10 predicted proteins | sample MGYA00240993_ERZ508538 | MGnify/ENA primary metagenome ERZ508538 (study PRJEB26207, sample SAMN05421999) | marine metagenome | isolation source: Monterey Bay, California, USA | place: USA:Monterey Bay...
GGATATTAAAAGTATAGCTGTTCCATCAGAGAGTCCATTACAACTTACATTTGTTGTTGTTTCTGAGACTAAAATTGTAGGAGGTTCGCTTATTGTAATAGTGTCAGTTGTACTACAATTGTTAGTATCACTAACTATGCAATAATAAGTTCCCGCAGATAGATTTGAAATAATATTTGTTGTGTCTCCTGTATTCCATAAATATGTTGCAGGAACGGCACCAACAATAACAATAGAATAGTCCTCAGTTGCTCCATACCAAGGCTGGTTATATGTTCCAAGAGTTCCAAAGTCTCCTACTAAACATGTAGAAACTGGTCCGTCTGGAAATCCGACGTTACCTATTTGAGCTTGAGAAACAATTCTCATTCTTGTAGCTCCATAGTATCCGTTAGGTACGGTAAATGAGATAGTGTTAGAGATTGGTGATTGAACTCCTCCAAAAACTCCAACCATTTCTCCTGGATCTGTAAAATCTCCATCTATATTCCAATCAATAAATACTCCAGCAGAATCTATTTGATTTTGTCCAGGAGTACAAGTTCCTAGGTTAACATCTATAGAATATGTTCCCCCTGGAGTTAAAGAAGTATATTGAGAGGTGTAATCTTCATATGAATCACAAGCTCCAGAAGTATTGTTTGAAATAGAGTCTCCATCACCTACTAATCTAACCAATTCAATATTAGAATATGCATTAGTTCCTGGAGATGATGTACAATAAGTTAATGTAGAGATATTTCCGGTAGAGGATCCTCCAGTTGAGATTATAGCACTTGCTGTTCCATCATTACTTGGTCAATCATTAGAGGTCACTAATAATGAATCAAAACATATTAAATGGTTCAGTAAAAACTCTGATGGTAGAGTTTGGTTTCATTGTACAATAAGAATTGAAAGCTTAAAAGTAGATTCAACTTCATCTAATGAAATTTCCAATAAACTAATTGAGATAATAAAAGTAATAAGAGAAATCAACCCAAACTTTTTAAATAAATCTGGCTCAAATATTACTTCACAATTAACTTTTAATAAAGACTGGGGATTAGGTTCTTCATCCACATTAATATCTAATCTTTCCCAATTTGCTGAGATAGATCCTTATGAGTTAAATAATAGAATTTTTAATGGAAGTGGATATGATATTGCATGTGCTAAATCTGAATCACCATTACTTTACAGATTAAGTAAAAATGAAAGAGACATAGAGAAAGTAAGTTTTAGACCAATTTTTCATGAAAAAATATACTTTGTTTATTTGAATACTAAACAAAACTCATTAACTGAAATCAGAAAATATAAAAACTTAAACCCTTCAAACACATTAATAAGTGAGGTTTCTGATATCACTAAAAAACTTTTGAAAAGTTCTGACCTAAAGAACTTCAATGACCTCATACACTCTCATGAAAAAGTTATTTCAAAATTGATTTCTAAACAACCTATAAAGCAAGAACTATTTAAAGATTTTAGAGGTGAGATTAAAAGCTTAGGGGCATGGGGAGGTGATTTTATAATGGCATCATGTGATGAAGACCCTTCAAGTTATTTTAAAAATAAAGGTTTCAACACTATATTAAAATATAGTGATTTATTAATCTAATAATATAAACTTCTATTATCGACAATTTCTGCCTTAGATTCTAAGACCTCTGGGATAAGTGTTGAAATTCTTTCAATTTCTCGATCAGCAAGAGAATTAGAAATTGCAGCACCTAAACTTATATCCTCAGCAGTATCTTTAGAAAGAAGTCTAATTAAATAAATTCCACTATTTCCTTTAAGGACATTTGAAGTTTCATCAATATTTAGTGCAAAAGCAGAACCAATAATATAAGGTTCAGAACCAGCACCAACTAGAATAGGGTCATATTGCGTAACAGCAGAAGCTCTTTCTAATTCAATATCATAATCAGTTGATAGTGATTCAATTTCAATATTAGATTTATATTTGTCTTTGAAAAAATCATATTTTTTTTCATTCAATAGAATCTGTGAAATTTCATCACGAACTTCTTCAATAATTGGTAATGATTTTTTATTAAAACTAGTAGCTTTTGCTACTACATAACCTTCATTAAGGGTAAATCTTTTAACATCGCCTGCTCTTGTTTTGTCCTCATAAAGCCATTTAATTACTTGTCTTGAATTAGTATAGCCGGGTAATCCTGCATCAAATTTTTCAAAGGAATTAAAGGAATCAATAAATAAACTTGCATCACTATTGTTAAGAGGCAGATTATTATTTGCATCAAATTCAGCCTGAGAAGCTAATCTATAATTAGTGTTTGAAGACTCATTAGATGGAATTATTTCTTTAACTATGTCTGCGATTAAAACTTTATTTAAATTACCATCCCTCTTCTTTTCAATCATTCTTGAAATTCTAAGGGTATTACCATCTTTGTATGGACCAAAAACCTCTCCCTTATTTAAACCAAACAAAATATCTGAAAAATCTCCTGAAAGCTCTTGTTTTGTCTTATATATTGAGTCCCAACTAACATCAGAGTAAATTTCTATATACTCTGCATAATCTTTAACACCTTTAAAACCTTCAATGTCTTCAACAGTATTAGTAACCTGATTCATTTGTGAAAAACCATCCCTTATCTGTTCAAGATCAGTTCTAATATTGTTTTCATCTAAACTAGATGCAACATCAGGAATATAGATATATTCAACTTTTCTGGACTCACCATTTTCATATATATCTCTATTCTTTTTTAAATAAGACAAAATTTCTGAGTCTTTAATTTTTAAAGTTGAGTCTGGAATAATTTCATATGGTATTCTTAAATATTCAATACTAACTTTATCATTCTCTAAATGATATTGAATATTTGACTCTACATTAGTATATATAACACTAGACTTAATAAGGTCAAAATAAATTTTTTGCTTGGCTAAAGAAATAATATTTTGCTCTTGAAGTCTCCATTGATCATACATAGTAGGGTTTGATGAATTAAGTTGAGTAATATAACTTGAAAACTTATTGAAATCAAAAAGACCAATTTCATTTTGAAATAAAGGATTCATTACTATAGACTCGTCACTTGAAATAATTTGTTCAAGCTGACCTCTTCCAGCACCAATACCAAGTTTGTCAATCTCTTGAATTAATGCTTGATTTTTTAGACCCTGGTTCCATGCTAGATTAACCGCATTAATCATGTTTAACCCATATACGGTTTGAGCTTGTTCAACCATCATATTAAACATCGCATAGTCAATTTCTTCACCGTTTATTTCACCAATGGGTTCATTTGCTCCAAACCCACCATTAGATGTAAAAACTCCAGAAAGCACAAAAGCAAACAGTGCCATTCCAATAACTATAATAAGGAAGATTGATCTTTTTCTGATTTGTCCTAGTATTGCCATAATTTAAATAATTTCGAAATTACAATTTAGTATTTATTTATACTATTCTTGATCAATTTTTTTTAGAACTACTTTTTCAATTTTAGATGAAGTTGCATGCAAGATTTCAATTGAATATTTATCTATTAAAATTTTATCTCCAATCTTTGGAATCTCTTCTTTATTAAAGACTATAAGGCCACCTAAGGTGTCATATGATTCAGATTCTGGTAATTTTAGATTGTAGGTCTTATTAAGATATTCTATCTCTAATCTAGATGAAAACTCATAAGCATCTTCAGATATCTGTTTTTCATAAAAGTCATAGTTATCATGCTCATCTTCTATTTCCCCAAAAAGTTCTTCAACTATATCTTCAACCGTAATAATTCCAGATGTCCCTCCATATTCATCAATAACGACTGCAATACTTTTTCTTTGAAGAGTTAATTTTTCTAAAACATCATTAACTAACATTGGCTCAGGAACAAATACCACAGGCAAAATAAATTCTCTAATGTTTAATGGTTTTTTTAAAAAATCAAAAGAATGAATATATCCAACAATATCATCAATTGAATCTTTATAAATAGGGATTTTTGAAAGTCCTGTTTCTATAAATAAATCCTTTACTTTTTGAATTTTTGTCGAATCCTCAAGTGCAATTATTTCAGCCCTAGGGACCATTATATCCCTTGCTTTTATTTCAGACAACTCCAATGCGTTTTGAAAAATCTCAATTTCTGAATCTAAATTTTTATCAGACTTTTCAATTTCATTTTCAATATAATTTTCTAGTTCAATCTTGGAAAAAGAAATTGATGATTCATCTGAATTAACTTTAAAAAAAGATTTAAGAATAAAATTTGAAATAATTGTGACTAAACTAGTTATTGGATAGAAAATAGTGTAGAAAAAGTATGCTGGAATCGCAAAAACTTTCATTGAAATATTTGAATATATCTGGAATAATACTTTTGGAATAAATTCTGCAGTTACTAAAATAACTAATGTAGAAACTAGAGTCTGAATCAGAACAATTGTTAGCTCATTCATTACTGAAAGATTCATAAATGTTAGATTGTCAACAATAAATTGACCCATAAATATTCCATAAATAACCAGCGCAAAATTATTGCCAATTAACATAGTTGCTATGAATCTAGAAGGGTTTTGTGTAATAATTGATAGTAATTTTGGAATTAATCCTACTTGATTTTTTTCAATTTCAAGATTCAATCTATTAGAGGAAACATATGCTATTTCCATACCAGAGAAGAAAGCTGATAATAAAAGACTAAAAATTATTATCATTTAATTTTTATTTGAGTATTTCTTTCTAAAATGTCTTCTAAATAATGCCATAAAAACAGAAAGAATTGAGAAGCCAAGGAATAAGTATGCCCTATTGTTATTAACACCCCAATTTTCAAAAACACTAAAAATAGATATTACTGCAATAACCCAATAAAGTATTTCTGAAATAATATAATGTTTCATTATTCTGAGATATTAATTGATCCTGTTAAATTTCCTGTTACAAGATCGGTAAAGTCTCTATTTGAATCAAGTCGATTTGCAATTATTTTATTCGTTTTATCAGTATACTCAAAATCATCTTCAGTAAAGAGCCATTCATTTTCAGTATCATAATATAATTGGTCTGTAGTGAGCAACTCTCCTTCAGTAGTAGTTATTTTTACATTTCCTTGAAATTCCATGAATCTAAAAGAATTATATACAATCGCATAGTCAGAGCTTATAGTGGATGTTTTATTAATATCATATATTATTAACTCTACATCTTCGAAAAATTCAGAGAAATTTAGCTGGTCATTTGTATAATCATAGTGAATTTTTCCAGATACAAATGACTTTGTAAGTGTTGAATCAGTATATGTCATTGTAAAATTTTTAGCAATACTTACAGGAATTTTTTTATTTTGAGAGATAGTAATTGTAGGCTCCGTAATACATGAAGAAAAAACTATTAAAAAAAATAAACTGTAATAAGAATTGTATTTCATTCTAAAGGTTTGGAACCTTAACACTTCTTCTTATCCAACATGAAAAGGTAATTGTTGTTCCTTGATTACCTTCAGTAAATATATCTGTTTTGGATGGTGCTCTCCCATTAAAAGCTGCAACAGATTGATTTGCCAATTTCTTTAATGAAGCGTCAACTCTACCTGCTTTTTGGGCAGTTTGTGAAGCTAACCAAAATACTGCTTTTTTATTAAACTGTGAATCACCACATCCATTTGCGCTATCAGCATACATATTAGCAATTAAAATGTAAGCTTGACCTAAAGAGGGCTGAAAAGATAATGCCTGCTGTGCATAATCTCTTGCGGATGATCTTCTGCCAGCATTTTTGAATTTAACTGCAATCTTATAAAGAATATTTGCCTTTTTATAATTATCTGTTTGCAAAGAAACGGACTCTTGATAGTATTTTAATGCCTCGTCTGAATTTCCTTTCTTATCATTTAAAATACCAAGATAATAAGCTGAATCAGCTGAAGGCTCTAGAATATGTAATTGTTCAACTAAAGTGACAAATAGTGGGTCATCTGAACAATCTTTTCCATCTAGTCTCCCAGCAGCTCTTCTAATCCATAACGGGTTATTTTTATTTTCTTCAAAGTTTTTTGAATACAGTGGAATTAAAATATCACAAGTAGCTTCCTTAGCAATTCTCTGATCTATTAATCTTAAATATGCACTTACTGCATTAGAGTTTGTGTCATATATTTTTTTATTTCTAACCTCCCTAGATGTTAAAGGGGTTCCAGATTCTTCCTTTTTTAGAATTATATCAATATTTTTTGAAATGTTAGTTTTCAAAAGTTCAAACTTCTCTGTCAATTCCTCATAGCTTTCAAACAGAGTTTCTAGATTGATTTTAGTTCCAGATTTATAAAGATCATATCCTGTTTGAAAATAATAGGCTAATGATTTGGGATTTGTAAAACTTGAAGGGTCATTTTTAAAAGCAAAATCAAATGTATCATATATCAAAGCTTTATCATTGACTCCATTATCAAGCATTGCTTGACCTTTACTACTGTAAATTTTACCAATTTGTCTAATACCTTTTCTTTCTGGAAAATTTTCTATCCATTGGTCATATAAACTTAACAAGTCATTTAAATATTTTGTTTTCTCCTCTTCGGATGGGGATTTTTTTATAAAATCTTTAAGTATTAATTCCCCATATTGGTATGTAGCTACATTAAGATTTGGACAGTTATCCAAAACTATTTTCCAAGGCTCGTATGCTGCTTGATAATTTTTGATTTTAGCAGATTCTGCAAAAATAGATAATTGCTCTAAACATTCATCAGAAGTTAGTTGAGAGAATAAAGGAGATACAAATAATATTAAAAATAAATTTCTAAAAAAACTAATACAATTCATAGAGTTTAAGTCTAATTAAACTTTCTTTTTATAAACCAAACATCATTAAGAGATAAACCTAATCGAAGAGCAAAATAATTTTCTTTAATTAAATTATCATCATTTCCAATTTTACCTAATTCAAGACCTAAATTTGCCTTTGAAAGTCCTGCTATTGGTAAACCAAGTCCCAAATTTAAACTAAATTGATTTATAGGCAAATTATTTACAATAATACTTTTTTTCTCATTTTTAATACCAAATCTATATTTAATTCTTTTCCAATAACTAATTAAGGATGAGCTATCTGGGATTATATATCCACCTATTGATAATGAATTGGAATCTCTGTAATCTACATTTTTAATATTCAAAAAAACATTTTCAAAACTTGATGATAATTTACTTTCATACTGAAGGCCAACAAACCATGAATTTTTTTTCTCTAATCCTAAAGAATAAATTGATTTTTTTGGAACTGGAAGCTTCGTGTTTTCTAATCCTCTTGAGTTTAGATCAACATCAACAAAATCCCCTAATGATTCAAGTGTGATTGAAGATGTGTTTGATGTATAAAGTGACTCAATATTAAATGAATTTAAATCTCCTTCTGGATAAAAACTATAAACAAGATTAAGAGTTAAATCGTTTTTTAATGGAATTGATAAATTTGAAGAAAAATGATAAGTAAATCCCGATATTTCTGAGCTACTATTCGAAAAAACTCCATAATTCATATTTTCAATTAAATCAAATTTTTCATAATTAAATTTTCCAAAGTTATAGTTAGCAGTTGCCCCTAGAGAAAAATATTTTAGAAAAGGAACACCAACAGATAAAAAAGCTCTATTTATATTTCCATCGGCTCCAAAAAGTCTTGAGCTTATAGAATTAGCTGAGTTGTAATCATCAGTAGTTTGAAGATTAAATCCCACAGATGAATATGGAAGAACCCCAAAGCCAAAACCAAATTTTTTCAGCGGAATACCTATTGCAATATAATTTATGTTTGCAGTATTGATTTTATCAGTTGAAACACTATTAGAAATTCCAGTTGTTTTATAGAATGTCCCTATTAAATAGTTAGTGGTTTTTAACTTTGCTAATGATGAAGGATTATTGATGTTAAATTCTATTGAATCTATTGCAGAATCAATACCCCCCATAGATATGCTAGAAACATTACCAAGAAAATTTATTTCACCTAATTCATTAAGTGAATAAGGAGATCCAGTATTTGTTTGAGAAAAAACAAATGCTGATGATATAATAAATGATACTAGTAGGAAGTAATTTTTATTCACCTTCATTAAGTTTTATAATATAGTTAAGACCAAACGCTAAAAAGTCTTGGTCCGCAAAGATTGCATTTTTTATCTTATTTAACAAAAAGATTGAGTCACCTCCTGTTATAATAACGTTAAACTTAGAGTGACTTTTTTTCAGACTATTAATGTATTGATTAATCTCTCCAACAATTCCATTATTAACACCAATATGAAGAGACTCTTCTGTATTAGCCCCTATTATTTTAGTAATGTCTTGATATTTTAGTAATGGTAAATTAGATGTGTAGTTAGAAAAACTAGAATATCTCATTCTAATGCCAGGAGAAATTGCCCCACCATGATAAATATTTTGTGAATCAATAAAGTCATAGGTTATACAAGTACCCATATCTATTACTAAACTATTCTGGTCTTGAAATTTTAAAACTGCAGATGAAATTAAACCAATTCTATCCTGACCCAAAGATTTTTTTGTTTCATAATTATTTGTAAATGGGATTTTGAGATTGTTATCTGAAAAGTCATAATAATTTGAATTTTTAAAAATGTTAGATAATTGATCTTTATAACTCTTAGTCACTGAAGAACATATAATATTCCTAATATCATCAATAGCAATTAATTTTAAATAATGAATTAGAGCGTTTTCACTTAATACCTCTCTTTTAATAATTTCATTATTTTTAAATAAATAAACTTTTACTGCAGTATTTCCTATGTCTATAACCAAGTTCATTCAATAAAGTTTTTTATAAAATTACAGAAACATTTGAATACGGCTTTGTTTAAAATTAATATATTTGCCATTGCTTTATGGTACCTTAGCTCAGTTGGTAGAGCAAAGGACTGAAAATCCTTGTGTCCCTGGTTCGATTCCTGGAGGTACCACAAAAAATCCTCAGCTAACGTTGAGGATTTTTTTGTACTTTAATAATTCCTAATTCTTATTACTATTGACCTATTATATTGATCGACTTTATTTTAAAAAGAACAAGTTTTGGATGTTCAAGCTAATGGGTGGCTATACATTCAATAAAAATATCCTTAAGTCTAATGGTCAAGGGTTTTTTAAACTTCTTGGTACTGGTTCAAAAAATGGTTTTAGTGTTTTCCCTGACTTTTCAAATTATGTTATGATATCATCGTGGAAAGATGATTCTGATAGGAAAGCATTTTTAGAAAAAAATAAAATCATGACAACTATTTTAGATAAATGTCATGAAAGGATAGAAATAAAAATTGATCCTTATGAATTTAAAGGCTCATGGAATGAGATTAATCCGTTTAAAAATGATAGTAGTTATAAAGGTGGAAAAATTCTAATTATAACTAGAGCAAGAGTTAAGTTTAAAAAAATATTAGAGTTTATAATAAGCACTTCTAAGGCCTCTAAATCAATTAAAAATCATAGTGGTGCTTTATATTATAAAGGTGTTGGTGAACTTCCAATAATTGAGCAATCAACAATCAGTATTTGGGAGACTGAAGACAAGATGAAATTGTATGCCTACAACAATTCAGATCATATGAAAATCATTTCAAAGTCTAGAAAAAGAAGATGGTACTCTGAAGAGCTTTTTGTAAGATGTAATGTCATACATGATAAAAAAATAAATGAGTAAAAAAGCAATAATTATTGGATCAGGAATAGCTGGACTTGCATTATCAGTTAGGCTTAAAGTTAAAGGATATGATGTCCATGTATTTGAAAAAAATGAATCTTATGGCGGAAAGTTACACGAGTTTAAATTAGGAGAATATAGATATGATTTTGGACCAAAACTTTTCACTTTACCAGAGTTGTTAATTGATTTGTTTAAAATTTCAAATCATAATATTGATGACTATATTAAATATAAAAAAATTGAAGTTGGATGTAAATATTTCTGGGAAGATGGTAAAGTTTTTAAAGCATTTTCAGATAAACAAAAACTTATAAAAGAAATTCTCTCTGAGTTCGATACAGACAAAAAAAAATTAAGTAATTACTTAAATAAATCAAAAACAAAGTTTGACTTAACTAGAACAATTTTTTTAGAAAAATCATTGCACAAAGCTTCTACATTTTTTTCTGTTTCAGCTTTTAAAGCAATTCTAAAATTTTTTAGCTTGGATATATCTAAGTCTCTTAATCAATTAAATGAAGAAGCTTTTGATGATAAAAGGTTAGTTCAGTTATTTAATAGGTTTGCTACTTATAATGGATCTAATCCGTATGTTACTTCAGGTATAATGTCAATGATTCAACATTTAGAACATGACCTAGGAGTGTTTATGCCATCTAATGGGCTGTCAGATATTTCCAAATCCATTTATAATTTAGCAAATGATCTGGGTGTCACATTCAGCTTTAATTCAAATATTGATAAAATTATTACGGATAAAAACAAGGCTATTGGAGTAGAAAAGAATAATCAGAAGTATCTCGCTGATATTATTGTCTCTAATATGGATGTAAACTTAACTTACAGTAAATTATTAAATGGATTTAAAAAACCTAGATATTTAAAAAATTATGAACCTTCTAGCTCAGCAATAGTTTTTTATTGGAATATAAATAGGAGCTTTAAAGAACTTGATTTACATAACATAATATTTAGCAAGAATAATTATA
>ENA-ORDR01001524-ORDR01001524.1-marine-metagenome-genome-assembly--contig:-NODE-1524-length-10648-cov-3.554347_pt1 | contig 10648 bp, 7 predicted proteins | sample MGYA00240993_ERZ508538 | MGnify/ENA primary metagenome ERZ508538 (study PRJEB26207, sample SAMN05421999) | marine metagenome | isolation source: Monterey Bay, California, USA | place: USA:Monterey Bay...
CTTCACTGCGTTCATTGAGGTAGATTAATTCATCTATACCATTCGGCAATTTTGCTCGCTCAGCGTCATACAGTGCACGGTTAGAGCTTTTGTGTAATAACCATGGGTCGGAGGAGCTCAAAATTGAGTCTGAAAAGCATAAGGTCCATTTTTTTGAGTTGGGATTTAGAGTTGCAGTTTTGAGGTTAATTTCGCCACCTAAACCCAAAGTCAGTCGACACCTAAGGCGGTTTTCCGACCGAATTTTGAGTACTTGGTCCTTAATTTTTTTTATTTCAAATTTAAATTTTAAGGTTCCCGCAGACTTACACATTCGTTCTAAGTGCAAATCAATGTCGGGAGCACCCTTCCCAGGAACCCATAAGAAAGTCTCAATAAGTTTTAATTCTTCTCGGTTATTTGCGTAAACAGGGACTTCCAAAGTGCTTCCTCATATTCAGATTTAGCAGTGCTATCAAAAACAACTCCACCACCAACATTCAATACTGCTTTTCCATTTTGTAACAACAAAGTCCGGATAGCCACATTGAACTCAGAGCTGCCATCCGGAGCCATCCATCCGATCGCTCCACAATAGATATCCCGAGGTCTTTGCTCCAACTCATTTATTATCTCCATTGCACGAATTTTAGGAGCACCAGTTATTGAGCCGCACGGAAACAAAGCTTTAAACAGCTCAGCTATCGTTGTTTTTTTATTCATTTCACCAACAACCAAGGAAGTCATTTGGTGAACGGTTTCGTAAGTCTCAACTTTATACAGTTCTGGAACCTTAACCGTTCCAACTTTACTTATTCTCGAAATATCGTTCCTTAATAAATCGACAATCATAAGGTTTTCGGCACGGTTTTTTATATCGTTTTTTAAAAATTTTAAATTTTTCTTATCTAGTTCAGGATCTTGATTGCGCGGTTGTGTACCCTTCATCGGTCTAGTAGCAATTTTCATTTCACTATCAGTTTTGAAAAATAACTCTGGAGACCGAGAAAGAATAGATATTTCATTATTTAACTCAACGAAGGCTCCATGTTTAACTTTTTGTTTTTTTTGTAGATCTTTATAAAACGTCCATGGATCACCATGAAAATCAGCAAATAGACTAAAGGTTAGATTAACCTGATAAATATCACCTGCCTCTATAAAGGCTAAGGCTTTATCAAAGGCATCTTTATACCTCGCTTCATCCCAATCTGAGACGAATGGAGATATTGAGTAAGTAGAACTTTCTATACTCTTGCAGCTTGGCCCATCGAAAACTCCAAACTGAATTAAAGGAACAGATCGCTCTGATTGAGCTAGAGAGGTGAGTTTTGTTTCTAAAGCATATGATAATTCATAGGACGCCAGCCCCGCAATCCAATACCCTTGATCCAAACATTTCTGAAGTTCTTCTAAGACGGACATTACTTCAGAAGGGCTACTCGCCTTAATTATTTTAAGCGGATTTTCAAACCAATGTAGATTAGGCTTTGGCGCTGTGTCAAAATGGATTTTCAAAAACTTATGCCTATAGTGTTACCATAAACTTATAGCCTTGCTTATGGCGACATTACAGGCCTGAAATCAGATATTTTTCAAAAATTTACGATACCTCTTGCACCAGAAGTAATGTAATCTATAACGCAGAACAATTTGCTCAATCACGACCAAGCCATATGAGAGCGATTTAGAAAAAAGAAATATGCCCAAGAGAACAGATATCAAATCCATAATGATTATTGGTGCTGGCCCAATTGTAATAGGCCAAGCCTGTGAGTTTGATTATTCCGGAGCGCAAGCGTGTAAAGCACTTAGAGAAGAGGGTTATAGAGTAATACTAGTTAACTCAAACCCAGCCACAATAATGACAGACCCAGAATTGGCTGATGCCACTTACATTGAGCCTATTACTGCAGAAGTGGTTTCTAAAATAATAGAGAAGGAGCGCCCTGACGCTCTATTACCTACTATGGGCGGCCAAACTGGCTTAAATACCGCACTTGAATTAGAGTCACTGGGTATTTTGGACAAATTTAATGTCGAAATGATTGGCGCAAAACGCGATGCCATAGAAATGGCTGAGGATAGAGGGTTATTCCGTGAAGCAATGGATAGACTTGGGCTCGAAAACCCAAAAGCCTCAATTGTCACAGCCCCAAAAAATTCTGATGGTACGACGAACCTCAACGCAGGCGTTCAAATTGCAATTGAAGCCTTGGATAAAATTGGGCTGCCCGCAATCATCAGACCAGCTTTCACATTGGGAGGTACGGGAGGCGGCGTAGCATACAATCGAGCTGACTATGAGCATTTTTGTCGCACAGGGATGGACGCATCGCCAGTAAATCAAATTCTAGTAGATGAGTCTTTGCTAGGTTGGAAAGAGTTTGAAATGGAAGTTGTTCGCGACAAAGCGGACAATGCAATTATTGTTTGCGCAATTGAAAACGTCGATCCAATGGGCGTACACACTGGAGACTCAATTACAGTGGCTCCTGCACTGACATTAACAGACAAAGAATATCAAATTATGAGAAACGGCTCCATCGCCGTTTTACGAGAAATTGGCGTTGAAACTGGTGGGTCCAATGTTCAATGGGCGGTGAACCCAGAAGACGGCCGTATGGTCGTTATTGAGATGAATCCAAGAGTTTCCAGATCTTCAGCACTTGCCTCAAAAGCAACCGGTTTTCCTATCGCTAAAATTGCTGCCAAATTGGCTGTTGGTTACACGTTGGACGAGTTAGACAACGATATAACAAAAGTAACTCCAGCTTCTTTTGAGCCTACAATTGACTACGTAGTGACTAAAATTCCAAGATTTGCATTCGAAAAATTTCCTGGATCTGAACCTTACCTTACAACTGCTATGAAATCTGTGGGTGAAGTGATGTCAATTGGAAGAACATTCCACGAAAGTTTGCAAAAAGCGCTGGCCTCTATGGAAACGGGCCTAACAGGTTTTGATGAAATAGAAATACCTGGTTCTGATGACACCTCATCAATTATAAGTGCTTTGAGCAAGCAAACTCCCGACAGAATATTAATCATAGCACAGGCAATGCGTTTGGGTATCAAAAACGATGATATTCAAGCTGTAACGAAGTATGATCCCTGGTTCATCGAACGCATCCGAGAAATTGTTGATACAGAAGAAAGTATCCGAAAGACAGGTTTACCATCTTCAGCTGAAGATCTACGAAGTTTAAAAATGTTAGGGTTTACTGATGCGCGCTTAGCTAAAATCACAGGTACATCCGATTTAGAAATAAGAAAAAGGCGCTATGATCTTGGTATAACTGCAGTTTACAAAAGAATTGATACTTGTGCTGCAGAGTTTGAGGCACAAACCCCATACATGTATTCAACATATGAAGCTCCTATGCTTGGTGATGTAGAATGTGAAGCACGACCATCAGCTGAAAAAAAAGTGGTCATACTTGGCGGAGGTCCTAACCGAATTGGCCAGGGAATAGAGTTTGATTATTGCTGTTGTCACGCATGTTTTGCTCTTACTGATGTGGGCTATGAAACCATAATGGTTAATTGCAATCCAGAAACCGTATCAACAGACTACGACACGTCAGACCGCCTATATTTTGAACCGCTTACCTTCGAGCATGTTATGGAAATACTTAATGTAGAGCAGAGAAGCGGCACTCTTCATGGTGTAATAGTCCAATTCGGAGGACAAACGCCACTTAAGCTGGCAAAAGCTTTAGAAGAGCATGGTATTCCAATTCTAGGAACAACACCTGATGCTATCGACTTGGCTGAAGATAGGGAACGGTTCCAAGCATTAGTAAATAAATTAAAACTTAAACAACCAAACAATGGAATTGCCTCAACTGAGCAGGAAGCAATGCAAATTGCTGATCAAATTGGCTTTCCCCTAGTTATTCGCCCTTCATATGTACTTGGTGGCAGAGCCATGGAGATAGTCCACAATAAAGACCAACTCGAAAAGTACATTAAAAATGCGGTATCCGTATCTGGTTCGAGCCCAGTTCTCCTAGACAGTTATCTATCTGGGGCAGTCGAATGTGATGTGGATGCCCTTTGTGATGGAACAGATGTGCACATAGCTGGGATAATGCAACATATAGAAGAAGCTGGTGTGCATTCTGGAGACAGTGCGTGTTCATTACCTCCCTATTCTCTATCTCAAAAAGTAATTAAAGAGCTAGAAGTACAAACCAAAGCTCTCGCAATTGGACTTAATGTTGTAGGCCTAATGAATGTACAATTCGCAGTGAAAGACGAAGAAGTTTATTTGATTGAGGTAAACCCAAGAGCTTCCAGAACGGTTCCTTTTGTTGCGAAAGCAACTGATAGTGCAATTGCTTCTATCGCAGCAAGACTAATGGCTGGTGAAAAATTGTCAGATTTTCTCAAAAGAGAACCTTACAAACAAGTTGGGTTCCACGAAAAATTACCGAAAACGGACCCTTTGACGCTAGCAGACCCTAACATGCCATGGTTTAGCGTCAAAGAAGCCGTTATGCCATTTGCAAGATTTCCCGGAGTTGACACGCTATTAGGACCAGAAATGCGCTCAACGGGTGAGGTTATGGGATGGGATAGAAATTTTGCAAGAGCATTTTTAAAAGCTCAGCTTGGTGCTGGAATGAACCTTCCCACTTCTGGGAAAGTTTTCTTCTCCATTAAAGATAATGACAAAACGCCGCTTCTTTTAGAAACTGCCAAAATCCTTACAGAAATTGGTTTTGATTTAGTTGCGACAAGAGGAACAGCAGAATTTATTAAAAAAGACGGGATAAATTGTGACGTCGTTAATAAAGTTCATGAAGGTCGTCCAAATATTGTAGACCAAATGAAAAATAACGAAATTTCATTAGTTATGAATACTACCGAAGGTGTGCAATCTATAAGAGACAGCCGAGATATTAGGTCAGTGGCTCTGTTTGACAAAATACCATATTTTACCACCGCAGCGGCAGCAAACGCAGTAGCATTAGCCATTCAATCTTATGCCGACGGTGAGATAGAAGTAAAACCGTTACAAAATTAGTTATCTAAAGAAGCCTTACTGGATAGCTGTGTTCAAGGCGTAATCTCTTTGTTTTCGGGCAAGTGTACAGCTATGTGGTAAGTGGGGTCTTTAGCCTGCCTTATAATGGCTGGTATAATTTCTCTGTATGCTTCGTACAAAGAGCACGGTTCAGGCAAGTGATCTTTGATCAAGTCATGCAGTTTTGGTAGCTGATGCGATGGAACCATCGGAAACATATGGTGTTCTATATGATATTCCATTTGCCAGTATATGAAACTAAAGACAGGATTTAGCCGAATGGATCTAGTGGATAACCTATGATCCTTTACGTCTTCCTTCAAACCAATATGCTGTGTTATTCCCCAAACAATATTCAAAGTAGCGAAAAATTTTGGTAGTAAAAGTAACAATATTGGCAACCAGGATCCCAGAGCGAAAGCAGCCGAAATTATAACTACCCAGAGAAATACATAAATCCGCGAATTCCTGATACATGAAACTTTTTTATGGACCGGTATACATTCCCTCATAACTCTCGTTTCAATTCCCAGCGCGTGCTGGAGAATTTCAAAATGTAGAGATCTATGCAGGTTTAAAAGACCAAAACCAGGAATAAAAATGACTAAAAACTCAATAAGTGTCCGAGGACGCCAGAAAATACTACCCTCAACCTCAAAATCATGAGGGTCGACCGACGAAGCCGTATGTGTGTGATGAAGCGAATGTGTGCAACGAAACCTGACAGCTTCAAAATTATTCATAAAACTGGCTATTTCATAAAAAAAATCATTCAAACGACGTGTTTTGAATGCTGTTCTATGGCCGCATTCATGCCAAATGGCATCAGCACCACCCCAAAGCGTGCAATAAGCTAAAAACGGTACGATGAACCACCAACTACCCCAAGTTAATAAACAAATAAAACCCAGTCCTAGTAGAGAAGTGAAAAAGATTGTGATGTGTTTCCAACCCTCGTAATCGCTTCGAACTGCCAGGCTCTTCATCTGTGTTCCATCAATTTTTACCCTAAACCAAGGCTCTGAGGAGTTTTCTCTATCTGTCTGCAATTTTTAAACTCTTTTCTATCTCCTAATTTGTAAAACAATTAGGATCAATTGAACTAACCTAGTTATGATTATGGGTGCCTCATGGAAATAGTCAAACTCAGTTTTGATATTTTCAAAAAAGTAAATTTGTGAAGAATAACTACTATTTTTATTTCGATTTGATTGCACCAAAAATTTCGGCTAGCTTGTTTTAACACTGATACAAACTTTCCACTATATCATGAGATCTATCAATGAATTACCACACTCCTTCAAGTTTCTCAGATGCCTCTGCTATCGCAGCCAGCGCAAAAGGAAAAACTCGTTTCCTTGCCGGGGGTACAGATGTGCTAGTCCAAATGCGTTCTGACATCATTACCCCAGATGACCTGATTGATATAAAGCAAATACAAGGTGTTAAAGATATCACCAAAAATAAAGATGGTAGCTGGACACTAGGAATAGCAGTCACGGGCGCCGAGATGTCAGAACATGCTGAGTTCAAAAAAGCTTGGCCAGGCCTTGTAGAAGCTACAGATCTTATTGGATCTACACAAATTCAAGGCCGAGCAACAATAGTTGGAAACCTATGCAATGGATCGCCTGCTGCAGATAGTGTTCCAGCTCAAATTGCTGCTGGAGCCACTGTTTCAATAATTGGTCCTACAGGTGAAAGGATAATGGCTGTTGAAGATATCCCCACCGGACCAAGCAAGACATCACTCGTACATGGCGAGCTTATTTCAGCTATTAATGTACCGGCAAGAGGAGAAAATGCAGGTGATGCCTATTTAAGGTTTATCCCAAGAACAGAAATGGATATCGCGGTTGTTGGATGTGGGGTTAGTTTACGTTTAGATAATGGGACAATCACTGAAGCACGCGTTGCTCTTGGAGCAGTAGCACCCAAAGTTCTATTAGTTGATGAATGCTCTAAAGCTCTAATCGGAACCAAGTTAGATGAAACAGCATTAAAAAAATTGCGCCAAGCAGCAGAAAATGCGTGCAATCCAATTAATGACAAACGAGGAACAATAGAGTTTAGAACAGAAGTAGCAGGTGTTCTGGCTGTGCGTACCGCTAAAAAAGCCTATAACCGAGCACAAGGGAAATAGTGATGAGTAATATGCATGTGACTGCCAAAGTTAATGGCGACGAAGTTGAATTCCTATGTGATCCTCGGGAAACTCTATTGGATGTTTTAAGAGACCGCCTAAACTTGACTGGAACTAAAGAAGGTTGTGGTACAGGCGATTGTGGCGCATGCACTGTCACAATCGACGACCGTCTTGTTTGCTCGTGCTTGATGTTAGGCGTTGAGGCGAGCGGCAAAAGTGTTGGAACAATAGAGGGAATGGCGGAAGGGGACATACTACATCCCCTCCAGAAAAAGTTTGTTGAACATGCAGCCCTTCAGTGCGGCATTTGTACTCCAGGAATTCTCGTTGCTGCAAAAAATTTATTAGAGAAAAACCCTGACCCCAATGAAGAAGAGATACGATATTGGTTGGCTGGTAATCTTTGCCGATGTACTGGATATGATAAGATTATCAGGGCTGTTCAAGATGCAGCAAAAGAGATGAGGGAAGCGTCCTAATGGCAAAAGATGAACTCAGCAATAATTTTAAATATATAGGAACTCGTCCGAATAGGCCTGACGGCCTAGATAAAGTAACTGGGCGAGCAAAATACGGCGCAGATTTTAATGCGCCAAATATGCTCCACGCTGCCGTGCTCCGCTCTCCTCACGCCCATGCGCGTATTATTAAGATTGACACCTCTAAGGCAGAGGCACTTGCTGGAGCAAAAGCTTTCGTAACTCGAGCCGATTTTCCAACTGGTCTTGAAGGAGAAGATTTTTATCTTCAGGAAAATACAATTGCAGGTGATAGAGTTCTATATGATGGGCACGCAGTAGCTGCCGTTGCTGCAACATCAGCATTAGCAGCGAAAGACGCGATAAAGCTTATTGAAGTCGAGTATGAACTCCTTCCTCATGTAACTGATGTCGATGAAGCTATGAAACCTGATGCTCCTGTTGTCAGAGAGGGCGCACAAGATCACTCTGTTCCAGAAGGCTTGCCTCCCAATATTGTATCTTACATGGATTTTGGCCATGGAGATCTTAAAGCAGGGTTTTCTGAAGCTGATTTCGTAATGGAAAACACTTATAAGACAGAAGCCGCACACCAAGGCTACATCGAACCACATGCCTGTGTTGGTCAGCTGGGTCAAGATGGAAAGGGTGAAATGTGGATCTGTACGCAAGGCCAATGGTTTATAAGAAAAATGTGTGCATCGGTCCTTGGGCTGGAAGCGTCTCAACTTCGGGTAACGCCATCAGAGATAGGTGGTGGTTTTGGTGGAAAAACTACAATTTTTTCTGAAGCACTATCGCTGGCTCTTTCACGAAAATCAGGTGGGCGACCGGTAAAATTAGTTATGACTCGATCAGAAGTTCTCCGTGCAACCGGCCCAACTGCGTCCGCGTCAATGGACGTCAAAATAGGCATGAAGAAAAATGGAAAAATGACAGCCGCTTCAGCAGTTTTTCGAATGCAGGGCGGCGCCTTTCCAGGCATGGCCCCAACCGGTATGGCATTAGAGTGCGCTTTCGCTAATTATCAGTTACCTGCTGTGCATCACACTGGTTATGATGTGTTATCTAACCGACCAAAGTCAGCAGCATACAGAGCTCCAGGGTCCCCAATGGCAGCTTTTGCCGTAGAAAGCCTTGTGGATGAAATGTGTCGCAAACTAAACTTAAACCCAATAGAAGTGAGGCTTTTGAATGGTTCAAGAGAAGGTACCAAATCAAGTTTTGGACCAACCTTTAGAAAAATAGGACTTATCGAAACTCTTGAGGCTGCTAAATCTCATCCAAATTTGGAGGTAGAGCTTGGCCCTAATCAAGGACGAGGCATCGCTTCAGGATATTGGATGAACCATGGTGGAGAGACCTCGATTTCTATGGCTTTGGGAGAAGACGGAACCGTTACCTTATCAATAGGCACTCCAGATATTGGGGGAAGCAGAGCATCAATGGCTCTTATGGTATCGGAAACTCTGGGGATCCCTTATGAGGATGTTCGAGTAAATGTTGTTGAAACTGGTTCTCTGGGTGTAAATGAACCAACTCACGGCAGTCGAGCGACTTTTGCTACTGGAAAAGCTGCGGTTGAAGCATGTAATGGAGCCATCAAAGAAATGTGCCGTCGCGCTGCTGATAAATGGGGCATTGATCCAGAAGCAATCGATTGGTTCGATGGAGCCGCGCATCCATCTGGGCCCAATGCCGGTGACTTTCCTCCAATGACAATTAAAGAAATCGGCCGCCGCATGGGGCGTACCGGTGGACCAATCTCCAGTCATCATGCAACCACTTATGGAGGCGCGGGAGAAAGTTTTGGTACCCACGTTGTTGATGTTGAAGTCGATCCAGAAACAGGAAGAACAACGATACTTCGTTATCTCGTCGTTCAAGATGCAGGACGAGCTATCCATCCATCCTACGTTGAAGGTCAGTTTCAAGGTGGTGCTGCGCAGGGAATAGGCTGGGCTTTAAATGAAGAATATATTTATGGAGAGGACGGCAGATTGCAAAATGCCGGGTTTTTAGATTATCGGGTACCAGTTGCCTCAGACCTCCCTATGATAGATACAATCATCGTTGAAGTGCCAAGCGATAGCCACCCATTTGGTGTGCGTGGAGTTGGAGAAACGGGGATAGCCCCACCACTTCCAGCAATTGCTAATGCAGTCGCAGACGCCACCGGACAACGTCTTCGCCATCTACCGATTTCTCCTCCAAAGATTTTAAAAGCTATTAAGGAAAATAGCTAATGGCAGAAGTAAATCTGTGGTCAGGTTTGCGGCAATTTACTGATGGTGAATTACTAGTTAAAGTTAAAGCAGATACAGTTGGAAAAATGCTGGATGAACTTGTTTCTATTTATCCAAACTTAGAACCCATAATAGAATCAGGTGTTTCAGTTGCCGTCGATGGTGAGATGGTAGCTGGAGCAGACCACACCCCTATTAAGCCAGAAAGTGAAATATTTTTACTTCAGCAATTCAAGGGTGGCTAAATAAATCTTTGGTAAGGTTCAAATTGGTACGCCATGTTTACCTGCCAAATCACAAATCTGATCCCATGTAGACACCGGTATTTGAAGAATATTATCAGACGAACTTCTTTGAATTCGTTCGCGTTCACCCGGTATCTGAACACCCGAACTTCCTGGTGCTGGTGGACATGACCTAAGTTCATCCAAAATTTCGTCTGCTACCCGTTCAAAAGAAGTTTTTTCGCGAAACTGATCTGCTTTTATTGCTATTAACAACCAATGCTTAGTTGTTGATGGCCCAAGCAAAGCCTGTCCAACTAATTCAGCAATTAAAGCTAAACCAAATCCTTTATGCTCAGCGGCTGGCATAAGTGCACCACCAGAAAAATAATCGTCAGGATTTCGGGTCACATTTCCGTTTGCATCTTTTACAGAATTATCGGGCAAAAGTGCACCTGCAGACTTAGCCGCATAGATCCATCCACCGGCTATTTTGGATGTGGCAAAATCAAGAACCACAGGACCAGTTTTTCCTGCTGGTA
>ENA-ORDR01001526-ORDR01001526.1-marine-metagenome-genome-assembly--contig:-NODE-1526-length-10640-cov-5.202878_pt1 | contig 10640 bp, 9 predicted proteins | sample MGYA00240993_ERZ508538 | MGnify/ENA primary metagenome ERZ508538 (study PRJEB26207, sample SAMN05421999) | marine metagenome | isolation source: Monterey Bay, California, USA | place: USA:Monterey Bay...
TTTTAATAAATAAGTTTAGTTTGCAAATATATATATTCCCTTTTCACAAAAGGTTTAACGATTAATAATTATTTATAAATTTGTTCAAATTTTATTTATTATTAAAAAATATTATTTTATATTGAAGCAATGAAATAAACTTAATATATTAGCCTATAAATTAGTTCTAACTAAACCCCAAGCAATTATGATGAGATCAGGAAATCCAGCATTAAACAAAAAAACATTTGAGAATTTAACAAATACAAGTGGTGGTGTAATGACACTTGATGGAGCGGTAAATAAAACCGCAATCAGTCTTTTACTATTAATGTGTGCTGCATATTATACTTATAGTAGTCAAAACTTAAGCTTAATTTGGCCTGGATTTATAGGTGGTTTTATTGTAGCTATGATTACTATTTTTAAGAAAGAATGGTCTCCTGTTACAGTTCCTATTTATGCAGTTTTAGAAGGCCTTGCTTTAGGAGGAATATCAAGTGTTTACGCTAGTGAATATACTGGAATTGTACAACAAGCAATATTCTTAACTTTTGGAATTTTCGCTACTTTATTATTTGCATATAAAACTAAAGTGATTAAACCAACTGAAAATTTTAAATTAGGAGTTTTTGCTGCTACTGGTGGAATTGCAATAGTATATTTAGCTAGTTTTATAATGAGTATGTTTGGTAGTGGTATGTCAATTATGAGCCCTGATAATTCTAGTTGGATGAGCATTGGTTTTTCTTTATTTGTTGTAGTTATTGCTTCATTAAATTTAGTGATGGATTTTGATTTTATTGAAGAAGCTGCAGAGAGTGGAGCTCCAAAATATATGGAATGGTATGGAGCTTTTGGATTACTTGTGACACTTGTATGGTTATACTTAGAGATACTCAGGTTACTTGCAAAACTAAGTGGAAGAGACTAAATAAGATAGTACCATTTCTTTACTTAATCTTATTTCTTTTCCTGTCATGTTCCTTTAGTAAAATTTTTCTTAACCTTAAGTTTTTAGGAGTTACTTCTACATATTCATCAGCTTGTATGTATTCTAAGGCTTCTTCTAAGGTAAATATTAACGGTGGAGCAATTTTTACTTTGTCATCATTTCCAGAAGAACGCATATTTGACATTTTCTTGGTTTTAGTAACATTAATCACTAAATCATCTGCTCGTGTATTTTTCCCAATTACTTGTCCTTCATAGATAGCTTGGTTGGGCTCTACAAAGAAAGTTCCTCTCTCTTGCATATTATTTAAAGAATAAGGAATAGCATTTCCTTGTTCCATTGAAATTAAAGATCCGTTCAATCTTGCTGGCATAACCCCCTTAAATGGTTGAAATTCTTTAAATCGGTGTGACATAATAGCCTCTCCAGAAGTTGCAGTAATTAGATAATTTCTAAGCCCTATAATTCCTCTTGATGGAATAGTGAACTCTAAATGCATTAAGTCTCCTTTAGGTTCCATTATATTCATTTCTCCCTTTCTAATCGTTATCATTTCAATTGCTTTTCCACTCATTTCTTCAGGAATATCAATTGTAAGTTCCTCAATTGGCTCGCATTTTACTCCATCAATTTCTTTAATAATAACTTGAGGTTGCCCGATCTGTAATTCGTAACCTTCTCTTCTCATCGTTTCTATAAGTACAGATAAATGTAAGACTCCTCTTCCAAAAACCCTGAAAGTATCGGCAGACTCTGTTTTCTCTACTCTAAGAGCTAGGTTTTTTTCTTCTTCTTTTTCTAATCTTTCTTTTATTTGACGAGAAGTAACAAACTTTCCATCTTTTCCGAAAAATGGAGAGTCATTAATAGTAAATGTCATACTCATTGTCGGTTCATCTATTTTTATAGTTGGTAAGGCTTCCGGACTTTCAAAATCTGCAATTGTATCTCCAATGTCAAATCCCTCAATACCTGTAATAGCACAAATCTCTCCAGATTTCACTTCTTGTACTTTTCTTTTCTCAAAACCATCAAAAATAAACACTTCTTTTATTTTGGATTTCAACTTGCTTCCATCTCTTTTGCAAAGCATGATATTCTGATTTTCTTTAACACTACCTCTATGAACTCTGCCAATAGCAATTCTACCAATAAAAGAAGAATAATCTAAGGATGTGATTAACATTTGAGTTGTTCCTTTATTTTCTTTTGGAGATGGAATGTGTTCAATTATCTGATCCATCAAATATGTGATGTCTTTAGTTGGATTTTTCCAATCTGCTCCCATCCAGCCGTTCTTACTAGATCCATAAATAGTAGGAAAATCTAATTGATCCTCAGTGGCATCTAAATTGAACATTAATTCGAAAACCATATCATTTACCTCTTCTGGAGTGCAGTTTAATTTATCTACTTTGTTTACTACTACAATTGGTTTTAAACCAAGTTGAAGAGCTTTAGAGAGTACAAATCTTGTTTGTGGCATTGGACCTTCAAATGCATCAACTAATAAAACAACACCATCTGCCATATTTAAGACTCTTTCAACTTCACCTCCAAAATCAGCATGACCTGGAGTATCTAAAATATTAATTTTACACTCTTTATATATTACCGAAACATTCTTAGCAAGAATTGTAATTCCTCTTTCTTTTTCTAATGGATTTGAGTCCATAATTAATTCTCCTGGATTATCATGTTTAGAGAACATTTCAGATGATAAAAGCATCTTGTCTACTAAGGTAGTTTTGCCATGATCTACATGGGCTATGATTGCAATATTTTTTAATTTCATTTATTTTGTTTTCAGAAGTTTGCAAAACTATTCTTTATATATGAGCTAAAAAGCTAAAATCAAATAAAATATATTATTTGTTTTTATACGGTTATTTATTTGATCATAATGGATACAAATAAAAATAAGACATTAGTTGTTTGTTTTTAATAAATTACTATTTTTGCCATCCTATTTCGGGAAATAAAAAATAAAAGAAAATGAAAACAGGAATACACCCAGAAGATTACAGATTATGCGTATTTAGAGATATGTCAACAGATTATATGATCTTGACAAAATCTTGTGCTCCTTCTGAAGAAACAATTAAATATACAGACGGAAATGAATACCCACTTATTAAAATGGAAATTTCTTCTGATTCTCATCCTTTTTATACTGGTAAAACAAAACTTGTTGACACTGCTGGTAGAATTGATAAATTTAAGAAAAGATACCAGAATACGAAAAAGTAATTTCAGTCTTGATATAATAAATAAAAGCCCTCACTATTAGTGTGGGCTTTTTTTTCTTAGATTTGTAAAATAATTTTTTAGGATGAATGTAATACTATTTGATGACGACAGAGAAAACTTATACCCTTTAAGTCTTACAAGACCTATTTCAGATTTTAGGATTGGTATTTCTACTATTAAAGAGAAATGGGAGTTTTATTATAATGATGTTTCTGTAAAAACTGATGATTATCTTTCTGAAAAATTCCCTATAAAGAAGAAAAAAGATAACCTTTGGATTAATGCTTCTGTTTTGCCAAATAAGGATTTAGTTACTGAAATAAATTCATTAAGAAAAGGAGAGTTATTAAAAAAAGGTAAGATGGTTATTGCTATTCATAATCATATATTTTCTACCTCTAAATTAGGTGATATTAAGAGTCATTCAATATTTAATAAGATAACTGATTTGTGTGATATTTTTTCCTTAAATGGAGAGGAGATACAGAATGATTTTGATCGAATGATTACTAATAAAAGTAATCAATTCTCAAAAAAACAGATAGAAGAAACTAACATCAAGATTGGAAATAACCCTATTTTTATTGAGAAAGGAGCAAAAGTAAATCATAGTATTTTGAATACTACTGATGGCCCTATCTATATTGGTAAAGATGCAGAGATTATGGAAGGATCTATGGTAAGAGGTCCTTTTGCTATGTGTAATAATTCGGTTTTAAAAATGGGGTCCAAGATTTATGGCCCCACAACATTAGGTCCGTTCTGTAAAGTAGGAGGTGAAGTGAACAATTCTGTTTTTTTCGGATATTCATCAAAGGCGCATGATGGTTTCTTAGGAAATTCTGTAATTGGAGAATGGTGTAATTTAGGTGCGGACACCAATAACTCAAACTTAAAAAATAATTATGAGGAAGTGAAAGTCTGGAATTATAAAACAGAGAAATTTAAAAAGACGGGCCTTCAGTTTTGCGGTTTGATAATGGCGGATCATTCAAAATGTGGGATAAATACCATGTTTAATACCGGAACAGTTGTTGGGGTAAGCTCTAATATCTTTGGTAGTGGTTTCCCAAGAAATTTTATTCCTTCTTTTAGTTGGGGAGGGAATTCTGGATTTACTACTTATAAAATAAATAAAGTGTTTGAAGTTGCTGAAATTGTGATGAAAAGGAGAAATATAGAATTTACAGATGATGATAAATCTATTTTAGAGAACGTTTTTGAACTGACATCAAAATACAGAAACTACTAATAACCTGACAATATTTCCTGTTTTCTCATTTGGCATGTTTCTTGAATCTATCAATAATAAATAAAAATTTACAATTATGACTGATTTACAATATACTACTACGTTTGATAAATTTGAGGAAGAAAAATTATGTAATTTGTTAGAATGTTCTTCGGATGATTTAGATAAGATAATTTCCTCTGCAAAGAATACCTTTAAAGAAAGTGAGACTGTTTATGATAGTGTTATGAGAATCTTACAACAGGGACATAACCTAAGAGAAGCTACTTTAATCTCTTTAATATGTGGAAAGTATTTTGGATATAATCAGGCAGAAGAACAAATAGAAGAGAGTCTAAAACAAAAATTATTTGACGCATTTAATAACAGTAGAGGATAAATAATGAAAAGAAATAAAAACGATTTTAATTTTTCTTTATCGAATGTGCTTGATGAGGAAACAGAGATGTTTCCGTTAATGAGCAATGAAGATGAAGAGCAAATAAATAAAGAATCAACTCCAAATACATTACCCATTCTTCCTCTTAGAAATACAGTGTTATTTCCTGGTGTAATCATACCCATTACTATTGGTAGAGATAGATCAATAAACTTAATAAAAGAAACTTATAAAGGAAATAAGATTATTGGTGTTTTATCCCAAAAAGATCCAAAGATTGAACTTCCTACAGAAAATGATATGAATAAAGTGGGTACTGTTGCTCATATCCTTAAGATGCTCAGAATGCCAGATGGCAATATTACTGCAATAATCCAGGGTAGAAAAAGATTTGAACTTGGGGAAATAGTCCAGTCTGATCCGTATTATAAAGCAAATGTTACTGAGTTAGTCGAGGCTAAGCCTCATACTACAGATGAAGAATTTAATGCGTTAGTTGACTCAGTAAAAGATATGGCGCTTGATATTATTGAACTTTCTCCAAATATTCCTTCTGAAGCAACAATTGCAATAAAGAATATTGAAAGTCCATCTTTTGTAATCAATTTTGTGTCGTCCAATATGAATGTTTCTCTTAAAGAAAAACAATCTTTATTAGAAAATACTGACTTAAATGATAGAGCAAGTAAAGCTCTTTCTTTGCTTACAAAGGAACTTCAGATGTTGGAAATGAAAAATGAAATTCAATCGAAAGTAAAAGTAGATTTAGACAAGCAGCAAAGGGAGTTTTATTTACATCAGCAAATGAAAGCTATTCAGGAAGAATTAGGAGGCGCTGGTTCCGAGAAAGAAATAGATGAGATGAGAAATCAAGCATCTAAAAAAAAGTGGAATAAAGAAGTTGAAAAGGAATTTGATAAAGGGTTGAAGAAGTTGCAAAGAATGAATCCGAGTATGGCTGATTATGCTGTACAAAGGAGTTATTTAGAACTTGTATTGGAACTTCCTTGGAACGAATTTACAAATGACAAATTTGATCTGAAAAAAGCAACCAAGATATTAGATAGAGATCATTTCGGACTAGAAAAAGTAAAAGAAAGAATAATTGAACATTTAGCGGTTCTAAAACTAAAAGGAGATATGAAATCCCCAATTTTATGTTTGTACGGACCTCCAGGAGTTGGTAAAACGTCATTAGGAAAATCAATTGCAGAAAGTTTAGGAAGAAAGTATGTTAGGGTAAGCTTAGGAGGTCTTAGAGATGAAGCGGAAATAAGAGGACATAGAAAAACTTATATTGGAGCAATGCCAGGAAGAATAATTAAATCTGTCAAAAAAGCCAATTCATCTAATCCGGTTTTTGTTTTAGATGAAATAGATAAAGTTACTAGAGATATGCATGGAGATCCTTCTTCTGCACTATTAGAAGTTTTGGATCCAGAACAAAATAATAGTTTCCATGATAATTATTTGGAATTAGGATATGATTTATCAAAGGTTTTGTTTGTTGCAACTGCTAATTCCTTGTCTACTATTCAGCCCGCATTAAGAGATAGGATGGAAATTATTGAAATTAATGGATATACAATTGAAGAGAAAATCGAGATAGCAAAAAGACATTTACTTCCGAAACAAATTCTGGAACACGGTCTAAAGAAAAAGGATATTACACTATCGAAAACCGTCTTGGAAAAAATTGTAGATGGATATACTAGAGAGTCAGGAGTAAGAGGTTTAGATAAGAAATTAGCTAAAGTGGTGAGATATGCAGCTAAATCTATAGCTATGGAAGAAGAATATGAAGTAAATTTAAGTATTAATAAATTAGAAGAAATTTTAGGTCCATCAAGGTTTGATAGAGATCAAAGTATTGATAATAATGTTGCTGGAGTTGTAACAGGACTTGCATGGACTTCTGTTGGTGGTGATATTTTGTTTATAGAATCAGGACTAAGTAAAGGAAAGGGGAGTTTGACTATTACAGGAAATTTAGGGAAAGTAATGAAAGAGTCTGCTACCATAGCATTAGAATATTTAAAATCTCATGCTAAGGATTATAATATAAATCCAGATATTTTCCAAAATTGGAATACTCATATTCATGTTCCAGAAGGAGCTACTCCAAAAGATGGCCCTTCTGCTGGGGTTACTATGTTTACTTCTTTAGTCTCATCATTTACAGGAAGAAAAGTAAAATCAGATTTAGCAATGACAGGTGAGATTACTTTAAGAGGCAAAGTTTTAGCAGTTGGAGGGATCAAAGAAAAGATTCTTGCAGCAAAAAGATCTGGAATTAAAGAAATAATTCTATGTAAAGATAATCAAAAGGACATTGCGGAAATTAATAAGAAATATTTAAAAGGACTTAAATTTCATTTTGTAGAAAACATGAATGATGTAATTGATATTGCATTATTAAAAACGAAAGTTAAAAATCCTTATATTGCATAAATATTTTAGTTTTGTAATGCAATAATTTTAAAAGCAATTTGTTTAAAAAGTCAAAATAAAAGAAATAATGTTCAGGAACCTTATTGTAATTTGTGTAATTTTTCCTAATATTCTCTTTTCTCAAATTCAAAACACTTCCTATAATTCTTTAAATACACATTCTTCATCTCGCGTGCTTTCTATGGGAGGAGATGTAATCTCTATTTTTGATAATGATGTAAGTTTAGCTAATTTTACTCCCTCATTATTAAACGAGAAAATGGATAAACAGATTGCATTCAATTTTGTAGATTATCTTGCAGATATTAATTTTATTTCTTTTCATTCTGCAAAGAAAATATCTGAGAATTTAATGTTATTTGCTGGAATAGATGCAATTAATTATGGAGAGTTTAATGGAACAGATGTTGTAGGAAATTCAATTGCTACTTTTAACTCTTCTCAGCAAATTATCACTATAGGTTCTTCTAAGAAAATTTCTAATAATTTCACTTTTGGAGCAAACGTTAAGTTGTTAAACTCAAATTTAGAGACGTACCATGCTATGACTCTTTCGTCAAATATCTCCGCAACTTATTTTAATCAGAGTTCTAATTTTGCTTCTACATTTCTATTGAAAAATATTGGCAAACCAATCATAAATTACACTTCAGAAAAAGAGAACTTACCTTTTGAAGTTCAGTTAGGTGTCTCAAAATCTTTGAAACATTTACCCTTTAAATATTCTGTGGTATTACACCATCTAAATCAGTATGATATTTCTGATGATTATAATTTGAATACAATTTATGATCCAATTACAAATACAGTTCAAGTAAAAGATGAAACAGTAGCTAAAAAGATGTTGAGGCATGTAATAATTGGAGGAGAGTTAAACCCCTTTAGAAAGAGTTTTTATTTAAGAGGAGGATTTAATTTTCAAAGGAGAGAAGATTTAAAACTTTCTTCTGCATTTAGTATGAGTGGTTTCTCTTGGGGATTAGGTTTTTCTATTAAGAAAGTTCAGATTAATTATTCTAGAAGTGCATTCCACACATCAAGTTCATTAAATAGTTTTTCTGTGATTACTAATCTTTCAAATTTTGGATTGTAATGAGTAAGAAAATAAATATAGCTATTGATGGACATTCTTCTTGCGGTAAAAGTACGATTGCGAAATCAATATCTCAAAAATTCCAGATGAGATATATTGATACTGGAGCAATGTATCGAGCTATAACCTTATTTTGTTTGCAAAATAATTTAATTTCTGAAGGAGTAGTGAATAATGAAGGTCTAAAAAAACATCTAGACTCTATTAATTTAGGTTTTGAGTATAATTCTGAAAATAAAGTGTCGGAAACTTTTTTGAATGGAGAAAATATTGAAGATAAAATAAGAGGATTGCAAGTATCTGAAAATGTAAGTTTTGTTGCAAAACTCCCATTTGTTAGGAAAAAGTTAGTTGTTTTGCAACAAGAAATAGGAAAAGAGAAGAATGTAGTAATGGACGGTAGAGATATTGGTACAAAAGTTTTTCCTGATGCTGAAATCAAATTTTTTGTCACAGCTGATGTCCAGATTAGAGCAAAAAGAAGATTTGAAGAAATGAACTCAAAGGATGTGAGTTTTGATCAGATTTTAAATAATCTAAAAATGAGAGATGAAAATGATACAAGCCGAGAAACAAATCCTTTGAGAATGGCAGAAGATGCTATTTTAATTGATAATTCAGATAAATCATTAGAACAGCAAAATAATTTTGTTTTTTCTAACGTAGTAGAAAAATAATTAAACTTAGTTAGATTCTGAGTAAAAGCATTAGAAAATGATGTACCTGAAAATAGTATTGCTAATATACAAAAAATAATCGCGAGTATTCCACTAGCTATAATGACTTTTCTACGATCCATTCTGTCAGAGATATAACCAATCGGCCATTGAAAAATAGCTCCTGCAGCTACTATCAGAGTAAGAAGTATTGAAATTTCATAAATTGTTAAATTCATGTTAGCCGCATACACTGAAGCAAGAGTTAAAACAGCAGAGTAAATAAATCCAGTACATAGCATAGCAAAACTTCCAAAAGGAGAAATACGATAGAGTTCTTTTATACTCATTGAAGCTGTCTTTTTAAATTTCGGGGGTTTTTTTTTCGCTAAAAGAATTGGTACTAAGGCAATTGAAAATAAAACTGAAATTAAAATAAAAGGCTCATACTTAGTAGGGCTACTAACGTTTAGTAATAAATTACCTGTTGCAAAAGCAACGTAAGTAATAATCATATATAATGATAAAATTTGTCCTCGATTTCTATTAGTTGCTCTATCATTTAACCAGCTTTCTGTAACAATAAAGATAGCTATCATTGAAAACCCAGTTAAAAATCTACCAAAAATCCAAACGTAAGGATTAACAAAAGTTACATGTATCAATGCACTTAGTGAAGCTAAACTAGCGAAAGCTGAAAATGTTCTGATATGTCCAACACTATTAATAAGTTTTGGACAATAAAATGCTCCAACGAAATAACCTAAAAAATATCCTGAAAAAAGTGCACCGACTGCTAGATAATTAAATTCCTCTATTACCGCTCTTACTCCAAGAAGGTTTCCTTGAAATCCATGTGCTGTAGCTAAGATAGCAAAGCCAATAAAGAGAGCCCAATTATTTTTTAAAGTTTTATACATTCGGCCTTAATTAAATATTAATTAAGTTTTTTTTGTGACTAATTATCTCTTTTGATGCCTTAGTTTTTTTAATCCATTGAAGAGGTATAGATTTAACACCCTTCAATGCCGCAAAATAAGCTCCAGTAAAATTGGCTCTAGAGCAATTACAACCACCAGCCTTGATTGTTTTGGTGACGGCAGATTTGTAGTTGGGGCTTGTTATGATTGCGTGAATGGACCCCATAAATGTACCCGGATAACTGCATGCCTTACCAAATTTTTTAACAACTTGAATATGATTTTGATTTTTTAATCTAAGAACTTTTTTAATATTATTTACCACCTCTTTAAAATACCTATTTTTTCCGTATTTTCTTATGAACTTCTTAATGGGGTCATTTTCACCTTTATTGGCTAAATCTATGATCTTTAATTTTGCTAAAGCATATACCTCATTAGTTTTTGTGTTAGCTACAGTTTTAATAATTTTTTTTAGATCTTTTTCTGAATTATTATAAAGATAATAAGGTAGAGCTGCACAGAAACCATCTGACTCGTTAACTTTAGTACCGCCTGTTATGTTTTTTTTAGCTTTTATGTTTTTTATGGTCTCTAAAATGTTTTGATGAATCCAAGGACCATTCATAGGCTTTTTCCACTTAATCTTTTTGTATTTCTTACGAAGCCTTAAATTTTTCCAATAAGCAGAACCTGGTCCAAAGT
>ENA-ORDR01001527-ORDR01001527.1-marine-metagenome-genome-assembly--contig:-NODE-1527-length-10636-cov-5.409698_pt1 | contig 10636 bp, 7 predicted proteins | sample MGYA00240993_ERZ508538 | MGnify/ENA primary metagenome ERZ508538 (study PRJEB26207, sample SAMN05421999) | marine metagenome | isolation source: Monterey Bay, California, USA | place: USA:Monterey Bay...
GATGTTGAATTTGCTCCAGATGAAATATTTAGACAATATTCAAATGAAGGTGCTTTATATTTTTCTGATGATTTTGAATTATCAGATGATTTGAAAGTTAATGCAGGACTAAGATATTCATCATTTCAACACAGAGGAGATATAAATTTATTTACATACTTAAAGAATGATCTAACTCTAAGCAATGATAATTACAGAAATATTGAACCAAGATTATCACTGCGTTACAAACTTAACACAACAAGCTCAATTAAAGGTTCATACAGTGAAAATTACCAATACATCCATTTAGCTTCTACTTCTTCAGTAAGCCTTCCAACAGATCTATGGGTACCAAGTTCCACTGGAATTAAACCAAAATTTGCTAAACAATATGCATTAGGATATTTTAAAAATTTTAATGACAATATGTTTGAAACATCTTTAGAAGGATATTATAAAGAAATGACTAATCTTATTGAATACAGAGAGGGTTATCTTCCAGAAGACAACACTAATTCAAGTAGTGATGATTCTTTTACTTTTGGAGATGGTGATTCGTATGGTATTGAGGTTTTATTAAAAAAGAATCGAGGTAAGACAACTGGATGGATTGGATATACATTATCTAAAACAACTAGATATTTTGATGAAGTAAACAACGGATTAGAGTTTCCTGCAAAATATGACAGGAGACATGATTTATCAATAACTGCTACCCACCAACTATCCAATGCTTGGGTATTGAGTGGTGTTTTTGTTTATGCAACAGGAAATTCGATAACACTACCTACTGAAAGATATGTTATTGGCGGTGATGTTTACACTCAATTTACATCTAGAAATGGTTACAGGACTTCGCCATACCACAGAATGGATATTGGGGCTACTTACACCCCATCTAAAAGAAAAAATAAAAAGAAGAAAAACAAAAAGTTTGAATCTACCTGGAACTTTTCAATATATAATGTTTACTCTAGAAAAAATCCATATTTTATTTATTTTGCTCTTGAAGGACTTGAAGAAGATGGTGATAATCAAAATATTCAAAATGGTAATGTAGAGCCTAAAGCATACCAAGTTTCAATATTTCCAATTTTACCATCTGTAACATGGAATTTTAATTTTTAATTATGAAAAAATATATATTAATCATTTTTTGTTTTATATCATGTCAAGAGGAAATTTCATTGGATTTTCCTGTTGGGGCACAACAAATTGTTGTTGAAGGTGGAATTGAGGCTAATATGCCACCATATGTGATTTTATCAAAAAATCAAGGATACTTTGATGAAATAAATGCTAGTACATACCAAAATCTATTTATCAATGATGCTGAAGTAGTTGTTTGGACAACTAAAGAAGATGGAACGGCAGATTCTGTTTTTTTACAACCATTACCACCACCATTTGACTCAATTCCAATCTATACAGACATCAACTATTTAGCTTCTTTAAGTAATCCTCCATATGCAAACAATCAATATTTAAATAATGGATTTAATTTTAGCCAAGAAAATAAAACATATAATCTTATAGTTAGATGGAATAATAAAGAAATTACAAGTCAAACTACCATTCCTCAAATTACACCACTTGATTGTCTTTGGGTTGAAAAAAATGAATTTTCAGATTTAGATTATGAATTTGATGTTAGAGCCATTTATAATGATCCTGTTGAAACTCAAAATAATATACTAATCAAATATCGCAAACCAGTACACTGGGGAGTAGATTCTTTGACTGGGCAATTAAAAGACGAAGGTGATGATTTAATGGAACTGATTGATGCTGGAACTGACATTCTAATAAACGGCACAAGATTTGAAACATATTTCCCTCAAAAAGGAGATGGTAACTTCCCTGCTTTTCCATATAACACCAATAGATATGAAACTTATGAAAATAATGGAATTGAAGACAGTGTATTTGTTCCTAATGACAAAGTAATTATTAAGTTTTGTCAAATTGATGAGCCAGCTTTAAAGTTTTGGAGAAGTATTGTAAGACAATTTGGTTCAAACGGAAATCCTTTTCAAGAACCTCTTAATATAGTTAGTAATATAAATGGAGGATATGGTGGCTGGACAGGATATGGAAGTGTCTATTATACAATTCCAATAATTGATGGCTTTTCAACAAATTCACCATTACCAACAGATTCCATTGAAATAACAGATGTTTTTTAATAATTTAGCCAAATAATTTACAAAAAATGGCTGAAGAAATTGAAAAAATAGAAACTCTAATTATTGGATCTGGACCTGCTGGATACACAGCAGCAATTTATGCAGCAAGAGCTGATCTAAAACCTGTTGTAATTCAAGGCTTACAGCCAGGAGGGCAATTAACAACTACAACTGAAGTAGATAATTATCCTGGATACCCAAACGGAGTTGATGGAACTAAAATGATGGAAGATTTCAAAGCTCAAGCCGAGAGATTTGATACTGATACTCGTTGGGGAATGGTAACTAAAGTAGATTTAAGTGAAAGACCATTTAAAGTAGAGATAGATGAAAAAACTAATGTCTTAGCTGAAACCATAATTATTTCAACTGGAGCATCAGCAAAATGGCTTGGAATTGATGATGAAAAAAGATTAAATGGTTATGGAGTTTCAGCATGTGCAACATGTGATGGGTTTTTCTACAAAGGACTAGATGTTGTTGTAGTTGGTGGAGGAGATACAGCAGCAGAAGAAGCAACATATTTGGCTAAATTATGTACAAAAGTTACCTTACTTGTAAGAAGAGATGAAATGAGAGCTTCAAAGGCTATGCAAAAAAGAGTATTTAATACTGATAATCTTGAGGTATTATTCAATCACGAAACTAAGAGCATTAATGGTGAACCTGGAGAAATTGGTGTAGAAAGTGTTACTGCTCTAAATAATGTTACGGGAGAAGAAACTATAATTCCTGCAAAAGGATTTTTTGTTGCAATTGGTCATACTCCAAATACAAGTCTTTTTAAAGATCAATTAGATATGGACGAAAATGGATATCTAATCATTGAAGCAGGAACTTCAAAAACTAAAATACCTGGCGTATTTGCTGCAGGAGATGTTGCTGATCATGTTTATCGTCAGGCAGTAACTTCTGCTGGCACAGGATGTATGGCAGCACTAGATGCTGAAAGATTTTTAGCCTCTCAAGAATAAGAATCATTCTCTCTTTTTTTAGGCCGTAATATTATGCTTATATTCGTGTGATATGCAAGCACTTGATATATTAAAAAAGTATTGGGGATATAATACATTCAGACTAAAACAAGAAGAAGTAATAAATTCTGTCCTAAAATCTAAAGACACTTTAGCATTACTTCCTACGGCAGGAGGAAAATCTATTTGCTTTCAAGTTCCAGCCTTAATGAAAGATGGAATATGCCTTGTTATCTCTCCTCTAATTTCATTAATGGAAGATCAAATTAAATATCTAAAATCAAAAGGTATTAAATCTGTTTACATATCATCATCTATGAACAGTAACGATATCCAAACTGCTTTAACAAATTGTTTATATGGAGGCATAAAATTCCTTTACCTTTCTCCTGAAAAACTAAGAGACCAATCTGTAAAAGAGAAAATTGATCAAATGGATGTTAATTTAATTGCAGTAGATGAGGCACATTGCATTTCAGATTGGGGACATAATTTTAGACCCTCCTATAGACTTATATCAGAAATTAGAGACACAAAAAAAAACATTCCAATTCTAGCATTAACGGCGACAGCGAATAAATCAGTAGTTGATGATATTCAAAATAATTTAAATTTTAAAGAAAAGAATCTAATTAAATCAACTTTTCTAAGAGAAAACCTATCCTATGTAGCTATTAATTGTAATAGTAAAAAAAAGACACTTTTAAATCTTTTAAATAAATTTAAAAGTTCTGTTATTATTTATGTAAGTAGCAGAAAAGAATCAAATGAGATTGCATTATTTTTAAAAAACAATAACATCTCTTCCACTTCATATCACGCAGGAATTGACTTCAAAAAGAGAATTAAAATTCAAGAAGAATGGACCAATAATTTAATAAGAGTAATTGTAGCTACAAATGCCTTTGGATTAGGTATAAACAAAGAAGATATTCGTTTAATTATTCATATGCAAATACCTATGAATATGGAATCCTACTATCAAGAAGCAGGAAGAGCAGGAAGAGATGGGAAAACAGCCTATTCATTTATTTTATACGATAGGCTAGATTTTAGTAAGAATATACAAAATCTTAATGTTTGGCATCCTGAAATTAAAAGTATTCAAAATATTTATCAGAAAATATGTGACTATCTTCAAATAGGAATACATGAACTACCAGATGAAGATTTTCAATTTAATATTTCTAGTTTTTGTAATAGATATAATCTTGATATAAAGCAAACATTTATTATAATAAATTTCCTTGAAAAGGAAGAGTTGATTAAACTATATGATTCAAAAAATATAAAATCAAAAATTAAAATTATAATTAGTAATGCTGAATTATACAAATTTCAAATTTCAAATAGTTACTTTGATAGTTTTATAAAATTCTTACTAAGAAATTACCCTAACATTTATACCAACTTTGTAAATATTATAGAAACAGAAATTGAAAAAAAATTAAATATAAAAACACAATCTGTAAGAGATATATTAATAAAACTTGAACAAAAAGGAGTAATAAAATATAAACAGAATGAAGTTGGAATGCAATTAAGGTTTCTTCAAAATAGAAAGGATTCTGAAAAGTTAAATATCTCAAAAGAAAAGACCCTTAACGAAAAAAAATTAGCCAAAGAAAAACTTGATATTGTCATAAAATACATCAACAATAAAAATAAATGTAGAAGTCAAAATATCTTAAAATATTTTAATGAAGAAGTAAATGAAAGATGTAATATATGTGATAATTGTATAGCTCAAAAAAAGAAAAATTTAAATGATATCTAATAATACTAAATTGTAATTTTACAATATGAATATTATTTTCTTTGGAACACCTAAATTTGCTAGTGAAATATTAAAAGAAATTTCAAAAAAAAATAATGTAGTTGCAATTGTAACATCTGTTGATAGTAAAAAAGGTAGAGGAAAGAAAATTCAACATACAGATGTAAAGAAAATTGGTCTTGAGCTTAATATTCCAGTTATACAACCAGAGAATCTAAAAGAAGAATCATTTATTGAAAACCTTAAAAAAATTAATGCAGATCTTTTTTTAGTAATTGCATTTAGAAAACTTCCAAAAAAAGTATGGAATATCCCAAAAAAAGGAACTATTAACCTTCATACATCATTACTTCCTAACTACAGAGGTGCGGCACCAATTAATTGGTCACTAATAAATGGAGATAAATCAACTGGTATTTCAACATTTTACATAAATGAGGAGATAGACCAGGGAGATATTATTCTCCAAAAAAGTATATCTCTTGATACAAACACAACAGCAGCCCAACTACATCAAAAAATGATTTTAGAGAGTATAATACTCCTAAATAATACTTTATCAAAAACTAAAGACGGATTAGTTGAGAAAATCACACAAAATGATAACAATGATTTAAAAAAAGCTCCAAAAATTAAGAAAGAATTACTAAAAATTGATTTTGATAAAGATATTTATTCTGTACATAATCTTATTAGAGGACTATCTCCTTTCTTAGAAAATAGACAACTATTATCTGGAGTTGAAATTTGCCCATCTGCATGGTTTTATTTAAACAACAAAAGAATTAAAGTTCAAAAAACTTTAATTACCGAAATAAAAAACTCAAAGTCTAAAATAGATACTGATAATAAAAGTTATTTACATATTAATTTCAGAGATAAAGCCTTATCATTAGAAATGATTCAGCCAGAAGGCAAAAAACCTATGGATATAAAGAGTTTTCTACAGGGAAACAGTATTGATGTTACAGATATAATTAGTTAGAACTAAGGAGATTTCCTATTTACTTTCCACTTTCCATTTTCTAAATTATAGCAAAGGCGGTCATGTAATCTTGATGGTCTTCCTTGCCAAAACTCAAAAAGATTAATTTTTATAATGAACCCTCCCCAGTTTTCAGGACGGATAATTGAAGTGGAAGAATTATTGGACTTATATTCTTCAATCTTTGCTATAAAATCATAATCAAGAGGTATTACACTAGATTGATTACTAATTATAGCACCTAATTTACTTTCTAGTGGCCTATTACTAAAATACTCATCAGATTTTTCTTTATTTATCTTGGAGGCAGTTCCTGAAATTCTAATTTGTTTCTCAAGCTGAGGCCAAAAAAAGTTAGCAGAAACGTTACTATTTACTGAAATATCATTAGACTTTTGACTATTATAATTTGTAAAAAAAACTAGGCCATCTTCTGTAAATCCTCTTAAAAGAACAACTCTAGATGAAGGGATTAAGTCCTTAGAAACTGTAGAAAGAACAAATGCATTTGCATTATCTTTATCAACTTCAAATGCTTGTTTAATCCAAATACTAAACAGATCAAAAGGAGAAGAAGTAACTGAAGAAAAATCTATATTAGATTTCTTATAATCAACCCTAACATTTTTAATATTCTTTTTTGGATTAGACATATACAAACTTTAAATTAGCAATAATAAAAGCAAATATATTCTTATTTATGCAAAATATTGAAAACGGATCATTCTTAATTTCTCACCCAACATTACTAGAAGATTCCTTCTTTAAAGCAATAGTACTTGTAACACATCATAATTTTGAAGAAACAATAGGTCTAGTAATTAATCACCCATCAAAAATCAAGCTACACGAAATTATAGATGATATTCCAAATTCTGATTTCCCAGTTTATATTGGTGGACCAGTATCAAAAAACTCAATACACTTCATACATTCTCTTGGAAGATTAATTCCTAATTCAATTAAAATTTATAATGGATTATATTTTGGTGGAGATTTTGATGTTGTAAAAGATTTATTATGGAAAGGAAAAATTAGTAAAGAAAATATGAGGTTTTTTGCTGGATATTCTGGATGGGAAGCAAATCAATTAGAAGATGAATTAAAAGAAAACAGCTGGATTCTTAAAGAAAAGAATCTAAAATTAAGTATGAAGTATTCTGACAAAGATTATTGGAGTAAAATAATAAGAAAAATGGACAAAAAATATGCTCTGTGGGCAAACTTTCCTAAAGACCCAAGCTTAAATTAAATTATTAAGAGAGTTAATTAAATACTTATATAAGTTAGAATTATTGTAAGTTACTTCATTGATTTTTTTAATTCCACGTACTCCATACGTTGAGTTTGATAAAATTACTTCACTACAAGTATCCAAATCATTTTCAGAAATAGATTCTTCTTCAAATTCATATTTATTTTTAATTATTGAAATCAATAGTTTTCTCATTGACCCATCTACACATCCATCCTTTAGAGGCGGGGTGATGACTTTATTATAATTTAAAATAAATAAGTTAGAGTTAGTAGTTTCAATAATATTATTATTAGTATTAAGTAGTATAACATCATCAAAATTATTTTCGTTGGCATACTTAGAAGCCATTACATATAATAATGAATTTAGAGATTTTAAATTTGATAATGGAGATGGTGATTTAAGGTTTTCTTTATAATACCCAATATTTATAAAACTTCTTTCAACAAACACATCATTTATATCATTTCTTGAGTTTATTAATATTGAAGAAGTATTCTCTTCAGGAAAATATTTTCCTTTTGAATTTCTGTATACTGATATTCTAACAGATCCAGATTTAATATTATTTTTTTCCATTAAAATTGAAATACTCTTATTTAAATCTAAAACTGAAAGAGTAAATTTAATATCTAACAAATCTGCCGAATAAATAATTCTATCAAAATGATTTTCAAGATTAAAGGGTTTTTTATTAAAAATTTTAATCGTTTCAAAAAATCCATCACCATATAAAAAACCTCTATTTTTATTTGTTAATCTTAGGTCTTTTTCTTCTGTAAGCTGATTATTTAATAATGCAAAATTCATATAATTAAAAATAGTAACTTGCGAACTTATTTAAATAATTCTAATGTATAGAATTTTAATATTACTTTTTATTACAAAATTTGGTTTTAGCCAAAATAGAATTAGTGGAGAAGTATCTGATGGTCAAACAAATGAAACATTAATTGGAGCAAATATTATAATTGAAGATGAAAATAATGGCACCTCAACAAATGTAAATGGAAAATTTTCACTTACCACAAATAAAAAATTTCCATTAGACATTGTAATTTCCTATCTCGGTTATGAAAATAAAATTTTAACAATAACCGATAATAAAAATTTAAAAATTAAACTTTTTCCAAATACAAAAAAGCTTAATGAGGTTAAGGTTGTTGACAATAGAATTACTCAAAAACAGAAAGAAGCTGCCTTAACAGTTGAAGCTTTAGATATAATAGCAATAAAATCTACTCCTTCTGCAAATTTCTATGATGCTCTAGGTGCATTAAAAGGAGTTGACATATCATCTGCTAGCTTAGGTTTTAAAGTGATTAATACAAGAGGCTTTAATAGCACTTCACCTGTAAGGTCCTTACAAATCATTGACGGAGTTGATAATCAGGCTCCAGGACTGAATTTTTCATTAGGTAATTTTTTAGGAGCTTCAGAACTAGACATAATGAAAGTAGAAATTATTCAAGGAGCAAGTTCTGCTTATTATGGACCTAGTGCATTTAATGGAGTTATCAGTATGGCTACTAGAAGCCCTTTTTTACAACCTGGATTAACTGTACAGTATAAATTTGGTTCAAGACAATTATTTGAAAATTCGTTCCGATTTGCAGATGTAATTAAAGATAAAAATGGCAATAATAAGTTTGGATATAAAATTAATTTCTCCTTCATGCAAGCCTATGACTGGGAAGCTGATAATTTATCTGCTGTAGATGGAAGCCCACTAGCTACAAATCCAGGAGGATATGATGCTGTAAACATATATGGTGATGAAGATCTCACAGGAAGTATTAATGATTATGAAACTGAAACTAGTAATAGATATTATATAGGAGAAGGCTTAGGGATTTTTCATAAGACAGGATATCTTGAAAAAGACATTGTTGATTACAATACAAATAACACAAAATTTGCTACTGCTCTTCATTATTTAATTGAAGAAGATTTAGAATTAATCTATTCATTAAATTATGGTACTGGAACTACTGTATATCAAGGAGATAATCGATTTAGTCTAAAAGGAATTGAGTTTTTACAAAACAAAATTGAACTTAATAAAAAAGACAAGTTTTTTATTCGAGCTTACAGATCTCAAGAAGATGCAGGAGAATCATATGATGCTGTTTCAACTGCTGTGAGATTACAAGACTATAATACAATAAGTCCTAACGAGTGGTTCTCAGATTATTCTAGTGATTTTATTCAAAACTTTAATTTTGATATGATAGGTTGGTCAAGCCCTACCCCATTAGTTGTTTTTGATCCAATAAATGGACTACAAAATACAGGATGGATATTTCAACAAGACACTTTTGATATTGATTGGATGACAGAGTGGTATTCTATGTCAGACTCTGTACTAGATGCAAATACAGATCTTATAATAGCTGCTCATTCAAATGCTAGAGATTGGGCTGATTCTCAATCTAATGTATTATCTCCAGGAACTGAAGAGTTTGAGGAAGTCTTTAATGATATAACATCTAAAATTTCATACTTGGAAGGAGGAACTGGTTTTTATGATAAATCTGCTCTTAATCATATTCATAGTGAATACCAATTTAAAACGGATAATTCAAAAATTAAAATAGGTGCAAATTTCAGACAATATACTCCTGATTCTAAGGGTAGTATTTTCATGGATACTGCAAGTAGTATCGTAAACAATGAATTTGGAGTGTATACCGGAGCAGAAATTAATTTTTTAGGAGAAGTTTTAAAACTTAACACTACATTAAGAGCAGATAAAAATGAGAATTTTGATGTTAATCTTTCCCCTGCAGCATCTATTGTTTATAAACCAAATAAAGATGATGTTTTCCGTTTATCTTTTGGATCTGCACTAAGAAACCCCACTCTAAGTGATCAATACTTATATTATAATGTTGGTCGTGCAATTTTAATTGGTAATCTAAATGGTCACGGTGTTAAATATGGTGAAAATCTTGTTACCATAGAATCATTATATGAATATTTCACACCAAGCTTTCCAGTTTATGATAGTTTAAAATTCTTTAGTGTTGATCCAATTAAACCTGAAAAAGCAAAATCAATTGAATTGGGATACCGTTCTACAATTTCAAATAAACTTTATGTAGATGCAAATGTTTATTATTCTGAGTATACTGATTTTATAGGATATAAAATTGGAGCAAAATTCTTAGCCGATACAACTAATGGTGGTTATTCTATTACTCTACCATCAATACAAGCATATAGAATGGCGGCGAATGCAGAAAATAAAGTGACAACTAAAGGGGCTTCGATTGGTATAAATTATTACCCAAATAGTGATGTTAGTATAAATGGAAATTATTCTTGGAATTCATTAAATGAAAAGGGAACTAATGACCCAATTATTCCTGCTTACAATACTCCTGAACATAAATTTAATTTAGGGTGTTTAATTAAAAACATCCACTTTAGTAAACAAAAATCATTTCTTAGAGACTTTAGCTGTAGTGTTAA
>ENA-ORDR01001534-ORDR01001534.1-marine-metagenome-genome-assembly--contig:-NODE-1534-length-10611-cov-4.238086_pt1 | contig 10611 bp, 6 predicted proteins | sample MGYA00240993_ERZ508538 | MGnify/ENA primary metagenome ERZ508538 (study PRJEB26207, sample SAMN05421999) | marine metagenome | isolation source: Monterey Bay, California, USA | place: USA:Monterey Bay...
TTTGATTGAACATGGATCTCGTCATCATCAAAAAACATACTAGGGTCAAAGATGCTATTTTCTGGTTTATCTTCTGTACTATCTGTTTCGATAATAGGTTCAAATGACTGGAAATTATCACCAAATAGTGGAGGCTCAATAACAGGTGACTCGGGAATTTCTATTTCCACTGGTGCACTGTGGGGTGCAGTAGTTACTAAACTTGCACCTGCACCGATAACCGCTTGAGCGCCAGCCAAAATCAAACTACTAGTTGATTCACTATTTTCAACTGAATCTTCCTTTACTGAACCATCGGCAAGCATCCATTCAGGAGGCTCACCAGAACCAGCCCCCAAAACTGCAAGAGTGGTGAAAGTAGCGAGTGGAATTACTGCAAGTGCTGCAATCAAATCTAAAAAGGAAGTTTCAGGTATCGAGCCGATATCTAGTGTTGTCTCAAAGAATGATTTCTCTAAATCAATATTCAAATCTAAATCAGAACCCAGCCAACCAAGGACGACAACACTTGCAATACGCCCCATTAGCCAGAGTATTAATACAGGTGCAAGCCAAGATATTTTAGTCATTGAAATCAACCATTTACGAGTAAACGAGGCTATTCCAATATACCTCCTAGCAAGAAGAGGATAATATTTCATAACTAACATCAGTATTGCCAAATACAATATGAGTGCTAACTCAAGTTTACGATTTTCATGCATCAATGAATCAGGAATTAGTAGGACCATAGCCAATGGAACTGTTGCCAGCATAACTTGAAACGGCACGGCGAGAAGGATTAATCCTCCATGTGTAGATATTATTGAGTGACCATCAAGCCATCTGTTGTGAGCTAGAACAGATATTTGACCATGAGGTGACTTGGAATATCTTGCTCTGGAAATTCGTCTTTGTGAGGCACTTCCAGGAGACCGAGAAAATCCAAGATACTTCCTCCAACCTCCCTTTTCAACAACAGATATAGGAGTAAATCCGCCTAGGAACAACGCCAGAAGCAATGCAATCATCCCATAAATTATTGACGCTGTACCAATCCAAGGCATCATTTCTTTGTCAAACGACATTGTCACATTTTCGTCTGAAAAATTGAATTTGAATAAATAAGTCAATGAAAAAGCAACAAGTGGTGTCAAAAATACTTGACAAAGAGCTACCACTGTTAGCCAAATTCTGGCGCTCATCGGTTTCCTACGCGAAAAACGCCCCATAACTAAACGGGTATTTCTTCTATTGACAAAGATTACCCTAATTACAACCTCGAAAAAACGGTTTATTGGACAAATTCAATCATTCCGATTCGCTAAACTGAATATCGAAATCTTTCTTGTCATCAGATATGAAAATGGGATTGCCGTCACTAGCAATTACCCTAAGCGAACCCATGAAAAATCCATCACTTCTTTTACGACCTAAATCAGGTCTTGGCATACTATCAAGTTTCTTGCGACATACGGAACAGAATATACCAGATAGAAGCCATTCTGGCGAACTAGATTCACAACATCGAGAATCCGATTTTCTGCTGTCGGAAACAATTTGTAATCTTTGAGCCATCTCTAGAGTCCATGGCGGACTAGGCCCTCCAATGAATACTTGTAGCCTTGAAATAAGGAACCAGCCCGAGGATAACCATAACCCAAATCCAAAAGGAACATTACCCCACTTTACTGATAGAATTCCAAACGTCAATGGAATGATGGATACAAACAAGCCTAGCCAGAAAAACATCCGCATATGGAGGACTCGCTGCGTAAGATGCGGCGATAGTGGTATCGGTTCGGGGTGTGGTGGAAAATTCAGGTTGAATCCTTTACCTCTTGTGACAAGTACTCCAGGCATCCTTGGAAATAGAAATGCCAAAATAAAACCAGATAGAAAATATAGAGATGAGGAAATAATCGTCATAAAATCTCCTCACTTCACATTTAATCTCTTCAGAGTTTCCTCGACCTTGTCCATACCACGTGAGATTTCATCTCTTGAGATTGTGTAAGCAAATCTCAGGTGACCCTCTCCCGAAGGACCAAAAGCAGAACCTGGAGAACATAGAACTCCATCTTTTAGTAATTCTAATGCCAGTTCTTCTGAAGTCATCCCTTCAACTTCGACCTTTGGGAATACATAGATTGCACCCTTAGGCTTATGACATTGAACTCCGGGCATCGAATTCAATCTATCTACAATTAAATCGCACCTTTGTCTAAATTCTTCAGCGACAATATCTGGATAATCACTTGCCTTTTCCATTGCTTCAAGTACTGCATATTGCATTGCTTCATTTGAGCATGCAGTGATGTAATATTGCATTTTGATTATCTGCTTCATCGCTTCTAAATTTGTTGAAATTATATATCCGATTCTCCAACCGGTCATAGCAAATGTCTTTGAAAATGAGTTGACCAATAACACTTTTTCATATCCAGTTCCCATGAAAGATACATGCTTTCCTTCAAACACTATCCGGTCATAAACTTCATCGGTAATAATCCAAAGATCGTGTTTCCTTGCGAATTCTAGCAATGAATCTCTTTGTTCTTGGTTAAGAGTTCCCCCTGTGGGGTTACTTGGGAAATTGTATAATATCGCAACCGTATTTTCGTCCACTAGTTTCTCAAGTTCATCAGTTTGGGGAATGAACTCGTGTTCAAATTTACATGGGTAATACTTTGCCTCTCCACCTGAAATCGAAACATCCGGACCGTATAACGGGAAATATGGTTCGGGGAGTAGTACATTATCTCCAGGGTTAACTAGAGTCAGGAATAAATTTAGTAGAGCATTTGTTCCTGACATAGTAATACATACATTTTCTGCGTTCATACCGGTTTGATATTCATCCCATGATTGAGCGATTTTTTCTCTAAGAACTGGCAAACCAGCAGTAGTGGTATACTTGTTTTTTCCATCTAACATCGCTTGATAAAAAGCTTCAATAGCCACTTTAGGAGGCTGGAAATCTGGCTCACCGAGACCAAAGGAGATTACGTCATCTCCTGCCAAATCGAACATTTTCCGTACACCAGTTGGCTGAATGGCTAACGCTCTGTCACTGAAAGTCCTCATATTGAAACACAACCTACTTGCTTTCATGTTCTAATAATTCAGCATCTACTACAACCGACAAATCATAGTCCTTTTCTAAAGCCTCATCAATTGATTCCTCGGAACTATTGACAAGTAATAATGGAGTTTCAGTCCTTGAAATGAAAAACAACATAAGAGCGATAATAATGATTACCGGTCCTACGAATATAATTGAATCGAGGTCAAGCCCTGATGATGAAGAGTCCATCAAACCATTACCTTGAACTGTTAGAGTAATTGGTAGAGACTGCCCTTCATCACTAAGACCTCTAATCTCAATTACTACATCACCTGAAGGTAACTTATCCAAATCCAAACCAATGGTCCACTGGAATCCTTCAAGAGGACCAAGAGTAGTGTCGGTATCTTCAAATGAAGCACTCATCCATTCTCCGCCATCAATTCTGTATTCAACAGAGTTGACTGAACCCATTTGATTCCAAGCAAATCCACTTATTACATACATACTAGAATCCGCTTCAGAGGTATTATTTGTAAGAGTGGGTTGATTTAGATGTACTTGGGTAAAAACATCAATTTGACCATTTAGGTTCTGTTCCTTTAGCAGAATTGCTAACTTAGTAGCCTCATAAGCATCTACTATTCCCCAACCAAAATCTCGATTCCAAAAGGGATCTACTTCTGGTTGAGTCGGTTCGCCTTTTCTTTCAGCGGTGAATTTTATTATTTCTTTCATTTCAGCGGTGGTCAAGTTTTCATTTGCTTCCATCATAAGTGCCAAGATTCCAGAGACTGAGGGGGTAGCATATGAAGTTCCAGAACCCCTACTTGTGTAGGTATTTCCTGAAGCATCTCCACCAGCAAAGTTGTTACATGTCCCTGAGGTAACACAGCCCTCTGATTGAATAATATTAGTCCCCGGTGCGGAAATCTCAGGCTTAAGTTCGTTCAATGGATTATTATCTCCGTTATCTCTTCTTGGACCTCTAGATGAATAAGAAGCCACTGTATCATCACTTCTGTCTATGGTATTACCATCATCTGATGCCCCAACAGTGATTGAAAGGTCTGAAGACCCCATTCCAGAAAGGCCATCATTATCCGGCCCATCATTACCTGCTGCAACACTTACTACGATTCCAGCCTGCATTGCTTCATCAAGAATCATACTATGCATGTCAGTTCCGTCAGAACCCCCACCTTCATGGGAAGTTATTCCCCAAGAGAGAGAGATTATATCGATGCCATGAAGACTTTCATCCGCACCAGCCCAAGCCGTATCCTTGTTATCTATAATCCATTGAATTCCGTTCATTGCCGATTCATAGAACTCCTGTTCAAGTACATAATTTTCAAACGGACCTGCTCCAGCATCTGTACCTATTCTTACATCGACCAGAGATGCATCTGGGGCTGAACCGTAAAATTCGCTTTGACTTCCATCTGCTTCTAAACCAGTTGCAGCTGCCATACCCATACACGCAGTTCCATGCTGATTACCGTCATCAGGGTCAAATGTTCCATCAGTTGGTCTAACTCCAAATCCATTAAGAACACAGTTAGGGTCAGATGGGTTATAACAAACAGCATCATAACCGGCAACAAATTTACCAACTAATCCTGGATGCTCATTGTCTACTCCAGTGTCTACCATTGCGATATTAACACCTTTACCAGTGACTCCGAAATCCCATGCCCCATTAGGATAAATTGTGGAATTTCTTGCTTTCACATTTTGAGTTTGAACATCACCATAGAACACGACTTGCCCGTAACGGTGAACCATTACTACGTCTTCCAAGGATGCAAGAGTTGTTGCCAATTCAGGTTCTACAAGACCAAGAAGGACTCCATTTACTGATTCGATTACATCTCTTACTTCAAATCCTAAAGATTCTAAGACCTGTAAATGTTGTTCATTAACTTCCTCAGAATATGATATAGCCATCCCAATGGGTTCAAGTTCTGATTCTATAGAATCATGGATGTAATTATTATTTTGGTCAAGGGCCGAGCGTTCCCACCATGGAGTTTCATCGTTGGCCCATGATGGTTCTAATTGTTGAGGAATTTCAAATGTTGAACCGATTGGATGCCATGAACGTTCTGTCGGGTCAACAGTAAACCACTGACCATCATGAGGGTGTTGTTCTAATGTCAGTGTACCTGTCAGAGGACCTAGCATCAGTGCAAACAAAAATACAGCGATCAAGCGTTTCATAACTCTCCCTCGTACAAAGCACACTATACTTACTCATCAACATATTCATGGTTTGTTAATTGGTGGGAGCAGAGGGATTTGAACCCCCCCCAGCGGATTTCTTCTGAAACCGCCCACTTGTCATGGGCAAGGTCTGCAGGATGCAACAGGTCGGCGCTCCAGTTGGTCATCAACTTCAGCAAACCCACTCGTCTTCATTCCTGTGCAACTGGAGCCCGCGATACTACCAAGCTATACTATACTCCCTAGTGTATCAACCATTTGTTCAGTTCTTAGCCTGTCGGCGAGCACGCTTTCTACGTCGCAATTTCTTCTTGCGCCACTTCCAACGTTGATTACCAGTTTTTTTCCAAGCACGTGAACCTCGCTTCATGGTGAACAAGTCGCCCACCAACATGCCATATATGATAGCATCGGGTAAAATGACAATCTGGGAAACTCAGCACAGCGGCATCTCAAATAGGTTCAGGAATATCCTAAACGCTTTACTGGGTGGCGGACGTACCAGGATTCGAACCCGGGTCGCCGGCTTAGAAGGCCAGAGTGATATCCAACTACACTATACGTCCAAGCCTGCCCAAAAGTATCTCTTTGATGAACTTTGAGTATGATTCTCATAAAGGCCTAGCACATTTGTGGCATCTTGAAGGTTTTCTAACCGTAGTTCTATCCCAAGAATAACCACAATTTTTACACTCCCAGTGCTGCACTTTCAGTTCACCAAGAACAGAATTTCTCATTCTTTGTAGTAAGGGAGAATCCTTTAATTTTGGCATAGGTGCTACAGAATTAGTTAATTCATCATGTTGAGGAGAATGTAAAGTCAATCCACTAGCGTGAAGAAATTCATGAACAAATGTATGCTTATACAACATTTCATCTTCTAATAATGCAGGATGAAGGCCTATTGTCACTATTCCTGGGTCTAACCGGAGTAATCTTCGGCGATTCAACTCACCGGACCCTTCCTCAAATCTAGTCATACCAAGTCTGTCATCATCTGACTCTAACCAAATTAGGTTGATTCTATCTTCAATCCAAGGCATGAATACGGCATCTGTAACGCCAGATAAAGCAGCCAGAGAATCTATTACAGCACCATCTGGTATGTGTGGGGGTACTTCTGGTTTGGCAACATCGCCTAATAGACCACTACCCCTACCGCCCATGTAATTGCCAAAAAGTCACCACTCATCAAACCTTAGATGATTGAAAATGCTTATGATGGGCTTGAAAGTGGACGGTTTGCGAAAGCACCCATTTGGGCGTGTAGATCAGTTGGAAGATCGCTACCTTGGCATGGTAGAGGCCACGAGTTCAAATCTCGTCACGTCCACCATTTACTGTAAAACAAAGTTTCTCCAGCGCTTCATATATTCTATGAAAACAGGACTTAGATCTACACTTTCAAGATGCTCTACACTAAATGGAGGTCTCTGCGGCTGGTAATTTTCATCTATTAATTTCTCGGGCCAATTAGGATGGCCGATTGCAACTCTGGCAACACCAACGATATCTGCACCTTCATCCATGAGCCATTGAGCATCCTTTGAATCCCAAACCGCCCCTGTTGATATTAACGGGATATTTTTTGGAATTACTTCGCTAAATCTTTTTGTTAAACTTGGCCCATTTTCATCTCCCTCTACCGGTTGGAATACGTCCCAGCACGAAATATGTAGCATATCAATATCCATATCACATAAAATTCTAACCAATTCGAGACTATCTTCAAGATATATACCTGCCTTCTCGATGATAGGAGAAATTCTGACAGCAATTAAAAAATTAGAACTCGTTGCTTCTCTAATAGATTCAATAATTTCGCGAAGAAATCTACTCCTTGCATAAATATCTCCGCCCCAACCATCCTCTCTACGATTGGTGATTGCACCGAGAAATTGACAGATTAAGTATGAATGCGCACCATGCAGTTCAACACCATGGAATCCTGCTTTTTCGCATCTTAATGCGGCTTGGGTAAAAGATTCAATCATAGAATTTATTTCACCTTCTGCCATTTCTCTAGTATATTCTCCGTTCATTCCGGCCTCAGTATTCTTACTAGCTGAAATTGGTTGAACACCATTTAATTCTCTTGGCGCTCGCATTCCACCATGAAAAATTTGTACAAGGCTAATGGTTTCTGTTTCTCCAAGTTGATTAGCCATATTGGTTAATCCAGGTAATTGATGATCACCCCAAACGCCCATTTCTCCATCCCAACCGCGCCCTGTTTCTGTCACATTTGCAGCTGCAGTAGTGGTTATTCCAAAACCACCTTTAGCGCGCCTCACCAACCATTTAATTTCTTCACTAGAAAGGGTTCCATCTTCATTACTTTGCTTATTTGTCATCGCTGCAAGTAATGTTCTATTAACAGAATTTGAGCCGATTCTTGGGAATACTATTGAATCTGTGGCTTTCATGATGCTTGCTGATTAGTCATGGTTTTTGATTTATTGTAAAGATTGAACTGAAACTTCTTCTCCGCGTGAAAGTGTTGATAGAATATAATCGAGCGCTAATTTGTCTTGCTCTTTCTTATCATCACTTCTTTTGGCCAGACTTCTTAGAGGCATTGCCATCCTTATATTTCCTTCAAATGCACCTTTGTGGCGCTCGATAAATGCCCAATACAGGTTGGAAACCATACAGTCTTTCTTCGGGTTGAATTTGCATGATTTACAGTAATCTGACATTTTGTTTATGTAAGGAGTTCCAGAAATGTATGGCTTTGTCATCATCGCATCTCCCAAAGAGTAGGTTCCCATACCAAGCACATTCGGTTCAACCACCCAATCATATGCATCGATAAATGCTTCATGAAACCAAGTGGTTAGTTCCCTAGGGTTGACATCTAGTAGGTTAGCAAAATTGCTCAGTATCATAAGTCTCGGAATATGGTGTGTCCAGCCTTCATCCATGACTGAGTCAACTACTGTATCGAGGCAATTAAAGCCGCTTTTTTTACCCCAGAATGTCACAGGTAAGGGATTATTTTGATTCAGGAAATTGGGTTCACCCAATTTTTTGTCAAACACTTCTAATTCTCTAAAACCATCTGTAACTTCATGGATATGTCTGACATACTCTCGCCAAATCATCTGTCTAAAGAATCCTTCAAGACTATTCAACGGAGCATCTGTACTCAATGCTGAATCTATAACTTGTTTCGGAGATAATCTGTGTAGATTAATCGAAGTTGCCAATTTAGAATGAAATAAGTAACGACTTTTTGTGCTCATCGCATCTTCATAACGACCAAAATGAGGCAAGTTCTCCAATGCCCAATTAAGACTTTCAAGATTTTGTTTTAATGTGGTTGGAACTTTAGAAAGGTCACAGTGGCCTGGGTGAGAAGAAAACTTACTACTTACTAATTCCATCACTTCTCGGTCTATTTTATCTACTTCATATTCGAGTTCGACATGTGTATCTGGTTCACCTTTCCAAGGGAATCTATTTTCTGAATCATAACTATACTTACCACCAATTGGCTTTCCTTGCTCCATCAAGACACCCGTTTCTTTCCTCACACGTTGGTAAAAACGGTCCATACGGAATGGGGGTTTATCGCCGACACTTTCCAAGAACCAATTTCTTTTGGTTAGCCATCCATCATGCTCTAAGAACCGGATTTTATCAGCCACAAGTAAAGATTCAAGTTCCATTCTTAATTCTCTCTCAGCAGGTTTGACGACTTGGATTTGCCCTAGTTGTTCGTATAACTCCCCTAAAACTTCACTGTATCCAAGTTCAGAACTCTTGTACATTATTGGATGCCCTAGAGATTTTGCTTCCTCCGCAAAATGCCTCATATTTGATAGTAATAAGGCTAATTTTTGTTTATGGAAATTTTTAGAATTACCTTTTTTGGATGATTCAATAAAAATTAGACCGTTATTTTTCCTATCTAAATTAGACCAAGGAAAGATGTAATGGTTAAGTTGGTCATAAGGAACGAAGAACCAACTCACCTTGTCTGTTGCATCAGTCATGGATAATTCCAATGACTAGTAAAGATAAACCTCTGTTTATTTCAAGCCGCCTTTATCCTAGAATCATCGACCCATTCATCCCAACTAGAGTCAAATCTAACATAGTGAATAAAATATTATCACCGTTGATTTCTTTTGTCAATGCTTCTCAAGAACCATCGTTCCATTCAACTTGACTTGTTGAACTTATCAAAAAGATGACTCATTGAAAGGATGGTCGTCTGGCCTAACTTTCCAGCCAGTTGGACCAACAACGTAAATTGTATTTTTTGTCTCAACTCTTGCTGTTGCTCTTTCATCATATTTTATTGCCTGGATTGCTGATGATTTGACCGGCCCTTCACCTAATTTTGGATGAGCATATGCATAGCCTCTCAGTATTGAATCCGAAATTATAGCATCACGAATAACTACTTCCGGTTTGATTTGTGATAATTCTGAATCTTCAGAACCAATCATGTATTTGGCAAGAGAGCGATAGTCAATTTCAAAATCTAATCCAATATCCCTATTTGGAAAGATATTAACAAATTCTTGCATTACTTCATCTATTGAGATAGGTTCATCACCCATTTCAGTGAGGATAGTGAAATATTCTCTTGCAGAAATTTTGCCGCTATTATCTGTATCAAAAACTTGGAATGCTTCTATAAGTTCTCTTTCAGCTTGGGACTCGTTTTCGATATAATCTTGCACTTCTTTAGATTCTTCATTCAGAGGTTCTATCCTTTCCCATTCTACATTATATTCAACATCACCATCATCAAAATGGATGTTGAATGTATTATTTAGGTTTTCGCTGACTATTTTACCGGGGTAATAGTGACCATAATCTTTCCAATTAACGAACACTCTATCTCCTGATTTTAAGGGTATGCTAGCTGGGCGGATAGTTCCAGGTGAAGTCCCAATTACAACAGCCAATTTAGTTTCAATTACAGTATCTTTAGGAACTTCAACTCTGTAGGTCCCGTCATCATTGATTGCCACTACTTTACATTGATTTAGCCATCGAGCATTAGTTGGACTGTGGTATTCAACATGATCTCCAACTTGGAAGGATTGAGGTAGTTCAATTTCGGGAGTAGGTGGGGCTTGGTGAGGAGTATTCTCTCCAAGCACCCCCAATTGTTGCAATGCTGCTATAACCGCTGCAGTAACAGCATTAGCATCATTATTTATGACAGTATTATGAACTACATCTCCACCTACAACTGAATCTTGCATATTAAGAGTTTGAGTCCCACTTGGCGGTACTGGAATCCACTCTGTTCCAGACCACATGAATTTACCATCCGGACTGTAAACTGTGTCGGTCATGAACAAGGGTATATCTCTAAT
>ENA-ORDR01001536-ORDR01001536.1-marine-metagenome-genome-assembly--contig:-NODE-1536-length-10610-cov-3.217792_pt1 | contig 10610 bp, 10 predicted proteins | sample MGYA00240993_ERZ508538 | MGnify/ENA primary metagenome ERZ508538 (study PRJEB26207, sample SAMN05421999) | marine metagenome | isolation source: Monterey Bay, California, USA | place: USA:Monterey Bay...
GTTCCGCGGCGGGCGTTCCCGGGCGGGTGGAATATTTGAAAGAATAAGCCTGCCCGTATTCGACGGCGCGCACCAAATCCATCGTGGCCTGAAAATCTTCTTCGGTTTCTTCGGGAAACCCGACGATAAAATCCCCCGAGAGTAAAATATCGGGGCGCGCTTTACGGAGCTTTTCAATCACCTGCAAATAACTTTCCGCGGTATGGGCGCGGTTCATCCGTTTCAGAATTTTATCCGAGCCCGATTGCACCGGAAGATGCAAATAGGGCATCAGTTTTCGGCAATTGGCATGCGCCTCAATCAGCGCATCGCTCATGTCATTTGGGTGGCTGGTGGTAAAGCGGATACGCTCCAATCCATCGATCTCATCCAAGGCCCAAATCAACTGCGCCAAACTCCAGCTGGCCCCTTCAACACCTTCGCCGTGATAGGCATTCACATTTTGGCCCAATAAGGTGATTTCGCGCACCCCGCGCTCAACCAATTCTTGAGCCTCGCGCAAGATCCGCGCCGCTGGCCGAGAGACTTCGGCCCCGCGGGTATAGGGCACCACGCAAAAGGCACAGAACTTATCACAGCCCTCTTGCACGGTTAAAAACGCAGCGGGTGCGCGGCGGGTTTTAGGCCGCTCTTTTAGAACTTCGAACTTATCCTCTGTCGGAAACTCGATATCAATCGCTTTGCTGCCCTGCCCCGCTTGGGCCTCCAATGCAGCCAAATTATGGTAGCTTTGCGGCCCAACCACCAAATCCACCATCGGCTGGCGCCGCATAATTTCTTCGCCTTCCGCCTGCGCCACGCATCCCGCCACGCCTATTTTCAAATCAGGCTTTTCATCTTTCAACGGTTTGAAACGACCAAGCTCCGAATAGATTTTTTCAGCGGCTTTCTCGCGAATATGGCAAGTATTCAGCAAGATCATATCCGCATCATCCGGCGTTTCGGTCTCAACATAGCCAGAGCGGCCCAAGGCCTCTACCATACGCTCGCTATCGTAGACATTCATCTGACAGCCATAGGTTTTTACGAACAGTTTTTTTGGCGCGCTCATTGCTTAGCCCTCTAGCCTTGGAATAGAGGCAGCAGATACACTGATTTTAGGCGCTTTTGCAATGCGCTGTTTCCGCGCTTTCCATGAAGCGCAGGGAAAAATAACGCAGCCCTAAAAAATTAAGACGGTTTTGCCGTGATATCCTTGCTCGGGGCGCTGCGGCGGCTATAGATTTTCCGGTTGTGGCATTCCAAGTACGTGAAATCCGCCATCGACGCGTATGATTTCGCCCGTTGTGCAGGCGCCCGCCTCCGAAGCCAGATACACCGCCGTACCGCCCACCGCCTCTAAAGTTGCGTTAGAGCCAAGCGGGGCATTACCATCGGTGAATTTATAGGTTTTGCGCGCCCCACCAATCGCGGCACCAGCCAAGGTTTTCATCGGGCCGGGTGATATCGCGTTCACCCGAATACCATCCGGGCCCAGATCATTCGCGAGATATCGCGTGCTGGCTTCCAGCGCGGCTTTGGCCACGCCCATCACGTTATAAAATGGCGTGACGCGATTAGAACCTTGATAGGTCAAGGTCAGCAAAGAACCGCCTTTGTCCTGCATCAGCGGATGCGCCCGCCGGGCCACTTCGATAAAGGAATATGCCGAAATATCCAACGAATTCTTAAAATTTTCGCGCGAAGTGTTGATAAACCGGCCCGTTAATTCGTTTTTGTCGGAAAAGGCAATGGCATGCACCAAGAAATCAAGCTGGCCCCAACGCGCTTCAATTGCGGCAAAGGCGCGATCCAGCGAGTGATCATCGGTCACATCAACATCCACCATGAAATCGCTACCAACGCTTGCGGCAAGTGGCGCGAGGCGCTTGCCAAAGCCCTCTCCTTGATAGGTAAAGCCTAGCTCTGCGCCCGCATCTGCCATCGCTTTGGCAATGCCCCAAGCGATCGAGCGCTCATTGGCAACGCCCATGATCAGGCCTCGTTTTCCCTTTAGCAAATCTGACATTTCATCACCCGTGATATTTGCTCATGATCATTGATCCATTGGTGCCACCAAACCCAAAAGAATTGGTCATCACCGAATCCAGCCCCGCATTTTCGACCAGATCAGTTACGATTTCGCCCGCATGGATCGCGGGATCTAAGCGATCCACATTGATCGATGGGATTAAGAAATCATGTTCTAAGGCCAATAAACAATAAATCGCCTCTTGCGCGCCCGTGGCGCCTTGGCTGTGGCCTGTCATCGATTTGGTAGATGAAATAGGGGGCGTGCTGCCTTTGCCGAACACCCGGCGCACCGCTTCAACTTCCCCCACATCACCAACCGGGGTTGAGGTGCCATGGGCGTTGATATAGCCGATGGCGCGGCCTTGAGGCAAAGTGTCAAGCGCCATCCGCATGGCCCGCTCACCGCCCTCGCCCGAGGGGGCAACCATGTCATGACCATCTGATGTTGCGCCATATCCAGTAATTTCGGCATAGATCTTTGCACCGCGGGCTTTGGCATGACCGAGCTCTTCTAAAACCAGCATCCCGCCGCCGCCGCCGATCACGAAGCCATCGCGATCCGCGTCAAAGGCCCGCGACGCTTTTTCAGGCGTGTCATTATATTTGCTCGACATCGCGCCCATCGCGTCAAACAAGCAAGAGAGGGTCCAATCCAGCTCTTCCCCGCCGCCTGCAAACATCACATCTTGCTTGCCAAGCATGATTTGCTCGGAAGCATTACCAATACAATGCAGCGAAGTTGAACACGCAGATGTAATCGAATAATTCACCCCTTTGATCTTAAACGCCGTCGACAGATTAGCAGAAATCGTGGATGACATGCATTTGGGCACGGCAAATGGACCGATCCGTTTTGGGGCTCCAGAGTTCAACACCACCTGATGCGCCGTGAGCATTGCGCTGGTCGAGGGGCCGCCGGACCCGGCCACCAATCCGATGCGCGGATGCGAGATTTCCTCAAGGGTCAACCCCGCATCTTCAATGGCTTGCTGCATCGCAATATAGGCATAGGCAGCGCCGCGCCCCATAAAACGTAGGGTTCGCTTATCAACATGATCCGCAACATCCAACTTGACATCGCCAGCAATTTGGCTGCGAAACCCATGCTCTTGCATCGCTGCATTTGCCGTGATCCCGGATGTTCCAGCTTTCAGGCTGGCCAGCACCTCTTGGGTGTTATTGCCGATAGACGACACAACGCCCATGCCGGTCACCACAACTCTGCGCATCGATATTCTCCTTAAGTTTTCAAAATGACATCAAGTTTCGGACAAGGCGACTTTCATGTCTTTGACCTGATAGATGACTTCCCCGTCGGCTTCAACGCGTCCGTCAGCCACGCCCATCGTCAAGCGCCGCGTCTGAATGGCTTTTGAAAATGAAACAAAATATTTCAGCATTTTACGATCTGGCCGCACCATCCCGGTTAGTTTCACTTCGCCCACGCCCAAGGCATATCCGCGCCCCTGCCATCCACGCCAGCCCAGATTGAACCCGGTGAGTTGCCACAACCCATCCAGACCTAGGCAGCCAGGCATGATCGGGTTTTTCGGAAAATGGCAGTCAAAAAACCATAAGTCCGGCTTAATATCAAGCTCTGCCACTACATGGCCTTTACCATACTCTCCGCCATCTTCAGAGATGTCGGTGATCCGATCCATCATCAACATCGGAGGCTCAGGCAATTGCGCGTTGCCTTCGCCAAACAACTCGCCCCGCGCACATTTCAGCAGATCATCACGATCAAACTGGGTTGGGAAATTCGCCATACTGACCCTCAATATTTTTGTTATTTTGAGACCTATGTAGCATTGCGACAAACCGGCTTGCAAGTCTTGGCGCCAAACATCGCGCTGCGCAGAATTAAAAACATTGAACTTCGTGCCAGAAGCACCATATACTGGGCGTTAATGATCGGGTGAAACGATGACAACAGCCTCTTACAACAGGGCCAGCGGATGGCTCGCCTCAGCAGGACTGCGACCAACTCGGCAGCGTATGGCGCTGGCGGACGTGCTTGTGGGGGATGGTGGCCACCGCCATGTGACTGCCGAAAGCTTGTTTGAGCAGGTAAAAGATGCCGGCGACAAAGTGTCCCTTGCAACGGTTTACAATACGCTGGGCGCGTTTTGCGATGCGGGCTTGATGCAAGAAATCACGGTAGATGGATCAAAAAGCTACTTTGACACGAACACCCATGAACATCCACATTTCTTTTGGGAAGACACGGCAACCTTATCCGATGCCCCCGCAGAGCAGCTGCAAATTTCGCAATTGCCAAACGCACCAGATGGCGCTGAAATCGTTTCGGTCGATGTGGTGATACGTTTGCGCAAAAAAACCATACTCAAACCGTAAAAGAGCTGTGATGCGTGCAATGGCCTATAGCAGGTTCGGGCCTGCGCCCAACGTTCTTGCGCTGAACACCCTAGTGTCCACCCCGCCAGCAGATGGAGAAGTGCGGGTCAAACTGGCTTATTCGGGCGTCAACCCTTCAGATGTGAAAGCCCGTGCCGGCGCCAGACCAGGAGTGGTGAAACCCGCCTTCGATCTGATTACGCCGCATTCTGACGGCGCGGGCATTATCACAGATCTCGGCGCAGGCGTCAGCAAAGAACGGTTTGGAGAGCGGGTTTGGATTTGGAACGGGCAATGGGCGCGGGCCCATGGCACTGCGGCTGAGTATATCACGCTTCCGGCAACACAGGCGGTGGCGCTGCCCGAAGGGATCAGTTTGCAAACCGGCGCAGTCTTAGGAATTCCTGGCCTTACCGCAGCGCATTGCGTGCTTGGCGGCGGCGCTGTGGCCGGAAAAACCCTGTTGATTTCCGGTGCAGGCGGCACGGTTGGACATCTTGCCGTTCAACTGGCGAAAGCCGGCGGTGCCCGCGTTATCGCAACGGCTTCACCGCCCCATTTTGAGCGCGTTTTGGCCGCCGGCGCGGATCATGTGTTTGATTATAAGGCCCCCGATCTTGATCTAGAAATCAAAGCGTTATGCAGCGCAGGCATTGATCGCGCCATAGAGCTTGAATTCGGGCTGAATGCACCGCTTTTGGCCGATGTTATGCGGCCCGAAGGCGTCATCTCAGTTTATGGATCTGCGCTGGATATGAACCCCAGCTTGCCCTTTGGTCAATTTTTATTCAAAGCCCTTAAAATTGATATCGCTCTCATATACATTCTAAATGAAACCGATCGTCAAAACGCGATAGACAGCTTGCATAAAGCCTTAATCGCAGGGGATTTACTGCCTCAAATTGATCAGATCTATCCTTTGGAAGACTGTGCATCGGCGCATCAGCACGTTGAACGCGGTGGCCGGCGCGGCGCGGTACTGTTGGAAATTAAATAACAAAAAAGCTGCCCCCCCTTTCGTCGGCAATGCTCTTATGAGCAATGAAGCGCTGCGCCGAGTATCCAGCCGGCTATAAAGATCAAACTGAAATAGGTTTTGGGGCTTTTCAGACAGCGCCGCGCATGCCAGTTTGTTGCGAGTATAAGGATCCCAACATGCCCATCACAACCTGTGTTTTCGATGCCTATGGCACTTTATTTGACGTCGCCGCCGCCGCCCGGCTTGCCGCGCAAGAAGGCCATGACACCGCCTTAGCAGATCAATGGCAAAAGCTTGCGGAAATCTGGCGCGACAAACAGCTGCAATACACTTGGCTAAGAGCAATCACGCAGGAACATTGTGATTTTTGGCAGGTCACGCAAGATGGGCTTGATTTTGCCCTCGAAGCCCTATCGCTTGATAAAAATGATGCGCGACGCGAACGACTTTTACAGCTTTATTGGGAATTACAAGCCTATGACGAAGTGCCCGATATGCTGTTTCGCCTAAAGGAAATGGGGATGAAAACGGCCATTTTATCAAATGGATCCCCTGCTATGCTCGACGCAGCTGTGGCTTCCGCAGGATTGGGCGGATATCTCGACGCTATTTTATCGGTTGAACGCGTTGGCGTTTTCAAACCAAACAGCCGCGTCTACGATCTGGTTGGGCAACATTTCAACTGCGTTTCACAAGAGGTTTTATTCGTCTCGGCAAATGGCTGGGATGCCGCAGGTGCCACCGGATACGGATTTGAAACAGCCTGGGTCAATCGAAACAATATTCCGCTGGATCGGCTTCCCCACAGGCCAAAGCATAGGCTGAATACATTGCATTCTTTGCCAAAACTGGCGCAAAGCTGATGCCACGTTTTATCAGCTCAGATGGTCTGTCGCTTTTTTACAGCGATACAGGCCATGGTCGGCCTTTACTTTGCCTGTCCGGCCTAACGCGCAATTTAGATGATTTTGATTTTGTCAGCCCGCATCTGTCGATGTTTCGGCTGATTAAGCTCGATTATCGAGGTCGAGGCCGTTCAGATTGGGCGGCAGATTACAAAACTTACATGGTGCCGCGCGAAGCTGCGGATGCGCTTGAACTTCTCGACCATTTGAAGATTAATACAACCGCAATTCTGGGAACATCACGGGGTGGTATTATTGCGATGTATCTTGCCCATATCGCCAAAGACCGCCTCAGGGCCGTGGCGCTCAACGATATTGGTCCAGAATTGCAGCCAAATGGCTTGAACGATATTTTTGCCTATTTGGGCCGCCCGCCCTCCGCAAAAACGCTGGAAGACGCAGCCCGGATGCGCGCAGCCCACAGCCCGGGGTTTGAGCATGTGCCTATAGAACGCTGGCGCGCCGAAGCGGCCAATCTTTACGCAGAAACCCCGCTTGGATTGGACCTTCGCTATGATTCAAAGCTGCGCGATGCAGTGATTGAGCAACAAGCCGCAATGCCCAACCCCGACCTTTGGCCCCTTTTTAAGGCTTTAGACGGTCTGCCTTTGGCTTTAATTCATGGTGTGAATTCAGACCTTCTAAGCGCAGCAGCGGTAGAAAAAATGCAGGCATATCGGCCCGATATGATTTTGGCTAAAGTCCCGAACCGAGGGCATATTCCCTTTCTAGATGAACCCCAAGCGCTGGACGCGTTGCACAAATGGAGCAAGTTGATAGAAAATGGACCTTGATCTTATCAAAGCTGCCGCGGAGCGCCTGCGTGGCCATGCGCGCGAAACGCCGTTGCTCAACTCACCCTTTTTAGATGAGATCGCCGGCCGCCCCATCTGGGTAAAAGCTGAATGTTTACAGCATACTGGCAGCTTCAAATATCGGGGCGCATTTGCGGCCATTTCGGCTTTAAGCGAGACCCAACGGCGCAAGGGCGTATTGGCGTTTTCTTCGGGTAACCACGCCCAAGGCGTGGCCCTCGCCGCGAAACAGCACGATACTTCCGCCTTGATCATAATGCCCGAGGATGCGCCACGAATTAAGATCAACAATACAAAAGCCTTGGGCGCTGAAGTGCAGCTTTACGATCGACATAAGGAAAGCCGCGAAGAGATTGGCGCCACTTTATCCGATCAACGCGGGTTGACCTTGATCAAACCTTATGATGAGCCGCAGGTCATCGCGGGCCAAGGCACGACCGGGCTGGAAATTGCCGTTCAATGCGCCGCTTTAAACATAGAGCGCGCCGATGTTCTTGTGTGTTGTGGCGGTGGCGGGCTGACCAGCGGTATCGCAATTGCACTGGCCGATGCCGCGCCGCAGATGCAGGTCTTTCCCGTAGAGCCCGAAGGTTTTGATGATACCGCGCGCTCGTTGGCAACTGGCACGCATCAGCATAATGCGCCGGAGGCGCGCGGCATCTGTGATGCTATTGTAACCCCGACGCCGGGCGATCTTACATTTCCAATTTTGCAGCAATATTGCAGCCGAGGGCTTGTTGTCTCTGAAAGACAGGCGCTGGAAGCGATGGCGTTGGCCTATGCGCGTTTGAAAATTATTCTCGAGCCAGGCGGAGCAGTTGCTTTGGCAGCAGCATTATTCAACGCCCCGGAACGCGCGCAGCACCCCGTGATTGCCGTGGCCTCAGGGGGCAATGTTGATACGGAAATGTTCCAAAACGCGTTGCGCCACGCGCCCAGCAGCTAAGCAAGGTAAAAACCAACTGCAGTGCCCTGCGGATATTGAATGATCCAATCAGGAATGTTAGCCCATAATTCAAGCGCTTAAAAAAGAAAAAGCCGGCGCGAGGGGAGTGATGTTGGATGCGTTATGCTGATCTCGAACACATGAAGCTGCATTACCGCGAAGATGGTGATCCAAACGGGCCGGCTCTGGTCTTTTCAAATTCGCTTGGCACAGATTTACGGCTTTGGGATCCTATTCTGCCTTATCTTCCGAAAGATTTCAGGATTATCCGATATGACAAGCGCGGCCACGGGCTGTCCGAATGCCCCTCTGGCCCCTATAGCATGGGCGCGTTAATCCGCGATGCAGAAGCGCTGTTAGACCATTTAAACGTTTCAAATTGCGTTTTTATAGGCCTGTCTATCGGCGGCATGATCGCACAAGGATTGGCCGCCAAGCGTTTGGATCTGGTGCATGCTTTGGTGTTATCAAATACGGGTGCAAAAATCGGAACATCGCAACTGTGGCAGGGCCGTATAAAAGCGGTTGAGCAAGGCGGGATTGAAGCGCTTGAGAGCGCCATTATGGAGCGGTGGTTCAGCGCCGAATTTCGCGCGACACCACAATTGGATTTATGGCGTAATATGCTGATCCGCCAGCCACGTGAGGGCTATATAGGATGCAGCGCGGCGATTGCGGGCAGCGATTTTCTGGCCCCTACCTCTGGCTTGCGATTGCCCTGTCTTGGCATAGCGGGCAGCGAGGATGGCTCAACGCCGCCTGATTTAGTGCGCGAAACAATAAACTTAATCCCCGGCGCGCAATTTCAGCTGATCAAAAAAGCGGGCCATCTTCCCTGCGTTGAGCAGCCTGAAGTTTATGCCAAAATACTGCTCAAGTTTTTGCAAGATGTTGGCTATGCAACCGATAATTAACCCAACGATACAAGCTTCGCTTGCCTTTCAACGCGGCGCAGAAGGCGCATTGGTGCAACACGCGTTAAAGCGCGTGAACAAAAAAAGCGATGCCCTTTCATCGCAGCGCATAAAAAAACCGCACGGTACGGGTTCACCAAAAGTGTCAAAGCATGAGTGAAACCCCCGCAAGCAGCGTAAAAGTCACGCGCCCTACGATTGTATTTCTGGTGATGACAGTGGTGCTAGATTCGATGGGCATTGGCATTATTATCCCCGTTACACCGGCGCTGCTCACCGATGTTCTTCCCGGTGCCAGCCTTGCAGAGGCGGCGATATGGGGGGGGCTTCTGGCATCAATTTATGCTGCGATGCAATTTGTTTTCGGGCCCATTTTGGGATCTTTATCGGATCAGATCGGCCGCAAGCCAATTTTAGTTGTCTCGCTTTTGGTGATGGCGTTTTATTATCTGGCCATGGGCTTTGCGCAAACCATTTGGCTGTTATTTGTCGCTCGCATTATTGGGGGGATCACATCCGCTACGCAGCCAACTGCCTCGGCCTATATGGCAGATATTTCAAAGCCCTCGGAAAAAGCAGCGCGGTTTGGCCTGCTGGGCGCGGGGTTTGGTATGGGCTTCGTACTGGGCCCGGTTTTGGGCGGATTCTTAGGCGAATGGGGGCCGCGCGCGCCGTTTTTTGCTGCGGCGGCTTTAGCCGCCTTGAACGCGGTGATGGGGATTATCATCCTACCTGAAAGCGTGACGGATAATATACGCAGCAATTTTAATTGGCGGCGGGCCAACCCATTTGGAGCTTTGAAAACCGTCGCGGCCTTTCCGGGCTTGCGTCTATTCTTAACGGTCACCCTTCTTTACGGTATTGCCACCTCAGTTTATGCTGCAATATGGCCGTTTTTCACGGTCGAGCGATTTGACTGGTCGCCCGGCATGATCGGTGTTTCCCTAACGATCTACGGCGTGTTTTTTGCGATCGTTCAAGGCGGGTTGGTGCGCCCTGCCATTGCAAGATTTGGCGAGACAAAAACGGTGATCATCGGGTTTTGCTTTGAACTTTTGGCGATGATCATGCTGGCTTTGGTAACCAATGGCATTTTATTGCTGTTTTTAATCCCCGTTGCATCGCTTGGGGTTATCGGCCAGCCTGCCCTGCAAGCGATTATGTCTCAAGCGACTCCGAATGATACGCAAGGCACGCTTCAAGGCGTTTTGGGCAGCTTACATTCTGTTTCAATGGTGATCACGCCTTTGACGATGACATTCGTTTTTTCAGTCTTTACCGCACCTACGGCACCGTTCTATTTCCCTGGGGCTCCGTTTATCTGCTCGGCGATTTTAATAGGCCTGTGCCTGATTATCTTTCTACGCCGCAGCGCGCAAACTGTTGCGCCCCGTACTGCCGGCGAATAAAAAGGTAAATTCCGCCTTGCACCTGCCAGAAAGCTTGACACACTGCGACAAAAGGGGAGATTTCAATGCCACCTGTTAAAGCCGCTATTTGCCATGAATTCGGAACAGATTTAACGCTTGAAACGATCGAGCTGCGCGCGCCCGTGAAGGGCGAAATAGAAGTTACATTGGGCGCTGTGGCGATCTGTCATTCTGATATATCATATATTGACGGAGCTTGGGGGGGGACGCTGCCGGCGGTCTATGGGCATGAGGCGGCGGGCATTGTTTC
>ENA-ORDR01001538-ORDR01001538.1-marine-metagenome-genome-assembly--contig:-NODE-1538-length-10598-cov-4.866077_pt1 | contig 10598 bp, 9 predicted proteins | sample MGYA00240993_ERZ508538 | MGnify/ENA primary metagenome ERZ508538 (study PRJEB26207, sample SAMN05421999) | marine metagenome | isolation source: Monterey Bay, California, USA | place: USA:Monterey Bay...
GAAAAAAATTGAACCAATAAACGTAATGAATAAGTTCTCATTATTTAATGAAGAATGGACACCTAAAATTATAGGAGAACTTAATGGTCAGCATGTAAAAGTATGTAAACTTAAAGATGATTTTGTATGGCATAGTCATGAAAATGAAGATGAACTATTTATGGTATTTAAAGGAACACTTTTAATTGACTTCAGAGACGGACGAACAGTTGAAGTAAAAGAAGGTGAGATTTTAATTGTTCCAAAGGGTGTGGATCATAGACCGCATACTAATGGAGAAACTGTATTTAATCTACTATTTGAACCAAAGACAACCTTACATACTGGTGATGTTGAAACTGAAATGACAGTTAAGGAATTAGATTGGATTTAGTAAATAAAAAACCACTTATTTGATGGGTTTATTTTAGGAGGACCTCTCGGTTCCAGTTTCGAAATTTATCAGAGAATTTTTCAGTAAGTTTGCCTTATGAAGAATGAATTCGAAAAATCACTAAGTTCTATTCAGAGAGATATTCCAAAAAAGTTTTTGAAAAGAACAAACCTAAATCATTTATTATTAGATGCAATTATTGATAATATTATAATAATATTATGTTGTTTAATATATGTTCATTCATTTCTGTTTTTGAAAATCATGTGTATCGTTGTAATTGCAAGTCGCTTACATTCATTTGGAGTTATTGTGCATGAACTAACGCATTTACCAATGCATAAAAAGGGATTAAAAATAAGATTGATAGAGATTCTAACTGCATATCCAATTGGCATAACTATTAACGCAATGAGATATAATCACTTAAGACATCATAAAGATAGTTGTATGGAGAAAGATCCTTATTTTCATCATTTTGAGAATTATGATAAGAAGAATATATTCATACGTGCTTTATATATATTGATAGGTATAATATTAGTTCCAAGTTGGATTATTAGGAGTTTTTTCGGTGTCTTTTGTTTGTTCTCAAAAAGATTACGTATTGTTTATGCTCGCGTATTTATGGAGCATAAGTTAGAAATTAATAAATCAGACTTGAGTGAGATATACCAGTGTTGTAAAGAAGATATATTTCAATCTATCTATTTTATCTTATTGTTGACTATAATTATTCTCAACCAATCATATATTGAGTATTTTATTTACTTATACTTAGTCCCTATATGCATATCAGGTATTCTTGGATATTATAGGTTGATGAAAGAACATATATATATCAGAGTTTATGACAGAGATACTGACACTATTATAAAAACTACCCGTGATCATAATCTTAAAGGACCGGCTAAGTTTCTGCTAGCACCTAGGAATATAGGATATCATACAATTCATCATTTGCATCCTCAAGTTGGATATCGTTATTTGCCAGCTCTCAGAGATTACTATAGAAACATGTATCCAGATCAATATCCCGATTAAATAAGACAGATACATTAAATTAGATTGTTAAATAGATTCCATTATTATATAAATCACAATTAGTACAAATATCCTTCTCGTTACAGGAATTTTCCTTTACTCTTCTTCTAAAATCTAGCATTTCTTTTGAGTTATATATTTCAACGATATTATTGTTTTTAAGGTTTCCTACAACATTATCATTTCCCCAATCATTAAAGCAATGGATAACATCACCATTTGAACGAATATACATTGACATCTCAGGAATTGGACAAGTAGGCATAATAAATGGGCTGATTTTTTCTAGAATTTGTAATTTAAATTTTTGGAGGAAACTTGTTCTATGTCTCATGTTTTTAAAGTCTTTAATAGCTTTTAAACGGCTATTAAGATCAAATCCAAGTACAGCGAATCCATTTCTGCTCCAATACCTTTTAAATTTTTTGTATTCATGAGAATTACTTTTTTGTTTTACAAATCTTAATACTGTCTTATATTTTTTCTGTCTTGATTGATTTATATAATTTAGGTTTCGAAATGTTGTTTTAAAATTTAATCCTCCAAGAACTTTCTTATAAGTTGATGAACTAATTGCATGAATACTAAGTGTTACAATGTCAAATATATCGTAAATATCATCTGCAATAGCTGGAGTTAACAAATATCCATTAGATACTAATTCTACTTTTATTTTTGGCATGATAGATTTGATATATTTTGCTTTATTAATAATATTTTTATCTGATAAAGGTTCATTTTGAAGACTTAAAACAATTAATTCCGTTTCTTTATGTTGACTAATTTCATTAATTATTTTTTTAAATAATTCATCTTCAATTAGATTGTATTTTTCATTAGCTGTGGTAGATTCATAAGGACACATTTGACAACTTGTATTACACCGATTCACTGTTTGTATTTGAAATAATAATGGAAATTTCAGATTCTTCTTACTAAATAATAAGATTAAGAATTTCCGAAAGTGATAAATTTGATTAATCTTTGATAAGAAGATATTGACTAGTGTCACTAATCTTAAGATAGATGGAGTTTGGATATTATCAGACATTAATTTTTTATATTTTTTTACGAAAATAAATTAATTTTTTATAATTATTATGCATAGCATAGTATTGTAAGAATAATTAATTTATTTTGCTATATGAAATATAAAGTTGAAAATCAATGAACATTAAATTAATTTCACCTGGTAGTGTAATGTACAGAAAAGAAGGAGGTATCTTCCCTAGATTACTTAGATACGCTCCATTGACTCTTTCTACATTAGCTGGTTTGATACCAAAAGAGCTTAATGCAAAGATTTCATTAAATGATGAGATAGCTAAAAAAATTAATTATAATGATAATCCTGATTTAGTTGCTATTAGCGCGATTACTGGAACATCAAACAGAGCGTATGCAATAGCTGATCATTATCGAAGAAAAGGAGTACCGGTTGTTATTGGAGGTGTACAAGCTTCATTAATGCCTGATGAAGCAATGAATCATGCGGATGCAATTGTAACAGGTATGGCATTTGAATCTTGGCCTGAATTATTAAGAGATTTTTCAAAAGGAAAGATGAAACGAGAATATTCACAATCTAATGATATGAATTTTGAAAAACTACCTAAACCTAGAAGAGATCTACTTCCAAATTTTTCTTATATTTCAAAAAGCAGTATACAGGCAACATTTGGATGTCCATATAAATGTGATTTTTGTGCTGTAATTAGTACACAAAAGAATTATTTAAGAAGACCAATTGATGATGTTATAAAAGAGATTTCTGAAATGAAGGAGAAATTTGTAACATTTATTGATCCAAGTCCCATGGAAGATAAGAAATATATTAAACAGCTATTTAAAGAAATGATTCCTCTTAAGAAAATGTGGGGAGGATTAGCTACTGTAAAGATTGTTGATGATGAAGAGTTAATGGATCTTGCTGCTGCAAGTGGATGTAAAGGACTTCTAATTGGATTTGAAACAATTGATCAAGAAGCTCTAAATGAAGTCAATAAAGGGTTTAGTAAGGTAGAAAAATATAAGGAAGTATGTAAGCAATTACATGATAGAGGAATATCTATTAATGGAACATTTATTTTTGGTATGGATTCTCATGATCAATCTATCTTCCAGAGAACTGTAGATTTTGTGCAAGAAAATGCTATTGAATTACCAAGGTACGCTATCTATACTCCCTTCCCGGGTACAGGAGTGTATAACAGATTAAAAAAGGAAAAAAGAATATTAACAGATAATTGGTCTCTTTATGATGTCCAACATGCTGTATTCCAACCAAAGAATATGACTCCAGATGAGTTGTTTGAAGGCAATATCTTAGCATGGGAAAAAACATATAGTACTAAAAATATTCTTTCTAGAATATCTAGGGCTGGCACTAATATTCCATTATCTTTAATTACTAATCTAGGATATCGTTATTATGGGAAAAGATTGAGAAGATTTACAAATGATAAGATGATTTCATTAGAATCAGAATGGAATAAAAATTTAAATTAAAGTATTATGAAAATAACCCTTATTCAGCCTAGTGTTGGGAAAATTAATAATAAACCATATATTAAATCTTGGACCATGGAACCTCTTGCTTTATCAACTTTAGCTGGATTGACACCAGATGATATTGAGATTGAATTTTTTGATGAAAGAGTAGATAGCCTTCCAGAATCATATGAAACAGATTTGGTTGCGATAACAGTAGAAACATATACAGCTAAAAGAGCTTATAATATTGCAAAGAAGATTAGAAGCCAGGGAATTCCCGTTGTAATGGGTGGTATACATGCAAATTTAGCTCCAGATGAGGTTAGTAAAAATTGTGATGCTATGTTAGTTGGGGGAGCAGAAGGAGGTATATGGAATAAGATATTAGATGATTTTAGGAGTGGTTCACTATTAAAAAAATATGATTCTAATGCATATTTTAATAAAATCCTAGAACATGTTACTCCCAGAAGAGACTTATATCTTAATAAGGGATATCTACCATTAGGTCTTGTAGAAAGCGGCAGAGGATGCCCTTTTACTTGTGAATTTTGCGCAATTACATCAGCACATAAAGCAAAATATAGAGCTAAACAAATCGACAAGATTGTAGAAGATATTGGTAATATCCCTCAAAAGATGTTATATTTTGCTGATGATAATTTTGTTTCAAAATTCTCAAGAACACAAGAATTGTGTGATGCAATTGCTCCACTTAAAAAGAAATGGTTTAGCCATGGGACAATTAATATGGCTAATGATCGAAAATTATTGAAGAAATTGCAGAAGAGCGGATGTTCAAATCTACTTATTGGTTTTGAATCATTAAATGAACACACTCTTAAACAAATGGGTAAAAGCTGGGCAATTGTTAAAAGAGGTTATTCAGAATCTTTAAAAATATTGAGAGATCATGGGATAGCAGTATATGGCACATTTGTGTTTGGTTATGATGAGGATTCTGTAGATGATATTAAAAAGAGTTTAGATTTTGCTATAAATGAAAAAATGTGTCTTGCTGCTTTTAATCATTTAGTGCCATATCCTGGGACAGCACTATATAGCAGGTTCTTAAAAGAAGGAAGATTAATTGATAAAGAATGGTGGTTGAAAGATGGGTATAATTTTGGAGATGTTTCTTTTTCTCCTAAGAACTTTACTCCAGAAGAGTTATCTAAAAGTTGCTATGATGCTAGAATGCAATTCTATAGTTTCTCAAATATCATTAAAAGAACAGAATTTATGGCTAATTGTAAAGATCCGTTTCTCAATCCATTTCAAACATTTGCATTTATGAGTGCAAACATCATATCTCAGAAAGGAATTAAACAAAGACAAAGCTGGCCTATTGGTAATATAATTGATAATTATGGTAAGATTCTTGAATGATATTGCTTCTTTATCAGATGATGATGAGTTAAGAGAAATAGTATCCAAAACATATATGAAAGGAGAAATCTCCTTATCTTTTGAGTCAGAGCCATCCTTCTTTAATTCTATTTCAATCTTAGGAGAGAGCCAAGAGGTTCTAATAATTAGGGATTTGGAGAATGAGAAGATTATTGGATTTATGATCAAATCTATTAAGAATGTTTTTATTAATGGGCATCCCAAAAAGGTTAGATATTTGAGTTCCTTAAGATTGTTAGAGGAGTATAGAAGAGGAAGGTTAATGCATCAAGGGTTTCAATATCTAAAGTCATTCATAGAAAATAGTAATATGATTAATTTTACTACTATTATTGAAGATAATAGATATGCTAGAGATATGTTAACTAGTTCAAGAGTTGGCCTTCCAAATTATTTACCAATAGGAAAGATGAAGACATTTATAATTAAACCAACCTCTAGAGTTAGATATAAATCTAAATCAAACATTAAGATAGAGAAAGGGATTTCTAAATTTAGTTTGAAAGAAATTATTAGTTTTCTGCATAAAGAAGGATCAAAGAAAGATTTCTTTCCTGTATATACAGAAGAAATGTTTAATAGCTCTCAATTAAGAGATTTTGATATTAATAATTTATACCTTGCTCATAATGAGACAGAAATATTAGGGGTTGTCGGAGTCTGGGACCAAACAAGATTTAAACAAACTGTAGTTAAGGAATTATCTAATAAATATAAATTATTGAAACCTTTTAATAACTATATATTGAGCCCTATGTTCAATTACCCATTAATTTCTCCTCCTGGAAAGATTAGGTCGTTTTATATCAACCTAATATCAATTAGAAATAATAACCCTGATATTCTTAGTCTTTTAATAGATCAGATTTCTATAGATTATAGTAATTTTGGGTATAATTATTTTATTATTGGTCTTTCTGAGAATGACAATCTGTGTTTAGGCCTCAAGAACTTCCGATCATTAACATATGATTCAATTTTATATTTGGTTGATTATAAAAGAACAGTTCCGTTAACTAGAACTCCGTATTTAGAGATATCAAGATTATAATTATGAATAAAAAGCTAACCTATCAATTAATCAAAACAAAAGAAATATCTTCTGAACAATTTAGCAGAATGTTTAATCTTATGCATGAAAATTATGATTATGTAACATTTGATAATTTTTGCAATGATCTTAAGCATAAAACATTTGCTGGTCTTTTATTTGATGAAAACAGTGAGATTCAAGGGTTCACTACTTTTGGAATCAATCCGAAAGAATATCATCATAAAGATTATAATATTTTGTTTTCAGGAGACACTGTTATTTCTTCTAGTTATATTGGATCCCAAGAGCTGGGAAAAGGATGGTGTAGAACTGTAGGAATGCTTTTGTCAAAATATCCAGATAAAAAATGGATGTGGTATCTTATGTCAAAGGGATATAAAACTTATTTATACCTTCCTTTTTTCTTCAATAGATTTTACCCTTCTCCATCTATAATAGAACATAAAGATTATTCTTTAATTATTGATGAATGTTCAACTCATTTTTTTGGTGATGATTGGAAATCAAATGAAGGCATTGTTAGATTTAAAGATAGACAAGGGCAAGTAAAAAAAGAACATGCGGAGAAATCGTTCAGAAAGAACAATGAATATGTAGATTTTTTTCTGAGAAGAAACCCAGGGTTTGTTGATGGTGATGAAATGGTATGTATGGCTGAATTATCACTTAATAATTTCAAAAGATATCCAAGAAGAATAATTTCTAAGGTTATTGAATCAAGTCAGGATTTTGAATTTAATATAGATGAAAAGTAGTATTGCAAATTTAATATGGTTGCAAAGTTTATCAAATGATTATAAGTCTTTTAAGAAATATCTTAAAGAACCTTATAAAATTCAAAACAGGATATTAAAAAAATATCTTCAAGAAAATAAAAACACTGTTTATGGAAAAAAACATTCCTTTGCATCTATAAATTCAATTTCTGAATTTCAAAGAAGGTTGCCTATTGTATCTTATGATGATATAAAAGATTACATTAAGAAAATTGCTCAAGGACAAAAAGATATTCTAAGCACATATCAAACACTCTTTTTTGAAGAGACTTCTGGCAGTGGAATCGAGTCTAAGATCATACCATATAATAACTTATTTAAAAAAGAATTTAACTCGGCAATTGCACCATGGGTTTGGGAGATCTATAATCAATATCCAAAAGCTTTTATGGGAAAAAGTTATTGGTCTATTTCTCCTCCGTTGAAATCCAATTGGTGTACAGAGTGTGGTATAAAAGTAGGAATTGATGATGATTCTGAATATCTTAATTTCTTTGGTAGGTTTCTTTTTAGTCAGATCATTTTAAAAACAATTAATAATGATAAAATTTGCTCTGACGCGGAAGATTTCTATATCAACACATTAAGAAGTATGATAACAGCAAAGAATTTAAGTTTTATTTCGGTATGGAGTCCATCATTTATATTACAGATGAATCAAATTCTACGAAAAAATTGGAATATCATAGTTTCTAAATCATTAAATATAGATGTATCATCTCCATGGTCAGTCATTTTCCCATCATTAAAACTAATTAGTTGTTGGATGCATGCAAGTAGTTCTCAATACAAAGAAGAATTAGAGCATATACTTGGGGATGTTCTCATACAGCCTAAGGGATTATTAAGCACTGAAGGCATAGTCTCGATACCATTTAAGAAAGACAAAGATCCTGTTATATCAATTTGTTCTCATTTTTATGAATTTGAATGTCAAAAAACAGGAGAAATATTTTTATCTCATGAACTTATTAAAGGGAACGAGTATGAGGTGATTATTTCTACAGGAAATGGTTTTATGAGATACAGGACAAATGATATTATTATAGTGACTGGAAATATAGAATCCACACCTACTGTTGTTTTTCAGGGAAGAAAGAATAGAACATCTGATATAGTTGGCGAAAAAATAACTGAAATTATATGCAATGAAATAATAAATTCTATTCGATCAAAATTAAAAATAAGCGGAGCCTTCTTTTATCCTTCAAAGAATCTAAAAAACCGATATTATTACACATTAGTAATATCTACAAGAGACAATAGTGTGCAAAAAGATAAGATTCAGAAATTAGCAACAGATATTCTTAAAAAGAATCCATATTATTCTCAAGCAATTTCTTTAGAACAATTAGATAAATTAAAAGTGCAGATTGTTATTGATGATTGTTATAAGAAAATAATAAGAGATTATTTTTCAAAAAAGAAAATAAAACATGGAGATCAGAAGCCTCCAACACTTTTCTTGTTAAACGATATTAAGTATTTGAAATTATAAATTACTCAAATGAGTGGATTTATTTCTGGTGGAAATTTCGGTCTTTATTTCGAACTTTTTTAAACAAGTGCATTAATCTTCTCAATTTGTTTTTTTGTAAGTTTACCATTCATCCAATCTTTGCTAATTTCAGCATCATACTTTTTATAGAAATCTATTGCAGGACTATTCCAATCTAATACTTGCCATATCATTCCATTCAGATTTTGTTCCTTACATATTTTGATTGTTTCTTCAAATAATTTAGACCCAATACCGCTTCTTCTATATTCTTTTTTAATTACAAAGTCTTCAAGGAATAAGAATTTCCCTTTCCATGTAGAATAGCGTATCCAATAAAAGGATAATCCAATAATTCTATTATTATCTTCAGCAACTAAAAACCAAAACCATGGGCGGTCTCCAAATCCGTCATTTTCTAAATCCTCTAATGTAATGGTTACTTCATCTAGAGACTTCTCATAATTAGCTAATTCTTTGATTAGTTCTAGTACTGATGGTAAGTCTTCTTTAACTCCTTTTCTAATAATTGTTTTCATAAAGCTAAAATAATAAACCCCACTCAAATGAGTGGGGTTATTTTTGGCGGATTTCTAGCTCCTTATTTCGAACTTTTTTAGAAAATTATTGAGTAATTTTGTCTTATGAATAAAATCATATTTATATTTTTAATAAGTAGTCAAATATTATCCGCACAAACTCTTAATGATCTGTACTTTGGAACTGATACAACTTTTGATATAATTAGTTGGAATATTGAATGGTTTCCAAAGAATAATAACACTGCAAGTGAAGTGCAAGAAATTCTTGCTAGATTAGAAGCTGATGTATACGCATTACAAGAAATTGAAGACACTACACTTTTAAAACAAGTTGTATCCAATATACCTGGATATGAGTGCTATTTTAAAAGTAGTTATTATGGAGGTTTAGCCTATGTCTATAATACGAATACTATACAGATTAATTCGAAATATGAGATATTTACTTCTCAACCATACTGGAATGCTTTTCCAAGATCTCCTCAAGTACTAGATTGTAATTTTATGGGCAACAACTATATTATTATTAATAATCATTTCAAATGCTGTGGAGATGGCATACTAAATACAAATAATACTAATGATGAAGAAAATAGAAGATTACAAGCTGTTACTTATCTAAAACAATATATAGATAATACTCTTTTAGGTAAAAGGGTAATATTACTAGGAGATCTAAATGATGAAATAATTGATAACACTGCCAATAATGTATTTCAGGATTTTATAAATGATAATACTAATTATTTTTTTACTGACATGTTAATCGCTCAAGGTAATAGTATAGATTGGTCTTATCCTACTTGGCCTTCTCACCTTGATCATATTCTTATTACTAATGAACTATTTGCTGATTTTCAAAATTTTAATTCGCTTGTTTCTGTAATTAGAATTGATGATTATATGGGTACTTGGAGTAATTATGAGAACAATATTTCTGATCATAGGCCAATTGGTTTAAAACTTGATTTTGGTACTGTAAGCTATATTCCAGAAAAAGAAGGTGTAGAAAATAGAGCTTTTAAGTTATTGGATATTTTAGGGAGGGATGTTCTGAAAAAAAAATCTGGCTTAGTATTCAAGCTTTATGATGATGGAACAGTAGAGAAGAAAATAATTATTGAATAAATAAACTCCCACTATAATAAGTGTTTTTTTGTGTGGACCTCTTGGTCCCAGTTTCGAGCTTTTTTTTAAAATAATTTACTAATTATATTACATATTAAGCTTAATTTTGCAAAATGAAGATATTACCTATTATCCTTTTCCTTTTTGTTATAGATATTTATTTCTATCTAGGCACTATATCAACAATTAAAGCCTTCGTTAATAATTCTATTTACCCAATTTGTTATTGGCTTATTTCAGCTTTAATATACGCTGCGATACTTTACGTTTTTTTAAATTA
>ENA-ORDR01001540-ORDR01001540.1-marine-metagenome-genome-assembly--contig:-NODE-1540-length-10592-cov-3.493295_pt1 | contig 10592 bp, 8 predicted proteins | sample MGYA00240993_ERZ508538 | MGnify/ENA primary metagenome ERZ508538 (study PRJEB26207, sample SAMN05421999) | marine metagenome | isolation source: Monterey Bay, California, USA | place: USA:Monterey Bay...
GCGCTGCGCGAGGTGGTGGCATCGGGGGCGGGTATTGGATTTGTCTCGCGCGCCGAATTGGGCAATGCTTCTGATATTCGTGCTGTCGCAATTTCGGGCGTCACGCTGCGCATGAAAGAATCTTTGGTATTTTTATCCATCCGCCGGGATCAACCCATGATCCGTGCTTTTTTGCGCTGTATTGACGCGACGCATCTGTGATGCCTGTCCATGAATTCTGAGAGAAGTGAGGGGCGGCGTATCGGTACTGGATCTTTGAGAGAGGGATGGAAGGATTTTTTAGAAAAGCTGGGAGTATTTATTTTTGATTTGCAGAAATGCCGTAAAACGCAAAATACGCGTTTGCGCAAAGACGGGCTAAGCGATCTAAATAGAGGAATCGTTTTCTTCAAGTTTCTGTTTTAGCAGTATTTAAGAATTAAAAATAAGTTGTTATGCGATTCTTGAGATGCCTGCCCGATTGGTCATGATCTTTGGGTGTTTGTTCGGCGCGAACAGATTTTTGCTAAATTTCCCAAATTATTTTTGAAAGACCGTCAGCAGTCAGCTTTCATTGACAAACGCTATGAAAATTAGAGTTTGGAACAGAGGCCTCGTGTTAAATTTTTCAAAAAAGATCTGTGATATACCAAAAAAGGGGAGCGAAGAAAGTTTTTGGAGGCTACATTTACCTTGAATTATCAAAAAAAATACTTTTCCATCACACCCGATCCCTAATTGCGTATTTGCGAAGAATACGCTGATCAGTGGATGAAACGTTAACGCCCTTGAGAGGCAGGCCTTAATTGGTGTCACGTAAGTTTTGGTTTTCGGATCTTTTCTCGTTGACATGACAGGTGTGCTTTTAGGCGAAGAAAGGAAGGTCAGACGGAGTTGACTGTCAATATTTTAAATTGTGACGATCGCGCCGGATATAGTATGTCTGACCTAATCTATCGTGTCGCTGACTTGGCGCGCACGAGAACTAAGCGCGTCATCAGATCGCGCATGATACAACTAACCTAAGGAGAGAACATGAAACGTTTATTGCTTTCTGGCGTGGCTGCGATTGCATTGCCGGGTATGGCATTTGCCAATTGCCCCGCGATCACGGTTGCCGATATGGGGGGAGTCGCGGCAGGCGCTTACCCGCAACAATATGATTTGGCCGAGTTCGAGGCTGCGGCCGGATGCACTATGGCGCTTTCGGGAAATCCGGATGCTGCTGCATTAAACGCGCGCATCCAAGGCAATGGCGCTCTGCCAGCTTTGGCGGACCGGTTGCCTTCAGAGCCTTTAGTGATGGTTCCTTATGATGCCGTGGGCCGTTATGGCGGGCAATTAGACGTTTTATCGAATGCGACGGAAGCAGGAACATCTGACTTTTTATCCGTGCGCCATGTTAGCCTTTTGCGTTATTCGGATGATCTTCAGACGATCGTTCCGAATGTGGCGAAATCCTTCGATTGGAATGATGATTTTACCCAGCTGACAATCAAGCTTCGGGAAGGCCATAAGTGGTCGGATGGCGCGCCATTCACCAGCGAAGATATCGTGTTCTATCACGATAATCTGATGTTGGATAAAAACATTTTTGAAACGCCGAAAGATTATATAACAGTCGCAGGTGAGGCAATGAGCGTGGATGCGCCCGACGCCACCACGGTGATTTTCAACTTGCCTGCGCCCAAACCCGGCCTGATTGCGCATTTCGCGACGCATTATTCGCAGCCTTTCCAGCCCAAGCATTTCCTGGGTCAGTTCCACCCAGGTGTTGACTCGAATGCGGATGCCAATGCGCAGGCGCTTGGCTTTGAAAACGGCTATGCTGCGATCAAAGCCTATTACGGTAATTCGGATTGGACGGATACGCCAACCCCAATGCTGTCAAACCCGGATCTGGTTGCTGGCCTTCCTAAAGCAACCTATCCTACGCTTGAAAGCCATATCGTAATCGCCGACACCCCCGAAGGGCGGCATTTTGTTGCTAACCCTTATTTCTTCCAAGTGGATCCGACCGGCCAGCAATTGCCTTATATCAATGAGTTTGATGAAGTTTACATCAATGATAATGAGGTGCGTATACTTAAGATTGTAAATGGCGAGATCGATTATAAGGCCCAGTCTTTGCAATTGGCTTCAGCACCAATCCTGCTCGAAAACCAAGAAAAAGGCGATTATACGGTTCATTTGAAGCCTGAAATTACCATCGGTGCTTTGGGCTTTAACGTGACCCATGAAGATCCGGCCAAACGCGAGGTTTTTGGTAATATTGATTTCCGGCGGGCGATGTCAATCGCGATCAACCGCAGTGAGATGAACGAAATCGGCTTCTTTGGTCAAGGTACGCCTCGTGCCTATACTGGGTTTTCACCGCTGCCAGCATTTGCTGATGCGTCAATGGAGACCTATGCCACTGAGTATGATCCGGCTGGTGCCAATGCGCTGCTTGACGGGCTTGGCATGGCCGACACGGATGGTGATGGTATTCGCGAATTGCCAAATGGCGATAAGCTTGTCTTGAATCTTAACTTTTCAACTCAAGGGATTGCTGGCCAAACTGTCGAATTAGCGGCGCAATATTGGCGCGATGTCGGCATTGCTTCTGTTGTAAAGGAAGTTACACCGGATGAGTATCGTTCGGCTCAGTCTTCTAATAAACTGGATGTCAGCATGTGGCGCAAAGGTCAGCCTTTGGCGATCGTTCTGGGTAATAATGAGCTATGGGTTCCACCCTATGAAAATTATTTCGGAAACCGCAATGCGATGCTTTGGGCCGAGTGGATTGATTCTAACGGGTCTGCGGGCGAAGAGCCTCCAGCTTGGGCCAAGCAGATGATGGAAGACATCAATGTTCTGCAATCCGCCGCAGCAGGTTCTGATGCTTTCAATCAGGCAGGTGCAAGAATGGTCGAACATATGACCAAAGAATTGTTGTTCATTGGTACGGTGATTGCCCCTGCGCCGATGATTCATCGCAACAATCTGATCAACTTTACCGAAACCAAGACTCATAGTTACGAATATTACCGGACTTATCCTTACCGTGCGACCCAGTGGTGGTTGGACGAGTAAGCAGTAAGGTTTTTGTTGAACTGATGACGGGCGGCTTGCCGCCCGTCATTGATTTTAATATGCTTCTGGGCAGGGCGAACAGGAAATTACAATGCTAAACTTTGCGCGCTTCGTGATAACACGGGCCGTTATGGCGCTGATCACGCTAATAATAGTATCGCTCTTTGTGTTCTTACTGATGGAGTTGGTGCCAGGTGATTGTGCTGAACGCTATCTTGCCTTTAAGAATACCCAAGGGTCTTCGATCCAAATTGCCAATGAATTGGAGGCCGAAAGGCAGCGGCTTGGTCTCGACCGACCTTTCCTTGAACGTTGGAGCAAATGGATCGTTGGCGCCTTTCAGGGTGAGTTTGGTAATAGCTGTATCCTACGGGTGAATATCGCTGATCTTTTGGGCGATAAGTTTTTGCTATCGCTTGGCATCTGTCTTGCCTCGCTGGCTTTGGCCTATGCAATCGCAATTCCGGTGGGGATCATTGCTGCTGCATCCAACAATCCATATCTGAATAATTCTTTGCGTATCATTAGCTATCTTGGTCTTGCGATGCCGAACTTTTTGCTGGCTTTAATGATTATGCTCTTTGCTACGGTTTATTTTGGTGAAACGCTAACGGGACTGTTTTCTAGCCAATACCGCGATGCACCCTGGTCTTGGGCACGTTTTGTAGATCTTCTAAAACACGCATGGCTGCCCGTATTCATTCTGGGCTGGTCCGCAACCGCTTTTGCCCTGCAAACGGTGCGGGCTTTGATGTCAGATGAGATCGGGAAGCTTTACGTTACAGCTGCAACCGCGCGCGGCGTGCATGGCCGCAAGTTGCTCTGGAGATATCCGGCGCGTCATGCGCTTGGACCAATCATTAACTCGCTCGGGTTTGACCTGAACCGTATTTTCAATGAGTTGCCCATTGTTGCCTTGATTCTTGTGATGACCGATGCGGGTAAGCTTTTGATCGACGCCCTTGCGCGCTCAAATGACCAGCAGCTTGCTGGGGCGATTATTTTCCTATTAACCGCGTCCATAGTGGCGTTAAATTTTTTCACGGATATCTTGCTGGCAACCATCGACCCGCGTGTCCGCAAAAGCATCGTGAGGTGAGGACATGAGCAATATGCCAGATCCGACCGACCCAAAATTAGCTGGGATAAATATACCAAACCCAACACAGTTTGGGGCTGAGGGTGACAATGATCAGCACGCGAAAGAAGCCTATTTTACAGCGTCGCAGGGCCAATTAATTTGGGCTCGGTTTAAGAAACAGCGCGCTGCAATGATTGCAGCTTTTTTTCTAGTCTTTTTGATTTTTTCAGGCCTTTTTGCGCCATTTCTATCGCCTTATGATCCCACTGTGGCGGGCCGCAATAAAGATTATACAAACGGTGCCCCCCAGATTCCGCAATTCTGCGATAAAAACGGCTGTTCTTTGCGCCCGTTCATTCATCCTGTTGAACGAGAAAGATCATTGGCGACAAATTTTCGGTGGGTTACTAAAATCAATGAGGATAAACGATCCTATTTGACGTTCCTGCCCAAAGGAGATGCTTATAAGCTTTTCGGTGTCATTAAAAGTGATCGTCATCTTTTTGGTTTAGAAGAGGGAAAGCTACACGTCTTTGGAACGGATGAGGATGGACAAGATATCTTTAGCCGAACATTGCACGCGATTTGGACCTCGCTTCAGGTGGGTACAATCGGCGTTTTGATTGCCTTCGTGCTGGCTTTGATTATTGGAGGGGTGTCCGGCTATTACGGTGGTTGGATCGACAGCGTGATACAAATGATCACCGATGCTTTTCGAACGGTGCCGGCAATTCCGCTATTCATGGCCGTAGCAGCCTTTATGCCGCCCGAAATTTCGGCTGAAGCCCGTTTTTTTTACATTTCGATTATTTTGGGCTTTATCGGGTGGCCTACATTGGCACGGCGTATCCGAACGCATCTGCTGACAGAGCGAAATCAAGAATATGTGTTGGCTGCGCAACTTTGCGGCGCGTCCTCGTCGCATGTAATTCGACGTCATTTACTGCCGTCTTTTACCAGTTACATTATTGTCGATTTGGTAATTTCCTTTCCCTATATGGTACTCAGCGAAACCGCTCTTTCCTTTATTGGGCTTGGTCTGAAAGATCCAGTTTCTTCGCTTGGTGTAATGTTGCAAAAGGCGACATCTGCCGATGTTATGTTAAATTATCAATGGTATTTTATTCCAGTGGCGTTCTTTATCGTTCTGGTTATGGCGTTCGTTTTCGTGGGAGACGGGTTGCGCGATGCTGCTGATCCCTATTCCGAGGTGAACAAATGAGCGCGCTGCTTGATGTCAAAAACCTGACCCTTCAGTTTCGTACCGATGAAGGGCTGATCACGGCGGTGGAAGACGTCTCCTTCTCGTTGAACAAAGGAGAAGTGATGGGGCTGGTCGGGGAAAGCGGATCGGGCAAATCGGTAACCGCGAAAGCCTTGATGCATCTCAATGCGCGCAATGCGGTCTACGGCCCCGACTCGCGCATCACCTTGCATACAGAGCAAGGCGAAGTTGATGTTCTGTCGCTTCGAACGCCGCGCGATTTAAAGGTGGTGCGGGGCGGTGCGATCTCAATGATCTTTCAAGAGCCAATGGCTTCTTTTGCGCCTGCGATTACCATTGGCAAACAAATGGTCGAGCAGCTGCAATTGCATGGCGATATGTCTAAGGCGGGGGCGAAAGAAATTTCGGTCGAAATGCTCGATCGGGTTGGTATTTCGGATGCTTCCCAGCGCTTTGATCAATACGCGTTTGAACTTTCGGGCGGCATGCGCCAGCGTGCGATGATCGCGATGGCGCTTTCAACCAAGCCTGCTTTGCTAATTGCAGATGAACCAACCACAGCTCTGGATGTGACGATTCAGGCGCAGGTCATCGATTTGATGAAAGATTTGGTGGATGAATTTCACATGGGAATCATTTTTATTACCCATGATCTTGGCGTCGTTGCTCAAACCTGTGATCGGGTGAATGTGATGTATCTTGGCCGGTTGATTGAAGAAGGTCCGGTGCGCGAAGTGATCCGCAATCCCAAGCATCCTTATACGCAAGGGTTGATTTCAGCTTTGCCAAAGCTTGATAATCTTGACCAGTCGCTCACTGCTGTGCCGGGCGATATTCCGTCGCCGCTGGAACGCCCGCCAGGGTGTGTTTTCAACACGCGCTGCAGCCAGATTGTGGGGGCAGCGTGTACTACAATCGGTCCAAATGAGGTTGATCTTGGCGCGGATCACACCGTTGCCTGTCATATCTATAAGGAGGTCGCGGAATGAACGGACCATTGATTCGGGCCGAAAATCTTTCTGTGGGGTTTCCCATTGGCAAAGGGTTGTTTGATAAATTTGTTTTGAAGGCAGTTGATGACGTAACGCTTCATATCGATAAGGGCAGTTTTTTTGGATTGGTGGGTGAATCTGGCTCGGGCAAAACCACGCTTGGGCGTGCGCTCTTAAAGGCGGTGCCGATCACGGGTGGATCGGCGCATTATGCAGATGGCGAAGTGGCCTATGATCTTGAAACGATTGGCAAAGCCGATCTTAAGGATTATCGCAAGCGCGCCCAATTGATTTTTCAGGATCCTTATGCCGCGTTATCTCCGCGAATGACGGTTCGCGATATCATCGCAGAACCGTTGGAAGTGATGGGTCTGACGCGCAATCGGCAGGAAACCGATGAACGCGTGCGTGAAACCGCGGCCAAGTGCAGGCTTAACCTTGAACATTTGAGGCGCTTTCCACATGCGTTTTCGGGTGGTCAGAGACAGCGGATCTCAATTGCCCGGGCGTTGGTGTCGGGCCCCAAACTTGTAGTTGCCGATGAAAGCGTGGCGGCGCTTGACGTTTCGATCCAGGCAGATGTTTTGAACCTTCTGAAAGAGCTTCAGCGTGATCTTGGCATTACTTTTATGTTTATCAGTCACGACCTGTCCGTGGTTGCACATACATGTGATCACGTTGCGGTGATGTATTTGGGCCGCCTTGTGGAAACCGCCCCCACGCGCCAGCTTTTTGCCGCGCCCCGGCATCCCTATACAAAGGCGCTGTTTTCGGCCATTCCATCGCTTGATCCGGATGATCGCGGCAGGGCGCAAAAGCTTGAAGGCGAAATTCCTTCGCCGATGAAGCAACCTTCGGGCTGTAAATTTCACACAAGATGCCCCTATGTGATTGATCGCTGCAAAGTAGAAGAGCCGCGTTTGCAAAGCAGCGCGGCGGAACATAACGTGGCCTGCCATCGCTGGGAAGAGCTTTTACAAAACGCCTAAGTCATCTTTTTGGTTTGATCCTTTGACTCTGTGCGTCTTTGCGCGCCGTGCTTACAGCTTGCGCGACACAATGCAGCGCCTCTGTCATGGCCACTTGCGGTTTCACTCTGCTGGAATAGATATTCATCAGAGACCGCCGATAGATCAAAGCAACGCGCTGGGAGAGTTACGTGACACAAGCAAAGCAGACCAGCACAGCGCCGGTTCTGATGTGGTTCAAGCGCGATTTATCGGTATTTGATAACGCGGCTTTGATCCATGCGACGCAGGCCGGTTCGGTGCTTCCTGTTTATATTCTTGAGCCCGGGCTTTGGCAGCAACCGGATATGAGCCATCGGCATTTTTGTTTTTTACAAGACAGCCTGGCTGATCTGTCAGAGGATCTTTGCGCCTTGGGTCAGAGCTTAGTTCTTCGCATCGGGGATCCGGTTTCGATCCTTACCGAGTTGCATCAAAAATTTAGTTTCACCCAGCTGTGCTCGCATCAAGAAACGTGGAATGGTTGGACCTACGCGCGTGATCAGCGCGTTCAGGCTTGGTGTCAAACCACCGGCGTGACGTGGCATCAGCCACGGCGTATTGGCGTGACCCGAGGCTTGAATAAGCGCGCCGGTTGGGCGCAGCGCTGGCAGCACTATATGGCGCAGCCCTGCCTGCCGGCACCAACGGGTTTAAAAAAGATCGATCTCACCTCAGAGCCGATGCCGCGGCCGGAAGATTTTCATCTCGCGGAGGATGGGTGCACTGCGCGCCAAAGCGGGGGGCGGCGGCAGGGTTTACAGGTATTGGAAAGCTTTTTACACAGGCGCGGAGAGGATTATTCAAAAGCGATGTCCTCTCCCTTAAGCGCGGCGCAGGCCTGTTCACGCCTTTCTGCGCATTTGGCCTTTGGAACTTTATCAATGCGCGAAGTGCATCATGCTTTAGAAGCCCGGCGCAAGGCACTGGCCGCCTCTCCAAAAACTATGTCAGGCAATTGGCCAAAGGCGTTCAGTTCTTTTTCAAGCCGCTTGCATTGGCATTGCCATTTTATTCAAAAGCTTGAAGACGAGCCCCGCATCGAATTTGAAAACATGCATCCGGCCTATGATAAGCTGCGCCAAGAGCCGGTGAATGACGCCTATCTTACCGCGTGGCAGCAAGGTCAGACCGGCTATCCGATGGTGGATGCGTGTATGCGATCCCTGATTGCCACCGGTTGGCTGAATTTTCGCATGCGCGCTATGTTGATGAGCTTTGCCAGCTATCATCTGTGGCTGCATTGGCGCTTGCCAGCCTTGCATCTGGCGCGCCAGTTCACCGATTATGAGCCGGGTATTCACTACGCGCAAGCGCAGATGCAATCGGGCACAACGGGGATCAATACGATCCGAATTTACAACCCGATCAAACAAAGCCTTGATCAGGATCCAAATGGGGTTTTTATCAAGCGCTGGGTGCCAGAGCTGCGCGATGTGCCGATTGGGTTTATCCATCAACCTTGGCATTTCCCGGACAAAATGAACGGATACCCGCTGCCAATTGTGGACGAAAAAGCCGCTCGACAGGCCGCAAGCGCGAAGCTTTATGCGTTAAGAAAGCCAAGGCAGCATGCATTGGCTGCGCAACGCATAGTAGATAAGCATGGCAGCCGAAAATCAGGGATTATTCAGATTGTACCACGCCGCAAGCCCAAAAAAGATCCGCGCCAAGATGAATTTATATTTTAATAAAAACCTATCGCCGTAGCGCTTTTTTTCTGATGGCAGGTAAGCCTTTGCGCGGTTGGGGCTGCAATCTGCAAAACCGATTAGATCGGACTGACCTGCCCGTTTGGTCATGGTACGGCCCCTTATGATAACGCGCGGGGCACCTGAGAGGCTCGCCAAGCCCGAACAAGGATATGCCAGCTCTGCGAGGTAGAAGCATATTGAGGTATAGAAAAACCCTTATGGCGCGCAGCAATCTATCAAGATGCGGTTGAAAACGGGTGCTCGATCGCGGGCCTTATTTGGCACGCTGGCAAATTTTGCATCTGGCAATGACCCGTGCGTGCAAAGCGCAAACGCCTGTGGCAGCGCCCAAAGCAAAGTTTTTTTCAGATTTTAAAAATCTATGATATGGTGAAAAAAGCCAATAATGGGAGAAAAAAATGGCAGATTCATTTGGTGGTTCATTGAATATGGTGTTGTGGATTTTGATTATCGTCGGGGGTGGGTATTACAGTTATCGCTGTTTATTCGCCACGAAGGGTTTCGTTGATCAATATGGCTTTGGCGATAGTGCGGTTTTCATGACACGCTTTGCAGGCACGTGCGTTGGCGCATCTACATTGATCGCTTTGGTTTTATTATTCGTTGGTCCGCAAGGCGCATGGGCTTTTGTGGCGTTTGCTTGGACGCAAGCGTTGCTCGCAACGTATTTTGGCTATACAACGGTGAACAGTGACTGGGCCGAAGTCGAAGGCGTGAAAGCAACGGCAGAGGGTTACATCGCCCCAATTTTCTTTTTGGTTGTGAACACGATATTACTGTTCAACATGTCTGATATTTTATACGTGGCGCATCAAGTTCAATAATCCAATCCGTTGGATTTAAGATTTTTTAAACGTATAATGTTTGCCGAGGCGCTGGAAGATCAGCGCCTCTTTTTTTGACGCGGCAGAAATAGTAAGCGCGCGATTTCAGAGGGTGCGCGCATAGGCTTTGATCACTTTGGATGAGCGCTTTTTGACAGGCGCGCCGCAGAAGAAAACCCATACAAAAACGAAGCGTGCCATTTTTCAGTTTTGTTTCTCAATAGGGGCTACGCCTGCGTCACCTTATATTTGCTGTGTATTTTACAGCGTAAGGGTGCCCTAGGGTAAACGCGCTTGACGCGCTAGACCGCTTGAAGATATTCTTTTGAATATAAATTAATACTTATTTTATTTTCAGGGGAGATTTCACATGACTCAACGTTCACAAATTAATCTATCCACGGATGAATTGCATAATCTGTCTTTTGATGCATTTGATGAGGCGATCAACCCTAGATCGAAATGGCATGATTTTGATGCGATCGTTGAAGACGCAATTTCGCGGCGTGGTTTTTTAGGGGGCGTGATCGCAATGGGCAGCGTTGCGGGCTTGAGCGCGGCCACCACTGCATTGACACCGGTCTCCGCCATGCGGCGACAAGCCGGTTTGGTTTCGAAGCCGTAAGCGTCAGCACGAAAGACACGGTCGTGGTGCCCAAAGGGTATAATTGGCATGTTGCAACGCGTTGGGGGA
>ENA-ORDR01001541-ORDR01001541.1-marine-metagenome-genome-assembly--contig:-NODE-1541-length-10591-cov-4.522636_pt1 | contig 10591 bp, 3 predicted proteins | sample MGYA00240993_ERZ508538 | MGnify/ENA primary metagenome ERZ508538 (study PRJEB26207, sample SAMN05421999) | marine metagenome | isolation source: Monterey Bay, California, USA | place: USA:Monterey Bay...
TCTTCCGATCTAATTCTTACAATTTTAACCCCTCCGGTAGTACTCCCAGCACTAGCACCACTAAACATCAAAAGGAAAAAGATGAAAGTTGAAAAAGCTCCCCAAGTTGTGAAGTCAGCAGTTGAGTAGCCAGTTCCTGTAATTATACTCATAATTTGAAACAAAGCATGTCGGAAACTTGTTTCAAAATTATTTTCAGATACTTGATTTACTAAAGGAAAAATAATTAATAAGAGAAAAGGTATAGCACATACAAACCATTTAAATTCATCATTCTCAATAAATTTTTTGAATTTTAATTTTGCACCAAAATAAAGTAAAGTGAAATTTACCCCTCCAATAAACATAAAAAGGATAATTATATATTGAATAAGAGGAGATGTAAAATGACCAATGCTTGCTTGTTTAGTTGAAAATCCTCCAGTACTAACATTTGTTAATGCATGATTAATTGCATCAAAAAATGGCATGCCAGCAAGCCATAATAATACAGTTTCTAGTGCAGTTAAGAAAATATAAATTAGCCATAATCTTTTGGCAGTTTCCTTAATTCTTGGGTGTATTTTATCCTTTGTTGGCCCTGGAGCTTCTGATGTAAATAATTCCATTCCTCCAACCCCTAAAAGAGGTAGTATAGCAATAGTAAGGACAATAATCCCCATACCTCCAATCCACTGGGTCATGCTCCTCCAAAAGAGGATGCTTTCTGGCATTTCCTCAATATTGTTAAGTATAGATGAGCCTGTAGTTGTTAGTCCTGAAATAGTTTCAAAAAATGCATTTGTTACTCCATCAAAAGTACCGCTTAATAAATAGGGGATTGCACTACAAATAATCATTCCTGTCCAGCCAAGAGCAACAATAAGGTACCCTTCTCTTTTCTTCACCTCATCATCTTTCTTCTTTCTGGTAAGGTATTTTATTAATAGCCCTATTGAAATTGTGATAAGAGTAGATTGAATAAATACTCCTTGCATCCCATCATTGTAATAAAAACTAAATGGAATGGATAGTACCATTAAAAAACCTGTTATTATTATCAGAGTTCCAACAACATTAAGTACTACTGATTTATTGATGAGTTTTTTTGCCATTTTTTATTGAAAGAATGTTTCAATTTGATGTATTGTTTCATCATTTGTAAAGATAATTGCTTTATCTCCTTCTTCAAGTTTAAATTCTCCAAAAGGAATAAATCCTTTATTGTGCCTTACAACTCCTGCTATATTTACCATCTTTGGTAAATCTAAATCTTTAAGTGACTTTTTAGTGATTTTACTTTTAGCTTTTACAGTAAATTCAATGACTTCAGCATCTAGGCTAAGTGTAGCGATTGCATTAACTTCTCCCTTTCTGATGTATTTAAGAATATCATTTGCAGCAATAATTTTTTTATTGATTAAAGTGTCAATCCCAATGTTATGCGAGAGTTTGATGTAGTCAATATTCTCAACCCCAGAAATTGTTTTTCTAACTCCATGAGATTTAGCAACTAATGATGAAATAATATTTGTTTCAGAATCTCCTGTTACGGCAATAAAAGCATCCATATCCTCAATGTTTTGCTCTTCTAAAAGTGATACATCTGTACCATCACCATTGATTACAAGTGTCCTTTTAAGTTTCAATGCCATTAAATTGGCTTTATCTTCATCTTGTTCGATAAGAGTTACATTGTATTGTCTCTCTAGTTTTTCGGCAGTAAGTACACCAATTCTACTGGCACCTAAAATCATTACATCTTTTATGTCAAAATCTTCTTGTCCGCAAATAAGTGGAATTTCTTCATAGCCTTTAGGTGTTGAGATGAAGTAAACTATATCATCAACTTCAAATTCAGTAGTTGCTTGAACCATTATGGTTTCTGCATGCCTTAGAATTGCAATTGGCTTAAAAGATAGATTGTTGTGAAAATGTTTAGAATTCAAAACACAGTTCCCTACCATTGGCGAATTGCTCGTAACCTGAATAGAAAATACTGAAAGTTTCCCGCCTTCAAAATCATAATGATCTAGAAAGGCCTCATGTTTTATAAGTTGATGAATTTCTTTAGCTGCAATTTCAACAGGAGATATTACATGATCCACCCCAATCTCTTTGTAAAGGGTACGCATATCACCTCCAATTTCTTCAAAATTACTAATACGACTAATAGTTCTTTTAGCGCCTAGCTTTTTTCCTAGGATACAAATAAGTAAGTTAGTTTCTTCTGATGATGTAGCGGCAATAAGTAAATCACATTTAGCAACTCCTGCCTCTAGCAGAATATCTACATCTTTTGCATCTCCTTCAAGTGCAATAATGTCATTGTGTTGCCTTGCCTTATCTAACCTTTTTTTATTGTCATCAATTAGGTAAGTGTCTTGAGCCTCATTGGCAAGCATGTGAGCTAGATAAGAACCTACCTCCCCTGCACCTGCAATAATAATCTTCATTTAGTAACGAATTTTTAGCAAAACTAAGTGTTTTTTATGTAACAGAGAAAATTTCAGTTATATTTACATTAAATTATTTGAAAATTTCTTCTTAACACTAAGTTAAATCATCAAAAATAAGTGTATTTTAGAGCTGCATAAATTCCTAATTAATTGAACAAAAATTTTCATATATATCGCTCGTCAGCAGGAAGTGGAAAAACCTACACACTTTCGCTTAGTTTTATTGCTTTAGCATTAAAAGGAGATAACTTTGGTTACAAAGATTACTACAGAAAAATACTTGCCATAACTTTTACCAATAAAGCAGCATCCGAAATGAAAGAAAGGGTGCTTGAGTATTTGGATTCATTATCAAATGAAAAAGATAAAGATGAAATATTGCTTTGGCTAGTTGAAGAAACTAAGTTAACTGATGTAGAAATTTACAAAAGAGCAGGAATTATTCATAAGCATATTTTGCACAACTATGCTGATTTAGGAATTTCAACAATTGATAAATTTACTTATAAAATAGTAAGGACATTTGCTTCTGATTTGGGATTGTCACACAATTTTGATTTAGAGATGGATACTTATAAAATCATACAGCCAGTGGTTGCTCTTTTGCTAACTAAAATGTCGAATACGGGTGGTGATCTTTCTGATGCATTGGTAAATTTTGCCATGCAAAAAGCTGAAGATGGAAAAAGTACAAATATTGAACGTGATTTAGAAATTTTCTCTCAGGAGTTGTTTAAGGAAGAAGTAGCTAAGTATGTTGATGGAGAATTGTTAAGCGTAAGTGATTGTATGCTTTTGAAAAAGGATTTACAAAAAACTAAAACTGATATCGCTTTAAAAGTAGAGAAACTAGCTGATAAAGTTTGTGTTTTTTTTGATACAAATGGATTTACGAAAGAACATTTTAATAGAGGAGCTTTCTACACACATTTTACTAAAAATATTGCTGATGATGACAAAAAATGGATGCCTAAAGATGCTCTAATTCGTTATACTGCAAATGGTGAGTGGTATACAAAAAGTAAAAAGCAAGAGATTAAAGATTTAGTTGATTCTTTTATTCCTCAATTAGAACAGTTTTTTATTAATTTAATGGATTTGCTAACTGAATACAATTCAGTAAATGCAGTTCTGAAAAACATCTATTCAATTGCTGTACTCAATGAGTTAATGATAGAGGTTAGAAACTTTAAAAAGGAAAATAATATTGAGCAAATCTCTGAGTTCAATAAAAAGATTCATAATGTGGTGACTAAGCAACCTTCTTCATTTATTTATGAGCGATTGGGTGAAAGATACAATCATTATTTAATTGATGAATTTCAGGATACTTCACTTTTACAATGGCAAAACATTTTACCACTTGTTACCGATTCTTTAGATACTGGGACAAGCATGGTGGTTGGTGATGGAAAACAATCCATTTATAGATGGAGAGGTGGAGAGGTGGAACAGTTTTTTAAGCTTCCTGAAATCTATAAAGGTGATGATTTGTTGTTTAAACAGGATTGGGAAAGTAAGCTAGCTTACCATGAAAATGTTAAAAATCTTAAAAGTAATTTCAGAAGTAGAAAAAATATTATTGAGTTTAATAATCAGTTTTTTGAAAATACTAAAACACTTTTATCGCATGATATTGTTGGTATTTATGATAAAGCTGAGCAAGAAAGTAAACAAGCAAAAGATGGAGGTTATGTGCATATTGAGCTTTTAGGAGATAAAGAGAATGATGCAACTATTTTAATCTTGGAGAAATTGGTTTCCGAGATTAAAAAACTTAAAGAAAAAAACAACTATTCCTATAGTGATGTTGCTATTTTGTGTAATAGTAAAAAAAGTGTTTCATTAGTTGCTGAGCAATTGTCTCTTGCATCAATTCCAGTTATATCAAATGAGGGATTATTATTGCATAAATCTGAAAAGGTAAATGTGCTGTTAGCATTGTTAAAATACCTTCAAAATCCGAAAGATAAAATTGCTAAAACTGTAGTTGCTGATTATTTAAGTTTTAATGTTTTAAGATCTGAAAACAGGCATGATTTAAATCTTTTAATTAAGTCTGAAGCGGGATTTGTAGAAATATTAACAAAAGCAAATGTATTTTTAAATCCTTTAAAATTATTGCAAGAACCACTTTATGAAATGGTGGAACAAATTATTAGGTTATTCCATTTTAATGAAGATGTTTATTTGCAATTTTTTCTTGATGTGGTTTTGGCTTATTCTGAAAAGAATGGTAGTAGCTTAACCGAGTTCTTATTGTGGTGGGAGGATAGAAGACTTAAAGAAGCTATTGTGATCCCTGAGGGGACTGATGCAGTTCAGGTAATGACCATTCATAAATCAAAAGGCTTAGCATTTAATGTGGTAATGATTCCGTTTAATTGGGAGGATAGAGTGCGAACAAATGATATTTGGGTGGATACTTCAAATTATTTTAACAAACAACTTTCAGCTGCCTTAATTGCTGGAAATAAAAAATTAGAATATTCGTATTTTAGTAAGGAATATCAGAAAGAAAAGGAAATGTCATTGTTGGATAGTTTAAATAAGTTGTATGTAGCTATGACAAGGCCAAAAGAGCGATTGTATATTTTTTCAAAATTCTTGCCAGCTAATTTAAAGGATTATGAAAAGAAAGAAAATCTGAACTCATTTTTATATAAATATGATGATAATTTCCCAATTAAAATTGGAGATTCTGAGATGATGCATGAACAGAAACAATCTGATGTAGCTACTTTTTCAGTTACTAAACGAAAGAAATTGGATTGGCGTGAAGTGATATCATTAAAACATACTGCAGAAGAAATTTGGGATACAGAAACGGCTAATAAAAAAAGAGATTGGGGAAAATTACTGCATTTGGTGCTTTCAGAAATTCATTATTTAGAGCAAAAAGATGAGCTGATTGAAAATACTTTTAAGTTAGGGAAATGTGTGAAAGAGGATTGCGAGAAATTAAAAACAAGTATTGCTAAATTGTTAAATCATAAAGAGGTTAAACAATACTTTACTGATGATTGGGATGTGAAAACCGAGAAAGAAATTCTGATGGAAAATGGAAAAACTTATATTCCTGACAGATTGCTTTTTTCAAAAAAATCGGATGAAGTTATTGTGATTGATTACAAAACAGGTTCCGTTAAAACTGAGCATGAAAAACAAATTACAGAATATGCTGATGCTCTAAGAAAAATGGGGAAGACGAAAGTTAAAAGAGTTATTATTTATATTTCAGACAGTGAAATAATGGTTAAGAATTTATGATAGCATTTTTAGATAAAATAGCGGCTAGGTTATTGAGTAAATTTCCAAATGGTATGGAGGGAGTATCGGTAGTTTTACCTTCAAAAAGAGCAGTAGTTTTCTTAAAACATTATCTATCGCAAAAGATTGATAAACCTATATTCTTACCAGAATTCTATTCAATTGAAGAATTTACCGAACAGCTTTCAGGTTTAAAAGTACTAGATAATATTTCATTGCAATTTCGTTTGTACCAAACTTATTTAAGCAACCCTCCAAAACAAGCGGATTCATTTGATGATTTTTTAAAATGGAGCAATGTGCTGTTGCACGATTTCAATGAAATTGACAGGAATCTAGTTGATGCGAAATCTATGTACACTAGTTTAAAAAATGTAAAAGAATTAGAAAGTTGGAGTGTGGAGGATTGGAGTCTTTCGGAAGATAATCTGACTAAAATGCAATCTGATTATATTGGTTTTTTTGAAGGAATGTTGGTTTGGTATAATGATTTCAAAATGAACTTGCTCTCTGATAATTTGGCATTTCAAGGTATGGCTTACAAGCAAGCTGCAGAGAAAATTTCTTCAGTAAATATTAAGTGGGATAAAGTCTGGTTTGTTGGGTTAAATGCTTTAACCAAATCCGAGCAAGAAATAGTTGAATTTTTAAAGAAAGAAAATATTGCTCGTGTGTTTTGGGATGCAGATAAATTCTATTATGAAAATAAATTGCATGAAGCTGGAGGGTTTTTAAGAGAGCAAAGAGAGAGGTGGTCGGAAATTGATTTTAAAGGTGTTGGTGATTATTTTAATCAACCAAAAAATAGTTTTAATGTAATAGCTTGTCCTAAAAACATTACACAAGCAAAAGTTGCAGCTGAGGTTATTCAATCTTATTCAGAATCTGATCTAGATGATAGTAATACAGCTATAGTTTTAGCTGATGAAGCTCTGCTTTATCCTGTTTTGCATAATTTACCTTCTGCTATTAAGCAGTTGAATGTTACTATGGGATCACCTTTAAAAAACACCATTCTTTTCTCATTTGTGGAGTCGCTTTTTAAAATGCAGATTCATGCAATAAAATACGCTTATAATTCTTTTTATTATAAAGATGTGATTACAGTGATTGAGCATCCTTATTTTTCAAAACTTGCAAAAAATGAAGATGTTTTGGCTTTTAAGCGATTTATAATTAAGGATAATATAGTTTTTATAAGTAAATCGAATATTGAGAAATATTTTAAAAATAGCAATACAGTAAAACAATTCTTTAAACTTTGGAATAATGCTGATGATTCCTTAGAAATACTTAATATTTTAGTTGAAGAATTGAAAATTCAATTGATAGGAGGTAAGGCTTCTGTAGAGTCAGAAGTGTTGTCTACTTTCTATAAAAGCATTACTATTTTACAAAAATTAATAGCTGAGAATAATTTTGAAATGGAACTGAAAACTCTTCAAATAGTTATGCAGCAATTGGTTTCAAAAGAAACAATACCTTTTAAGGGAGAGCCTCTAAAAGGTGTGCAGTTAATGGGGATTTTGGAAAGCAGAACTTTAGATTTTAAAAATGTAATAATGCTGAGTGTTAATGAAGGTAAATTACCAAAAGGTAAATCAGTGAATTCATTTATTCCTTATGATATGAAAAAGTATTTTAAGCTACCGACTTATTCTGAGAGTGATGCAGTTTTTTCTTATCATTTTTATAGGTTATTGCAAAGAGCAGAGAATATTTCTCTAATCTATAACTCAGAAACGGATGACTTTGGAAGTGGTGAGAAAAGTAGATTTATTACTCAGTTATTATCAGAATATGAAGGTGAAATAAAAGAATTGGTATTTAAAGGAAAGGATATTGAAATGCCTCAAACATCATTGATAACTGTAGAAAATGTTGGTTTAGAAAGTGAAATAAAATCATGGGCTGAGAAAGGTGTTTCACCATCTGCAATTAATAAATACAACAATTGTAGTTTGCAATTTTATTATCATTATTTGGCAAAAATTAGAGTTGATGATGAGGTTGATGAATATGCAGATGCAAGTACAATGGGTACTGCAATTCATGATGCTCTTGATGCTAATTATCCAAATGGAATTTTAACAGAGAAATTCATAAAAGACTATACAGTTGAAATTCTGAATGATATTAGTGCGAATTTTACTTCAGCACTTTCTGAACAAGGCATGCAAGAAGGTAAGAATTATTTAAGTCTGCAAATTGCTCAAAAACTAACAAAAGATTTTCTAAGTTTAGAAAAGAGATTAATAAATAAAGCCACAGCTGAAGGGAAGCAGATAAATATTATTGGCAAGGAAGAGGAATTGAAGTATCTTATAAATGTTGATGGAATTGATTTTAACTTATTAGGAAAGGCAGATAGGGTAGATTTTGAGGGTGATGTGTTGCGAATTATTGATTATAAAACGGGCAAAGTAGACCAGGGTGAAGTTGCCTTTGCAGAGTATGATGAAATTGTAGATAATCCTAAAAAAGCAAAAGCATTTCAATTATTGATGTATGCTTATTTGTATTTAAAGATGAATCCTGAATATTTAGATAAAGATGTTATTGCTGGTAATTTTTCTTTTAAGAACTTAAGACCTGGCTTAATAAAAGTTAGCAGAAAAATAAATAAGAAGAATGAATTATTATTTATTACAACTAATGTGTTAGATGAGTTTGAAGCACAATTGGAAATTGTAATTACTCAAATAAATAATAATAATTTTGAGCAGACTTCTGATGTTAAGAACTGTGAATGGTGTGACTATAAGTCAATCTGTAAGCGTTAGAAAATATGTGTATTTGTACAAACTCAAAAAGTAAATACTAGATGAAAAGGCTGACAGATATTTTTTTTCTTACAATTTGTATATTCCAGCTTTCAGCAAAAGACAATGTTTCTAGTTATATTGTTTCTGATAATATTGTAACTCAACATGAAAATAATACAAAAGCTGTTAAATAACACTACTTTATTCTATATTTATAGTGATGGAAAAGTAGAAAATAAAATAATAATAGAATAAAAAAAGCCCATACCTTGCGGTTGAGCTTCTACTATAATACGAGTATAAATTCAAAAGGTTACAACTTATATGATCTTTTTTTGAACCCATAAGATTGAATCTCAATAAATTTCTTTTATAAAGATAAAAATCATATTTTTGTAGTCAACAAAAAAAAAACTATATGAAATTCACAAAAATTATTTTAGCATTGTTAGTGTTACTTGCTTTAAATGTAAATGCAAAAGACATCAAACTTACTGAAACAACTAATCAGTTTGTAATCACGAGTAAATCATTGTCGGAATTTACATTTGTTAGTCATTTGTCAGAGATTAGCACAATGAGAGTGAAAAAGGATGCTAATGAGTTTGTTAAGATTATTGTAAATGGTTATGGTGAGAATGCTGAAAAAGGAAATGCAGAATTACCAGTATTAGAAGAATTAATAAATGTTCCTTTTGGTTCAACAGTAGCTATTAAGATTCTAAATAAGGAAGAAACAATTATTTCATTATCAGATTATGGAATTGATAATTTAATTTTTCCATCTCAACCATCATTATCAAAAAGTGAAAATTCAGAAGATGTGCCATTTTATTTTAATGATGAATATTATAGCTATGATGGTTTTTATACTAATGATTTAGTTACTTCAGAACTTTTAGGGAAAATGAGAGGTCAGCAGCTTGCTAGATTATCTATTGCACCTTTTAGCTATAATCCTAATACTAATGAGTTAAAAGTAGTTACTAAGTTAGAGGTGAAGATTATTTTTAAGAATATTGATTCTGAAGGTCATAAAATAAACAAGCAGAAATATTACTCTCCAGAATTTAATAATTTATTTAAAGAATGCATTAATTATATTCCTTCTCAAGAAAAGGATGTGATTACAACATATCCAGTTAAATATGTAATAATTTCAGATCCAGCTTTCGAATCGACATTGCAACCCCTTGTTGATTGGAAAACTAAAAAAGGCTTTATAGTAGTTGAAGGATATACAAATGATCCTAATGTTGGTAATACAACAACATCAATACATGCATTTATTAAAGACATGTATGATAACCCTATAGATGGTATTGCACCAACTTATTTGTTAATTGTAGGAGATGATGGGCAAGTTCCTTCATTTGATAATGGGCAACATCTTTCTGACATGTATTATTGTGAATTTGATGGAGGTGGGGATTTTTATCCTGAATTGTACTATGGTAGGTTCTCAGCTACTATTCCTGAAGAGGTTCAAGTACAAGTAGAGAAAACTATAACTCATGAACAATATCTTTTTTCTGATCCTTCATTTTTAGATGAGGTAGTTTTAGTTGCAGGTGTTGATGCTAGTATGGCTCCAACTTATGGTAACGGACAAATTAATTATGGAACAGATAATTATTTTAATGTAGCTCATGGGCTAACAGTATATAATTATCTATATGGTTCAGGAACACCAATTACTTCTGATATGCCACAAGCTTCTGCAGCTATTATTGCTGATGTAAGTGCAGGTGTTGGTTTTGCAAACTATACAGCACATTGTGGTAGTTCAGGTTGGGCGGATCCTTCTTTTAGCACTTCAGATATTAGTGGTTTGCAAAATTTTGATGAATATGGTGTGATGGTAGGAAATTGTTGTCAATCTAATAAATTTGATGTTCCAGTATGTTTTGGAGAAGGATTATTAAGAGCAAATAACAAAGGTGCTGTAGGTTATATTGGTGGGAGTAATAATACTTACTGGAATGAGGATTTTTGGTGGGCTGTTGGTAATGGAAGTATATCAGCTAATCCAACTTATGCGGGTACAGGTTTAGCAGTCTTTGATTGTTTAATGCATGAAAATGGGGAACAACAAGCTGATTGGTTTATTACAACAGG
>ENA-ORDR01001542-ORDR01001542.1-marine-metagenome-genome-assembly--contig:-NODE-1542-length-10585-cov-2.643224_pt1 | contig 10585 bp, 12 predicted proteins | sample MGYA00240993_ERZ508538 | MGnify/ENA primary metagenome ERZ508538 (study PRJEB26207, sample SAMN05421999) | marine metagenome | isolation source: Monterey Bay, California, USA | place: USA:Monterey Bay...
ATGCTTCAGGATGCAATAAAACACTTTAGAGAGAAAGGTTTCGTAACTATTCCCAAAGTCCTAGTAGATTTTGAAGTTGAATTTTACAGAGAACTTTTAAAAGATGCTATAAAAGAGAGAAAACAATCGGATAAAAGACTGTTATCTGAAAAATCTCTTTACGAGCAATCATTCATTCAATGTCAGAATTTATGGGAAGACTACCCAAAAATTAGAGAACTAGCATTCAATCAGAAAATTACAAAATTAGCTGCTGATTTACTGGGAGCAGATGCGCTAAGAATATGGCATGACCAAGCACTGGTTAAAGAAAAAGGTGGAAGGAAGACGGATATTCATCATGATCAGCCGTATTGGCCGATTAAAGAACATGCAACATTAACTGCATGGATTCCATTTGATAAAATAACCTCCACGAATGGCCAATTGGGATTTTATCCAGGTTCTCATAAGATTCCTAACAAAAATTTCATTGATATTTTTTCAGGAGAAGTTTCTGAAGATGATACTAATGCAATTCTAGCCATCAAGAATATTGAACCTGAATATCAATTGCTTAATGCAGGCGATATTTCTTTTCATCACGGTCTAACTTTTCACGAAGCAAAACCCAACCTATCAAATAAAGATAGATTGGTTTACACGGTAATATTTTTTGCTGATGGATCTACCAGAGACTCTGACCGATTTCATTTTAGTGTTGACAGACCTGGTATAAAACCTGGACAGGTAATAGCAAGCGATGTTACTCCTTTAGCATACCCTCTTGAAGAAATACCTTCTGCTCCTAAAACACCAATACAAGAATCATTTAATTTTCTGCAAAAGTCAGGTTTATTACCGAAGACTTAACTGTCGTCTAAATAAGCATTGACCAAGGTTGGTTTGACCAATGAAGTCCAAATCTTGTAACCTTCAGCATTCATGTGCAGTCCGTCTTCAACAAATAAATCTGCAACTGGCTTGTTATCAATAAGCATAGAGTCCCAAACATCTATGAATATTAAATTTTTATTTTCTTTTGATAGCTGAGCTATTTTTTGATTAAACGCTTGCTCTTCTTCTTTAAGATAAGCTCTCGCTACTGTTGGCTTAATACCTATAAAAAATATTGTTGTTTGAGGAAGCTGTTGTTGAACTTTTTTAAAGAAAGTTAAGAAATCTTCAAAAACTTCTTCAGGCGTTTTTAGGGCCGTAATATCGTTAGTCCCACAAAAAATTACTATGCCTTTAGGGTTGTAAGGATAAACAATTTGATCAAAGTGATGATTGACATGTGCTAAGTGTGCTCCACCAAAACCTCTATTTAGAACAGGGAGAGGATGCATGTCTTGAGTTAAAGTTTCCCAAAATCTAATACTCGAACTTCCTGTGAATAAGATCAGTTCTTCGTTATATTCAATAGATTTATCCGCCTCTAAAAAAACATTTATTTGTTCTTCATAAAAGTCAGGACGACCCCATTCAATTAAGTAAGCTGCTGTTTTCTTTATTTCGCTATAAGAAAGATCTGTGTTGTTTTTTTCAGCCTGTACTCTTATGCGGTCTTCTATTTCAGTGGATTCTGCTGAACAAGAAGTAACGAATATTAATACCAGAAAAGACAACAAAGAAGGCTGAAGGAACTTTATTTTACGCATTTCCAAATTCAGGACTAACCATGGTTATATCAAAACCTAAAATTTCAGAAACTGCAAGAATTTGATCTTTTGGTTCAGTTCTAAAAATCACGTTAAAATCTCCAGGAGCTGTAATCCAGGCATTTTCAGCAAGTTCTTTATCAAGCTGACCTCCAGTCCATCCTGAATACCCTAAAGTTATTAAGTATTCATTAGGCGTTTGGTTGATGGCAATATCTTCCAAAGTGTCTTTCGAGGTAGACAAGCTAATCTCATTTGTAATCTTCAAGGTAGATTCCCATGTTTTTTCACTTGAATGGAGGACGAAAACCGAACCGGGGTTAACGGGACCGCCAATTAGAAGATTCTTTGGTGATGCAAGATCTTGTGTTCCTAATCCCACTCCTTTTAAAAGATTATCTGTCATTAAATCTATCTGTCTGTTAATTATAAGTCCTATTGCTCCATCAGGATTGTGATCGCATATGTAAACTAAGCTATTGGTAAAATAAGACGGCTCTCTCTCACTGGGAGAAAAGAAAAGGAGTTTTCCAATCAACGATAAATTTTTTTCTTCCACTCTTTTACTCTACACATTATTTGCATTATATCTATCAAGAAAATAGAAAGCTGATATGACAAGAGAATGTTCGATTTTACCTTCATCAATGAGGGAAGGTATTTTTTCTAGAGGTGCCTCTGTTATCTCAATATCTTCCATTCCATCAAGTTGTTGCATTCCAGTTTTCTTTGAATCTAAAGCCAGGTATGTATAAGTGTAATTTGCCATCAAGGCAGGATTGGGCAGGACTTTTCCTATTTCGATTACACTAGAAGACTCGTATCCTGTTTCTTCATAAAGCTCTCTTATAGCTGCTTCTTTAGGATCTTCCCCGGGGTCTGCCATTCCACCGGGTATTTCTAAGCTCATGCCTCTATTTCCAAACCGATACTGATTAACAAGTACAACATTATTATCGGCAGTTACTGGAATAATGTTAACCCAGTGAGGAACGTCAAGATACCACACAGGGTGAGCACTGCCTGCCTTAGGAGACTCAACAACATCTTCTTTTAAAGAAAAAATCTTAGATTTAAATATTTCTCTCGTTGATAAAGTCTTCCATTTTTTTAACATAACTTTTTTCCTTCTTTTAGATTTTTACCATTGTATTTTAGAAATAACTTTTAAAAGAAAAAGTTTCTATTATTCTGTGAGAATGTCCTATGAACAATTAGAGATTTGGGTGCTGGCCAATCCAGAATTTTCTGCTTTAGTAATGTTTATGGCAGCTTTTTTTGAGTCTTTTATAATTTTAGGAACCTTCTGGCCCAGCATAATATTATTACTTTTGGCAGTTGCACTTAACGAGGCTGATATAAAATTGCTGACAATCTGTTTGGCTGCAGGCTTGGGCTCTTTTCTAGGAGATTTTTTAAGTTTTTATTTGGGGTCATTTTTTGGCCCCAAACTCAAAGAAAAGAAATTCTTACAAAATAGAAACGATCAAATAAAAAAAGGAGAGGTGTTTTTTGATCGTTATGGGTGGGGAGGAATAGTGTTGGGCAGATTGACGCCTGCTATTAGACCTTTCGTACCATTTATAGCCGGTTTGGCTAAGATGCCCTCAAAAACTTTTATAATAAGCTCTATTGGTGCTTGTTTAATTTGGAGCATGGCACTAGCAATTTTAATCATAGGAATAGATAATATTTTAATATTTTTTAAGTAAAGGAGAACAAATGTCAAAACATAGCGCATTAGATACTTTCGGTAGATCAGGTAACCCTGCTTTTAGAGATCATTTTGAAGGAACAGCTTCTAATGAAGATACGCGACTATCTGGGGTAATGACTCTTGAAGGTGCAGTCAATAAAACAGGAATTCTATTGGCCTTATGTTTTTCTAGTGCAGCAGTGACATGGAATATACCTAACACTGGTCTCATGATTGGGGGGGCGATAGTAGGGTTACTTTTAGGTTTGGTGACTATATTTAATCCAAGACAAGCTGCCAAATTAGCTCCTTTATATGCACTTGCTCAAGGACTTTTCTTGGGAGGTATTACAGTTATCTTTGAGTCCCAATACCCTGGGATAGCCGTGCAAGCGATTGGTCTCACATTTGGTACTTTAGCTTCTTTATTGATCTGTTATAAAACAGGGTTGATTAAGCCAACTGAGAATTTTAAGCTAATGCTAGTAAGCGCAACTTCAGGAATATTTTTACTCTACATGGTCAACATAGTAATGATGACCTTTGGTGGAGGAGAAGGGATTGGATTTATTCACTCCAACGGCATAATGGGAATAGGATTTAGTTTGGTGGTAGTCGCTATTGCGGCCTTGAATCTTGTTCTTGATTTTGATTTTATTGAGCAAGGAGCTGAACAAGGCATTCCTAAATACATGGAATGGTATGGAGCTTTTAGTCTAATGGTAACCTTAATATGGCTTTACCTTGAAATTCTCCGCCTTCTTGCAAAAATAAGATCTAACTAATTTTGAGTGCAATTTTTTTGACAATTCCCGCGATAACGGTTGATGCAAATACTCTAATTTTTGGACTTCTCGCTGTTGTTTCCCTGGGTATCTTTTTTAACCTTGGTAAATTTAAAGCCTCAAAATCACAAACTGAAAGGGAAGATAGAATTGATTGGAGTGTCAGAAAATACAGTTTTTCAACTTATTTTAGAGGTTGTTTAATTTCAGGTTTAGGTATTTTTCTTATTTTTTCTCTGTTGGGTTATCTTGGCTTTAACTAAAGAACGTATTTAATTCATAGCCTCTGCAAAGAGTTTTTCCCATTCATCTTGTGAAGGAAGTCTTGGTGTGGTGGCATTGCTTGGATCCGTCATTGAATGTTCTGCCAGTCCAGGAATCATATCTTCAGTGACACCCATCTCAGATAAATTTTTAGGAAGACCTATTGTTTGATTAAGCCCCTCTATAAAGTCAGGTAAATCAGTTGACTCTGCAATGCCCATGGCTCTTGCAATACGGGAATACTTATCTCCAACGTGCCCGTGATTAAACCTTAATATGGTTGGCAGAATGACACCGTTTAGTGTGCCATGATGCAATTTTAGATGCTTGTCAGCCCCTAGGGCGTGACTCATTGAATGGACAGCTCCAAGTCCTTTAGAAAAAGCCAAAGCGCCTTCAGTCGAAGCCATCATCATGTTCCACCTTGCTTCTTTATTTGAACCATCTTCAACGGCTTTTATAAGATTATTTCCTCGAATGACTCTCTCTATTCCATCCAGGCCAACTGCTTCAGCTGGAGGGTCTATGGCCGGTGACAACACTGCTTCTACACAATGTGTTAAAGCATCCATGCCAGCACCTGCTGTTAAAACAGGAGGCAGACCCACTGTTAGGTCAGGATCACAAATAGCCGCATCAGGCACTAAATGAGAACTGGCTAAAATTAGTTTTCTACCGTCTCGCATGACAATAACGGAACCTGCAGAGACTTCACTGCCAGTTCCTGAAGTGGTTGGTATGGCTATCATTGGTACGGTTTCTGTGATCTTCATTAAACCGCCTTCGTTTACCGAGTAATCAACTACAGATCCTTCGTGATTAGCCATTAAAGCCACTGCCTTGCCTAGGTCTATGCTAGATCCGCCGCCAAAGCCAACGACACCATCACAGCCTTCTGATTTATATTTTGCAAGCGCAATTTCGACTGCCTCTTCAGTAGGATTAGCAGGCGTTTGATCAAAGATCACAGGTGTGTATTGGTTGGAAATATTATTTCTAATTAGATCTACCATCCCTATGTCCAAGAGACCTGGATCAGTGCATATCAATGGTTTAGAAATATTTAAATTACCCAACACTTCAGAAATATGTTCTAAAGCTCCGTGATCAAAGTAAGGTCTGTTTGAATAATTAAGTTGAGGCATTTTTTAATTCTCCTTAATAAAAACTAAGTTTTTTTAAAACAAAAGTTATCAATGTATTATTATCTATTAGAATGTTGGTTGTTTCATAATGTCACATAATTTATTCAATAGTAAAGAGAATGATCTTAGATAATCCAAAGGCAATTAGGCTAAAAATCATGGATTACTTGGCTAGAAGAGAACATTCAGCAAAGGAAATTCGTAGGAAATTACATTCCCGAATAGAATCACAAGATGACTTGGAACTTGAAATTCAAAAATTAGAAGATGAAGGACTGCTCAGTGATGAAAGATTTGCTGAGAGTTATATGCACAGCAGAAAAAGAAAGGGCTTCGGTCCTTTACGAATAAAAAATGAACTCAGAGAAAGAGGTGTTAGTGACTCAATATCACGCAGTCTAGTAGATTCTGAGGACTGGTCACTTCTTGCTCATGAAAGTTTGCAAAAAAAAACAGGGGGTTCCCTGCCGGACGAAAGAGATAAAATACTTAAATTAAAGCGTTTCTTGAACTACAGAGGTTTTGATTTTTCAGATATTGATAAAGCTTTCTCTTTAATTAAAAAATGATTATATGAGAATAACAAATAGCACCTATAATCTCTTTAACAAGATATGAGTTATCAAGTACTAGCAAGAAAATGGAGGCCAACGGATTTTTCTGAAGTTGTAGGCCAAGAGCATGTTGTAAAAGCCTTATCAAATGCTTTGGATCAAAATAAAATTCACCAAGCTTATGTGTTAAGTGGAACTCGCGGAGTAGGGAAAACGACTATTGCCCGTATATTGTCAAAGAGTTTGAATTGTGAAAAAGGATTAGACTCAAAACCCTGCCACGAATGCCCAACTTGTGTATCTATTTCCGAAGGAAGTTTCATGGATTTTCAAGAAATTGATGCGGCATCAAGTAGAGGGGTGGATGACACGAAACAGCTATTAGAGACCGTTATGTACATGCCTAGCTCATCGCGTTACAAAGTGTATTTATTGGATGAAGTTCATATGCTTTCTCCTCAAAGCTTTAATATGTTACTTAAGACATTGGAAGAGCCACCAGAGCATGTCATCTTTATTTTAGCCACAACCTTGCCCGAGAAGATACCAGCCACAGTCCTTTCTAGGTGTTTGCAATTTAATTTAAAAAACTTAACTCCCACTCAACTCACGGAAAGAATAGAAAGTATTTTAAAAGATGAAGGCATCTCCTTTGATCAAGGAAGCATCTCTCAGATAGCCAGAGCAGGAAGAGGAAGCTTAAGAGATTGTTTAACCATTACAGATCAGGCAATTGCCTACTGTAACGGTGAACTTACCGATGAAGGCATATCAGAAATGTTAGGCACCTTATCCTTTGATCATGTAAATACACTATTGGCTGCAATTATTAGGCATGATGCTAAAGCATTATTGCTTCAATTGAAGGATGTTAGTCAGTTAAGCATAGATTACATGAGGTTAATGGACCTTATACTGGAAACTATTCAACATTTAGCTGTTGCACAGATTTCTCCCGAAAGTCTTTTGGATGTAGATGTTAAGAAAGAAGAGATAATTGAATTATCTAATTCGTTAACTTTGGACGATGTGCAAATTCTCTACCAGATTGGATTGCTTGCTAAGAGAGACATGGATTTAGCTCCGGATATAGCCAGCGGTTTTGAGATGGCCTTGTTAAGAATGTTGGCTTTTTTACCCAAAGAGAAAAATGTTGATTTGCATAAAAAAAAACCTATTAATTCAGAAATAGAAATTACTCAAAAAGAAGAAAGACCATTAAAGAATAACCTAGAGCAAGACCCAGAGTCTAAAACATCCTTAGAAGAGAAGGAGTCGCCAGAAGATTTAGAATCACCAGTAAAAAAAATAGATGCAATTGAACCTGAAGAAGGCCCTGCGATAGAGAGTGGGGTTGTGAAGACAAATATTCAAATCGATCTATCAAACTGGAACGACACATTTAAATTATTAGATCTTGACCTGGGTACTAAACAGCTAGCTTCTCACTGTTCTTTTATTAGAACAGATGATTCAGTAATTTACTTGTCAATGCCGGAAGAAAAATTAGAATTATTTAGTGGTAAACACAGGCAAAGATTACAAGAAAGTATCTCAATTTTCTTAGGGCATGATTGCAATGTATTTTTTGAATCAGGAGAAGTTAGTAACCAATCTCCTAATAAAATTAAAGCTGCTGAGAAAGACAAAATAAAGATCGAAGCAGAGAAAGCCATTAAAGAAGACCCGAATGTGAAGATATTATTAGATTCTCTAGATGGAAAAGTTATTGATTCTTCAATTGAACCAAGGGATGCAAAGTGAGCAAAGTAAGCCCTCTGGTTGATAGTTTAATAGAATCTATACAGTGTTTACCTGGTGTCGGTCCAAAATCTGCACAAAGAATGGTGCTTCATCTGCTAGAAAGAGAAAGAGAAGGAGGCAAGTTACTTTCTGAAGCACTTAGTCTCGCTTTGGAATCGGTAGGTCAGTGTCGACAATGCAGAATCTTTTCTGAAGATGAGCTCTGCTCAATCTGCAAGAATGAGAAGCGTGATAAGCAAGTTATATGTGTGGTTGAGTCCGTCTCAGATGTATTTGCTATCGAACAAAGCAATCAATTTAGAGGAAAGTATTTTATTCTGCACGGTCATTTATCTCCTATTGATGATATCGGTCCTGAACAACTGGGATTAAACCAATTATTTCTATTGGTTAGGTCAGAAGAAATTAGGGAGATGATCTTGGCCACAAATTCAACCCTTGAAGGAGAAGCAACGGCACACTTTATTTATGACTCTCTTAAAGATATTGAAAATTTAAATTTAACTAAATTAGCTCAAGGCGTGCCTCTAGGGGGGGAATTAGAGTATGTGGACAGAGGAACCATCATGCATGCTTTTAGTGGCAGAGTTAATTTAAAGGAGACAATGTAGAAATGACTTTCATTGGCATCTTATTGGCTGCCCTCTGTAACTTTGGTTTGGGAATTCTGGGCTACACCATTGCTTTCAAATCTACTTTTTTGGTTAATACTTTTCAGTTAGTCCATGTTGAGCTAACAAGTGCTGATTACTTCTTTAGTTTTTCTTTAAAGCTACTGGTTATAGCAGCTCTGACTTGGATTTTGAATAAGGTTATGCCGTTACTGGATAAACCAAGAAAAAGAGTTCTGTTTATCTTCCTTTTAGGTACTATTTTTTCCTTCTATAACCAGATTGATATATTTTGGTCTTCTCAAGATATCACGTGGAGTATATTATTGGTTGTGGCCGAATCTTTAAATTGGCTTTTAACAGGCTTTATTCTCTCAAGGTTTATAAAACCTAAACATTTAGGGGCCTTGTAAGTCTTCCCCGAATAAATCTATAGCAGCCTGACTCATGGCGGTAATGCCTGTCTCTATTGTCGGTTCAGGATCAGGTAAGAATAGATCAGAGTGCAATGAAGGCAGAGCAATATTGTCTTTCTTTGACCTATCGTAGACCTCTTTATTAACTGCTCCAAGCCAGAATAGGGCAGTAGGAATAATCGGTTCATCTCTTCCGAACATACCAAAGTCCTCACCTCCCATTACTGGGGAAGTTTTAAAAATATTTTCTGGTCCTAGCGATCTTTCAAAGCTGGATTGTAATTTTTTAACTAGGCTAGGGTTGTTAAAGACAGCAGGTGTGTATTCATCTTTTAAAATAACTTCTGGATAAAGCTCTGCAGGCATTCCAGCTGAGACAGCCAAACCTCGTGTGATCCTTTTAATAGAAGTGATAGTCTTATTTCTCACTTCATCCGTATAAGATCGAAGTGTTAATTGAAGCCTTACTTCGTTTGGTATTATATTGTGTTTAGTGCCGCCATGAATGGAACCTACAGTCAAAACAGCAGGCTGGGTGGGTCCTATTTCTCTACTGATTATTGTTTGCAGACTATTAATAATTTGAGCTGCCAAGACTATAGGGTCTTTTGTTTTATGAGGGTAAGCTCCATGGCCTCCCAATCCTTTGACTACAATATCTACAGAATCAACGTTAGCCATGGCCCAGCCAGGAAGGTAACCAATCTTTCCTGCTTGTATATCGGCACTTACATGCAAAGCAAGGTTGTAGTCAGGTCTTGGCCAATTCTTAAAGAGGCCATCTTTTATCATATTTCTTGCACCTCCACTGACTTCTTCAGCAGGCTGTAAAACTAAAACCAAATCCCCTTGCCATTTATCTTTATTTTCAACCATGTATCTGGCAGTTCCCATAAGGACAGTCATATGTATATCATGCCCACAAGCATGCATGGTAAAGACTTCTTGACCAACTTGGTTAGTGCTCTTTCTTGTACTGGCGTAACTGGCACCTGTTTTTTCTTTTACAGGCAACCCATCCATATCTGCACGAATTAATATTGTTTTTCCTGTTCCGTTCTCCAAGTGTGCAACAACACCATAGCCTCCGATTCCTTCAGTTACGACATAACCAAGCCCGCTTAAAAGTGAAGCAAGTTTTTTTGATGTTTCCTCTTCTTTGTAGGATAGCTCTGGATTTGAATGAAGATCTTTATAAAGTTCTAATAGATTGAAATCTTCTTGTGCCCAGATTACTGAACTTAAGAATACTGAAATGAGAAGTGTAAAATATTGAATTATTTTCATTACTTATAAAAATTAGGTTTTTTTAACGGATACAGCTTAGTATCATACCTTAAGTTTAAAAATGAAATATCTGGTTTTTTTATGACTATAAAATCTGACAAGTGGATAAGAAGAATGGCTTCGGAAACGGGCATGATAGAGCCTTTTGAATCTGATCAAGTGCGTACTGGAAAAAATAATGATCGTCTTATATCTTATGGCACTTCTTCATATGGTTACGACGTTAGATGTTCCAATGAGTTTAAAGTATTCACAAATATTCATTCAGCGACGGTAGATCCAAAACATTTTGATGAAAAAAGTTTCGTGGATGTAACGGGAGACGAATGCATTATTCCCCCTAACTCTTTTGCTTTGGCCAGGACAGTCGAATATTTCCGTATACCAAGAAACGTGCTTACCATTTGCTTAGGTAAATCAACC
>ENA-ORDR01001546-ORDR01001546.1-marine-metagenome-genome-assembly--contig:-NODE-1546-length-10576-cov-2.456805_pt1 | contig 10576 bp, 10 predicted proteins | sample MGYA00240993_ERZ508538 | MGnify/ENA primary metagenome ERZ508538 (study PRJEB26207, sample SAMN05421999) | marine metagenome | isolation source: Monterey Bay, California, USA | place: USA:Monterey Bay...
TGGCGTTTTCATGGAAGTTCACGAAAACCCTGCCGAAGCTCTCTCCGACGGCCCAAACCAAATTCCCCTCGATCAAATCGAAAACGTACTGACGCGCCTTCTCGCGATTCATCACGCCGCTCATCCTGAATCATGAAGCCACTCCTTCTTATTTTGATTTTCATCCTGCCCTCGTGCCAGGAGGAAAAGAGACGCGTAAGACCCACCATTCAGAAAGAAGCGAACACCGAAGATCCTAACGAGAAAAAAAAGGAATCACTTCTTAATGTGCCTGCAGGAGCTGTAATTGAAGATCTCATTCTCCCCTATTATAACGATGACCAAAAAAAGGTTTCACTCTTGACCATAGCAGAAGTCACGGTTGCTGACGACATTCGGACCAATAAGACCATCCTTAAAGGTGAACATCTAAAGGTTTGGCTTTTCGATGAAGAGGGAGCTATTCGCAGCACTACAGTAATCTCATCCGCTGACTACCTCGTAAACAAGGAACAACTGGTTGCCAAAAGCGAGGTGCTAATGATTGGATCCAATGGAAAATTTGCTGCCAAATCAAAAGGCGGGATTTTCTCACTCACCACCGGCCAAGCCATCTTACTCGGGCCGGCCACCGCGCAATTTAAAATTCCGCAAAAAAAAGATATTAAAGTCCCATGAAATTACAGCCACTCATTCTACTCGCTGTCATCCCGATTTTATTTGCAGCCCCCCCTCCCCGCGTAACAGATAAGGATCTTGCGCGCTTTGAACGTCTCGTAACCCCAAAGGAACGACCTGATCTTGGAGCGATTGAAAGTTACGAAAAAGCCGAAGCACGTAACCTAGCAACCGCTAAACGTATGGTGGATTTTTTAGATTCGGCCGGCCAATCCACCCTGATTTCCCAACCCGACTCTCTGGCGCCTTCCCAAGATGAAATCGAAGACCCCCTCAAGGGACTTTTTGAACCAGAACCAGACACTCTGCTCATTTCCTGTAGCAAAGGAATCTACCTTGATGGAGAATCCTACGAAATTGATTACCTAGGAAAAGTGAAAATCCAAGGTAAAGGACTGACCATGACCTGCGACAAACAGCTCAAAGCTCTGTTCTACCCTCCTGAGAAGAAAGAAGCTGAAAAAAAACTTCCACCCGAGGAATCAAAGAAAGACCCACTCGCTAAATTTGGTGGATTTGGAGAGCTTAAACAATTTACTGCGGGTGGAAATGTCAGGGTTAACGGCAAGACTGAAGACGGACAAAAAGTCTATATGGGAGGAGACAACGCTCTCTATGAAATGAGTAAAGGAGGTGAGTTAGAAAACTCCACGATCACTTTTCGTGGGAAAAAAATCGGCTTTATGATGGGCGATGTCACCGACAAAAGTGATAAAGCCACCTCCTATGCCATGACTTCAATTTCAGATGACGCATGGATCAAAGCGGTAGTTAGAGGCCGAATGCTTTTCGTCGAATGGAGTCCTACTGGCTGGCTCACAAAGGTCGGATTCCCTCCACAAGCCCCAGAAAAAAAATAAGGAACACATGAATACCCAATCCCCGCTCCTTGAAGTCCAAGGACTCCAAAAATCATACGGTGGTAGAAAAGTAGTCGATGAAGTAGGACTCCGTGTAAATCAAGGAGAAATCGTAGGATTACTCGGACCTAATGGAGCGGGAAAAACCACCACCTTTTATATGGTCGCTGGCTTGGTTCGCCCCGACCAAGGTCGAGTTTCCTTTCTCTCAAAGGAAATTACCCGCCAACCCATGCACAAGCGGGCACGACACGGGATGGGTTACCTTCCTCAGGAAGAATCAATTTTTCGAAAACTCAGCGTTAAGGACAACCTCCTTGCTGTCCTTGAGACCCGCAAAGGGATGTCAAAAACACAACGTCACGAACGGGCCGATTTCCTACTTGAGCGCTTCGGGATCACACATGTACATAAATCAATGGCACTGGCCCTTTCGGGCGGTGAAAAAAGACGCCTCTCTCTCGCCCGCTGTCTTTGCACCGAACCAAAACTCCTACTGCTCGATGAACCTTTCGTCGGGATTGACCCCATTGCAGTACAGGAAATTCATAAAATTATTCGTGAGCTCAGAGATACCGACGGCCTTTCCATTCTAATCACCGACCACCAAGTACGTGAAACACTAGACATTGTTGATCACGCATCTCTTCTAGTCGAAGGAAAAGTAATGATTGAAGGGTCTTCAGAAGAATTGGTTAACAACGAGACTGCACGCAAACTCTATTTTGGATCTGATTTTCGATTTTAGAAAAGAATCTCAAACACGTGTCCAGTGAGCGGACAAGATCACTTATGGCCAGCAACTTTAAAGTGGAAACTCGTCAAGATTAGGAACGGTCCAATCCGCTCCGCAGGCGACAAGTTCTTCTTCGTTAAAATCACCGGTCGCTACCGCGACACATTTCACTCCAAAAGCATGGGCACAAGCGACATCCTTAGGAGTATCGCCAATTACCAGAATTTCATCCTGCGAGAATCTCACTCCAGCCGATTTTTCGGCCCGCTCCAGAGCGATTGGACCTAGCTTATTTCGGTTCCAGTGATCATCTCCATAGGCTCCAAATCTAAAATAATCAGCGATCCCATAGTGCGTAACTTTGAGCATGGCTCCCCTTTCGATATTCCCAGTCAGAAGCCCTAGAAAATGACCTTCTTCCCTCAAGGAAGCTAAACGCGTGTTCACGCCCTCGAGAAGGCGACCTCCATAAGTGGGATTTTGCAAATTTTCTCTAATTTGAGACAAGTAGGATTGATAAAATCTCTTTTCAATTACCGGGTCGTATTGACGCCCGAAGTATTCAAAAAATCCACGAAGAATTGCACCGTCAGTACTACCAGCGAGATCGAGAGGCGGACCTGCTCCGCCAAAAACTTCAACCGCAGCGTCCTGAAGAGCGGCCATTCCCGCGCCTCCGGCATCCACTAGAGTGCCATCGATATCAAACAGAATAAGCATCGGAGGATTTAGGGAAGACTTTACTCATCTCCGTCCTCGTGACTCTCTTCGCTTTCGTGACCTTCTTCTTTCTCAATGTCATCCGAGTCGTCAAACTCATGATCCTTGGCCTCATCCTCATGGATAAGCTCCCCGTGAGATAGCATGAAACGGCGCTCACGCTTTTCAGCTGCAATCGGTGAGAGAACCATTCCGATCGCACGACCAGCTAACTTTGGCTCCATATCAACGTGGGACATTCCAGCAAGATCGTCTTTGACCCGCTCCATGACCTCAAACCCAATATCGCGGTGGGCATTCTCACGACCACGAAATTGAAGCTGCACACGAACCTTATTGCCCTCATCGAGAAACTTCTCAGCACGAGCACACTTAATATTATAATCATGCTCCTCGGTGCGGACGCGAAATTTCACTTCCTTCATCTTTACCGGGCCTTTGCTCTTTGAAGTCTTTTTCAGCTTAGACTGCTCATACTTATATTTTCCATAATCCACGATTCGGCAAACCGGAGGATCGGCTTTGGGGGCAATCTCAACGAGATCAAGCCCCACTGATTTGGCCTTATCGATCGCTTCACGAGTCGTCATGACACCGAGCTGTTGACTATCTTCACCGTAAACAACACGGATCTTAGGAGCACGAATTCGATCGTTCACTCGGGTCATATCCCGGCGTGCTCTTTTGAACTTTTTTTTCTTCTTAGCTATGGTCTTGGCAGGTTGTGGTTATGAGGGGGAGAACTCAGGCAGGCACGATGCCACCTTGAATCCGAAAGGATTAAAATCAGCCGAGGAACGGCACATGCTAGCACCATCTCTCATACGTGGGACACGCAAATGGATGACAGCCGATCATTAAAGCGAGCGACTGGAGATGTCTTGGGAAATCTTACTGACGAAATCATTCGTTGAAATACTGCCGAGATCGCCTTGATCCCGATGGCGCACACTCACGGAGTTTTCTTCCACTTCACGTGCACCAAGAACGGCAAGATAAGGAATTCGATCCATGCGCGCAAGGCGAATCTTGGCGCCAATTTTGTCACCTGCGTGGTCGACCGAAACGCGAACCCCAGCCTCGGAAAGTTCCATTGCTAGCTTATCGGCTTCTTTGGAATATTTTTCGGAAATCGGAAGAATCCTCACCTGCTCGGGAGCGAGCCACGTCGGAAACTTGCCCTCAAAGTGCTCGATTAGAAGTCCTACAAATCGTTCAAGCGAGCCAAAAGGTGCGCGATGAATCATGACCGGACGATGTGGCTTGTTATCAGAGCCAACGTAGCTGAGGTCAAAGCGCTCGGGCAAATTATAATCGACCTGCACCGTTCCAAGTTGCCAATCCCGGCCGATGACGTCCTTCACCACGAAGTCGATCTTGGGACCATAAAAGGCGGCCTCTCCAGGCTCCTCGGTGTAATCAACACCTAGAGTTTGGACGGCTTCACGCAGGGCTGCTTCTGCTTTATCCCAATTTTCGGGATCGCCCACGTATTTATCGCTATCGGGATCGCGAAGGGAAAGCCTGACCCCATAATCGCTCATACCGAGAGTGTTGAGGACCTTTTTCACGAGACCGAGACAACCCTGAATTTCTTTTCCAACCTGCTCCGGCGTGCAGAAAAGGTGCGCGTCATCCTGAGTAAAGCTACGAACACGAGTCAATCCGCCAAGCTCACCAGATTGCTCCCACCGATAAACCGTTCCAAACTCTGCGAGTCGCACCGGAAGATCACGGTAGGAACGATGCTCACTGTCGAAAATCTTGATGTGATGAGGACAATTCATCGGCTTGAGAAGAAAGCCCTCGATTTCACCAGTCGAAATGAAATTAACTAAATCACTACACTTCGCACCCTCTTCCCCAAGCTTTTTCATGGCATCTCGCTCCACGATCGGCGGGAACTGGCTATCCTCGTAATACGGGAAATGTCCAGAAGTTCGATAAAGACCAAGTTTGCCGATGTGCGGCGTGAATACTTGAAAATATCCCTGCTTGTCGAGTTCCTCGGTAATAAAGTCTTGAAGCTGACGACGAATAATTCCGCCTTTTGGTTTCCAAAGTGGAAGGCCCTGCCCCACTGATTCATCAAAAGCAAAAAGGTTCATCTCTTTGCCTAAGCGACGATGATCACGCTTTTTCGCTTCTTCAAGTTGCTCGAGATGCTCGTCGAGGAGCGTGCGATTCTTGAAACAAGTTCCATAAATTCTCTGGAGAGATTGCTGATCTTTATCTCCTTTATAAAACGCACTGGCGACTGACATTACCTTGAAGGCCTTACAGTTGCCGGTCCGGCCCACATGAGGACCAGCGCAAAGGTCCCAAAAATCGCCGTTCTTAAAGATCGATATTTCTTCGTCTTCCGGAATGTCGTTAAGGAGGTCCACTTTAAACACCGATTCGACCTCACGCTCACTAACCGCAGCCAAACGACCTGCCTTTGCCAAGGACATTGCTTCGTCACGGCTCACCACCATTCGCTCGAAAGAAGAATTCTCCTTCACAACTTTCTTCATCTCAGCCTCGATCTGCGAAAAATCATCGGGCGAAATCCGATGCTCTAAATCAACATCGTAATAAAAACCACCTTCGACCGGGGGTCCGGCGGCAAACTGAGCATCTGGCCAAATCCGTGAAACCGCGGTCGCCAGTACGTGAGCACAGGAGTGGCGCAGGCGCTCCAGATCCGACATCTGGTGGCGCTCTTCGAGGGTTTTACGGTCTTTTTCGTCTGCCATGGAGGGCGCAGATAAAGCAGGTCAGCGGAGGAAATGCAAGCGTTGCTCACAGCGGAAATGCGAGTATCTATGAACTCCCAATGAGAATTCCGACCCTAGAGGACCGTCTCGCCGTCCGCGAAAAGCCTGCAAGCTCTCCTGTGATGTTTCAAACTTGGAGCAATCTCCTTTTCCTCCATTGGGAAATCGATGCACAGGAAATCGCGAAACGAATTCCCGATCGCCTCTCCGTCGATTTACATGAAGGGAAAACCTATCTCGGTCTGGTCCCTTTTTTCATGAGAAAGGTTCGGCCACGCTTTCTACCAACGATGCCCGGACTTTCCAATTTTCTCGAATTAAACGTCCGCGCGTATGTGCACGACGAGCGAGGGCAGCCCGGAGTCTGGTTTTTTTCACTCGATTGCGACCAGCCAATCGCGGTGGAGGTCGCTCGTAAATTTTTCCACCTTCCCTATCAGCATGCTCAAATGTCGACCGAAGGTTCGATCTATCGCTGTCAGCGTAAAAATTGCGAGGAGAAAGCCGTATTTGATTACGAAGGCTCCGGCCACCTCCAAACGGCAAAGCCGGGGTCACTAGAATTTTTCCTCCTCGAGCGCTACCTCCTCTTTTCAGAATCACGGGGTGGAAAAATCCACTGTGGTCAAGTTCACCACTCACCCTATCAATTCACTAAGGCTCGAGTCGGGAAGAAAAGTAAGGCCCCCTTAGAATGGGAAAACTTCTCAGTCGGAGACGAACCCACCTCACAACTCTACAGCCCGGGTGTTCCAGTTAGCATCCACCCGCTCCGCCCTGTGAATTGACAATTAAGAGGGCTCCTTCATTTTTGTAGAAAAAGAGCGACAGGGTCACCCCTGCCGCTCTTCACACCTACGATCCCAATCGCAATGGATTGTGTTATCTAACCTCAAGAAGCCTTTCTCGCGAGAAAAACCTCCTTTGGCTCCTCTCTGATACGCAGGCTTTTCCGCATTTTATCAAGGGCAATATTTTGCAATTGGCGGATCCTCTCCCTGGTGACTTTAAATTCGCACCCAACTTCTTCTAATGTCTTTGCGGTTTTACCACAAAGACCATACCGGGCCTCAATAATCTTTGATTCGCGCTCATCGAGAACCTCGAGCAGAGAATCGATCTGATTGAGCATATTTTTGTCAGAAAGCACCTCAAAAGGGTTTTCAGCATGCTCATCACCAATGATTTCCGCGAAACTTGAGCGTTCCTCGTCCCCCACAGGCGAATCCAGAGAAGTTGGCCGCTGTGCTGCCCGCTTTAGGAGCGAGAGCTTCCTGGGAGCCATTCCAGTTTCCCCGCATAATTCTTCGTCGGTGGGCTCGCGACCATAAGATTCGGCGAGCAGCGTGATGACACGGCGCAATTTCGCAATTTTATCCACCATGTGAACTGGAAGGCGGATCGTCTTGCTTTGGTTGGCAAGGGCTCGCTTGATCGATTGCTTGATCCACCATGAACCATAGGTTGAGAGTTTCCCACCTTTTGCCGGATCAAAGCGCTCGACAGCTTTCATTAGCCCGATATTGCCCTCAGAAATTAAATCCATAAGAGGAAGCCCATAGTTTGCGTAATCCTGTGCAATTTTCACGACGAGACGCAAGTTGGCTTTAATCATTCGCGTCCTGGCATCTTGATCACCCTTTTTGATTAGGGCTGCTAATTCGACTTCTTCCTTCGAAGTAAGCAAAGGAGTCTCACTGATCTCGCGCATGTAGAGCCTTAAGCTGCTGTCCGCATCATAGCGTGAAGAGCTGACTTTTGATTTTTGGGGGGGTGTTTTCATAGTTTTATCTTTCGTAAAGCGACTGGAACTTTGCTTTTCGCTGAAACAGCGTCATCACAATGTAAACTCAAGCCTCTACAAAGTGTGACGCGCCTATTCTCACTTGCGTTACTTCATTTGTATGAAAAATACATTTTGCCAAAATACCTTTCGTTTTTGGGCCTTCTCATCTGACCTCTCGCCCAACCCTTATATGATGAAATCGCTCGTTTATTTATTTTTCAAACCATCACCAACTCGTTTGAAGTCTAAGATCCTAAACAGTCCTAATATCCACAAAAAAAGCGAGACCAGTTAGGCCCCGCTTTTTGTCTCTAATCTTAGCTTACTCCCCAAACTTAGAATTAAGCATCAAAGTTATAGGCCGTTTCGCCGTGCTCGGCAGAATCAAGACCCTCCGCCTCAACCTCTTCCGAAACCCTTAAGCCCACAGTCTTCTTAATAATCAGAACAATGATGATTGTCGCGACTGCGGACCACACGATGGTAATCCCCAATGACTTTAGCTGAACAATGAGCTGCTCGATACTAGAATAAGTTTCACCAGTTTCAGGATTCTCACTGAGCCCCAAGCCTCCGAGGACACCTTCGGCACCGAGAAATGCGACCATAATCGTCCCCAAAATGCCACCCACCCCGTGCACTGCAAAGACATCGAGTGAGTCATCAATATTCAATTTGTGACGGACAATTCCGCACATGAAGTAACAAATGACTCCGGCCAAAAGCCCAATCAAAAGAGCCCCCATTGGCCCAACGTTGCCTGAAGCCGGCGTTATCGTAGCTAATCCAGCCACCATTCCAGTCGCGATTCCAACGACACCGGTTTTACCTGTTTGGATTCGCTCCACGAGGCACCAAACCAGCGCGGCTGTGGCAGCCGAGATATGAGTCACTAGCATTGTCATCCCTGCCGCTCCGCTGGCGCCGCCCTGCGAACCGGCATTAAAACCAAACCAACCCACCCAGAGGAGAGAAGCACCAATCATCACAAGGCCCGGACTATGAGGAGGCTGAAGTTGCTTCGGGAAACCCTGACGTGGCCCGATCATCTTGGCTAGGACCAGCGCAGATACCCCAGCAGTCGCGTGAACCACAATACCTCCTGCAAGGTCAATGGCTCCCCAACCAAGCATGATTCCTCCATCGGCCCACACCCAAAAAACTGCGGGAGCATAAACTAAGGTCAGCCACAACGCAGTGAAAACCATCACCGCAACAAATTTCATTCTCTCTACAAAAGCACCCACGATCAAACCAGGGGTGATGATGGCAAAAGTCATTTGTGGGAAAGGGGTTCTTTAGAGCGGAGGTAATTCCACTCCAATTTGTTCAAAGATGCCTCGTGGTGCCCCGCCGGGAATGGGATCGGGGTTGATCTCGCACAGGCCTTGTTTATCAAGTCGATAGAAAAAGTAATGCTCAGGAATGGTGACGGTGCGGCCGGTTGCTGGGTAGGCCTCAAACCCGGGGAACTCTAGAGTCGCGGTATGGGTACCGCCTTGTCTCCATTTAACGCCAAACCGACCGTCTTCGCAGAGTAAGGGAGAGTCATTGTCGTAACTCCAATCTGGAAAGCCACGATAGAGCGCAGTTAGAAATTCCAGGATCTCAGTCCGCGTCATCGTTTTGGTTGGTGTGACAAATTTAATGTCATCGGAAAAAGTGTTGCCGATCTTTCCTAGATCGTGTGTTCGTAAGCCATTCATGTAGAGCTTTAATTGCAGTGGAAGATTGTTTTCATCTTCGATTATTTGGCCTCTTACTTTAGTCATTTTAAGTCTCTCTCTTTCCAGGGTTTTTTTCGATCGGCCACTTCGGCACGGGTTTTCCGGACCATGTCGACGGAGATATCCTTGGCTTTATTTCCCCAAGCTGAGCGAGTATAGCTCAAGACGTCGGCGATCTGCTGATCATTGAGGATGGTCTCATGTCCAGGCATGATTCCGTTATATTGTCTTTCGCCAGCCGAAAGTGGACCCGCAATACCTTTTAATACAATTTTGATTGCGGTTTTGGGATTAGCGGTCAATCGCTTCGATCCCGCCAAAGGAGGGAAGCTGGGATCGAGTCCCTGACCATTCGGTTGATGACAGGCAACGCAAGAGATGTATTCGAGCTGCCCCCGCTTGGCACTTTGTGATAAGGCCAAGTCGGGTTGCGTCGGAGTCTTTTTTGCCATCAGTTTTTGAAGGCGTTTTGCAAGCCTTTCCTCTGATTGACGAATTACGACTTTCAGCCCCTCTGAGAGGATGTCTCTCTCCGTATCGAAACGCGTCATTACATCGTTGATGATTCGTTTTAGGGCCTTGTTTTCCGCGGTTGCTTCGTCACCCAGTAGCGATCTTAGAAATCCTTCCGGGTGCCGGATGATCGCGAGGCGAATGGCATCGGCCAGGTGAGGGTTCTTTTGTAAGCCCGGTTCGGAAAGAAAAAGTCGCCCAAGCTTAGCTCCTAGATCAGGGTCAGCTTTTGCAGTCACCAATAGAAGAGCAGCAGCTTTCCGGTCCAAGGGATGTCTAGTTTTATCTGCGAGCCGTTCAAAATGAACTTGTGTGGCCTCGGCCCATGGTTGGCTGACTTGCTTCTCATGTTGCAGGCGTCGAGCAAGTCCGGCGATTTGAACCCCGTCAAGTTCTCCGTCGCTGGCTGCAGCGAGCAAGTGTAATCGGATTTTCCAATTCGAAGCATCTTTCGCGAGTTGCATAAGTTCGTCTTTCTTCGTTAGTCTGTTCAATTGCCATTGCGCTTGCAGACGCCAGAAGAGATTGGGATTTGCGAGAGCCTTCACACACTCTGAAGTGTTCCTCAACGGGGGATATTCTTCGTCCTTTGATCCCGTTGGGAAAATCCGATAGATCCTTCCGTGCTCCCGGTCACGATCATCAGAGAGGAAGGCGTTTCCTGCTCCCAGTTCAAGATGTTTCCGATACGGATTGTGATTGCAAATGGGGTTGTACCAATCCGCGATCCATACCGCTCCATCCGGGCCGACTTCGGCGACCACCGGAGCGGACCAGGCATCTGATGAGGCGTAGAGATTATGCTCAAAGTTGGTAGT
>ENA-ORDR01001547-ORDR01001547.1-marine-metagenome-genome-assembly--contig:-NODE-1547-length-10572-cov-8.945593_pt1 | contig 10572 bp, 8 predicted proteins | sample MGYA00240993_ERZ508538 | MGnify/ENA primary metagenome ERZ508538 (study PRJEB26207, sample SAMN05421999) | marine metagenome | isolation source: Monterey Bay, California, USA | place: USA:Monterey Bay...
CAAGAAATTTTTACTGATCCATCTTATTTTGGCCAAATTATGGTCACGACTACTTCTCATATTGGGAACTATGGTATTAAAAAATCAGAATCTCAATCTCAAAAAATTTTTATTAGTGGTTTAATATGTAAAACCTTCAGTTCTGTTAACTCTAGATCTAATTCTGAATCATTAAAAAAATGGTTTCAATCAAATAATCTAGTTACTTTAAGTGAAGTTGATACTAGAGCGTTAGTTAGATATATAAGAGATAATGGTGCAATGAATGCTGCAATTACAACAGAGATTGATAAAATTGATGAAATCAATGAAAAATTAAAAGACTTCCCAATTATGGATGGTCTAGAACTAGCTTCAAAGGTTTCAACTAAGGATTCTTATGAATATGGTGATAGAAATTCTAAAATAAGATTAGCTGTAATTGATCTTGGTATAAAGAAAAACATACTTGATAATTTCTCAAGAAGAGATATTTATATAAAGGTTTTCCCATATGATACTGATCTTGATGAAATGTTGAAATTTAAACCAAACGGTTTTTTTCTTTCAAATGGCCCTGGAGATCCTAAACCATTAACTAAGGTTATAGATACAACAAAAAAGATTCTAGATAAAAACTATCCTTTATTTGGAATATGTCTTGGACATCAGATAATAGCTCTTGCAAATGGAATTAAAACATATAAAATGTTTAATGGTCATAGAGGTATAAATCATCCGGTATTAAATTTAAATACTGGTAAAGGTGAGATAACATCTCAAAATCATGGCTTTGCTGTTGATTATGATACTGCAAAATCAAATAGTTCTGTTAAGATCTCTCATAAACATCTAAATGACCAAACAGTTGCTGGTCTTGAGATTGAAGATAAAAACTGTTTTTCTGTTCAGTATCATCCTGAGGCTGGACCAGGTCCAAACGATGGCAATTACCTTTTCGATCAATTTTTATCTAAACTTAAATAATATGACTAAAATTAAAACTATTGTTGCTAGACAAATATTTGATTCAAGAGGAAATCCTACGGTTGAAACTGATGTTATAACAACAAATGGTATTATTGGAAGGGCCGCTGTTCCATCAGGAGCATCAACAGGTCAACATGAAGCGGTTGAACTAAGAGATGGATTAAATAGTTATATGGGTAAATCGGTTTTTGAAGCTGTTAAAAATGTTAATGATATTATTTTTAAGGAACTAGAAGATCTATCGGTTTTTGAACAATCATTAATTGATTCAAAAATGATTAATCTAGATAATACTCCCAACAAATCTAAGCTTGGTGCTAATGCTATTTTATCAGTATCGTTAGCTGTTTCCAAGGCTGCAGCAAAAGAAAAAAATATTTCACTTTTTAAGTATCTAGGAAATGAAAACTCTAATGTTCTTCCTGTTCCTCTTATGAACATTATAAATGGTGGTAGTCATTCTGATTCTCCAATTTCTTTTCAGGAATTTATGATTGTTCCAGTTGGTGCATCTAGCTTTACTCACGCCCTTCAAATTGGTAATGAGGTATTCCATAACTTGAAATCAATACTCAAATCAAGAGGACTTTCAACAGCTGTTGGTGATGAGGGAGGTTTTGCTCCAGATTTAGATGGTACAGAAGATGCTATAAATACTATAATTAATGCGGTAGAAAAAGCAGGATATCAAATGAATAAAGATGTTATGATTGCTTTAGATTGTGCTGCGTCTGAGTTTTATAAAGACAATCTTTATGATTATTCAATTTTTGAAAAGAATAATTCTACTCGATTAACTTCTGCACAACAAGTTGATTTTTTGGTTGAACTTTGTGAAAAATACCCTATTATTTCTATTGAAGATGGAATGGATGAAGATGATTGGGAAGGTTGGAAGTTATTAACAGATAGAATAGGAGATAAGGTTCAATTAGTTGGCGATGATCTTTTTGTTACTGATATTTCAAGATTATCAAAAGGGATTAATGAAAAGATTGGTAATTCCATTTTGATTAAGTTTAATCAAGTTGGATCATTAACTGAAACAATTTCAGCAATAAATCTTGCTGCAGAAAATAATTTCACCTCAGTTATTTCTCATAGATCTGGAGAAACTGAAGATTCTACAATATCAGATTTATGTGTTGCCTTTAATACAGGTCAAATAAAAACTGGTTCAATGTCAAGAAGTGATAGAATGTCAAAATACAATCAATTACTCAGGATTGAAGAAGAGTTAGCAGATAAATCTAAATATCTAGGAAAAAGTGCTTTTAATTTGAACCTTTAGAAATATTAATTTTATTTAATTTTTTTCTTAACCACAGGTAATCTAAATTTGCATAAACACTATATTAATGGATAAGTCTGCAAAAATTGAATTTAACGGTAAGTCTTTTACCTTTCCTGTATTAACTGGCTCAGAGAACGAAGAGGCTATCGATATCAAGAATTTAAGGTCTGAGGTAGGACTGATTACTTATGATCCTGGATATAAGAATACTGGTCACTGTATTAGTAATATAACTTACCTTGACGGTGAAAATGGTATTCTAAGATATAGAGGTTATTCAGTCGAAGAATTATGTCAAAAGAAATCTTTTTTAGAGGTAACTTATCTTTTAATCTTTGGAGACCTCCCTTCTAAAGACCAAATTCAAAAATTTCAAAATGATATACGAGAAGAATCACTTGTTGATGAAGATTTAAAACAAATTTTTAAGAGTTTCCCTAAATCTGCTCATCCAATGGGTGTTTTATCTTCTTTAACATCAGCTCTTATAGCATTTAATCCACAAAATGAAACAAAAATTTCTCTAAACGACAAAGAAGGTGTTTCAGCAGACGATAAAATGTATATATCCACAGTTCGTCTACTTGCTAAGTTTCCAATTATGTCATCTTGGACACTAAGGAAAATTAAAGGTTTGCCTTTAAATTATAGTAATAACAATCTTTCTTATACAGAAAATATTGCATACATGATGTTTGCTAAACCTAATCAAGAATACGTTCAAAATGATATTATAGTTAATGCACTTAACACTCTTTTAATACTTCATGCGGATCATGAACAAAACTGCTCTACTTCAACTGTTAGAATAGTAGGATCTTCATATGCTGGATTATATGCATCTATTTCAGCTGGAATATCTGCTTTATGGGGAAGACTTCATGGAGGTGCAAATCAGGCTGTAATTGAGATGCTTGAGCTTATAAAAAATGATAATTCAGATATTGATAAATATTTAAATAAAGCAAAAGATAAGTCAGACCCTTTTAGATTAATGGGTTTTGGTCATAGAGTTTATAAGAACTTCGACCCAAGAGCTAAAATTATTAAGAAAGCAGCTGATCAAGTGTTAAATGATCTAGGAATTGAAGATCCTATCCTAGATATTGCTAAATCAATTGAAGAAAAGGCTTTAAATGATGAATACTTTATTCAAAAAAAACTATACCCTAACGTTGATTTCTATTCAGGTATTATATATCGAGCGCTAGGTATTCCAACTGATATGTTTACTGTAATGTTTGCTTTAGGAAGAATACCGGGATGGATTGCTCAGTGGAAAGAAATGAGAGATTCTAATAATCCTATTGGTAGACCAAGGCAAATTTACAATGGACCAACTCATAGAACAATTTCATAAAACAATAGATGGAAATCAAATCAGAGATTTCAAAATTAACTTCTAATTTTTTATTTAAAAATTATGATATTAAAGTTGAAAAAATTGAAATCCAAAATACTAAAAAAGACTTTGATGGTGACATTACAATAGTTCTTTTTCCTTTTTTTAAGTTGATCAATAAAGATCAAATTTCACAAATAGGTAAAATACTCGGTGATAGTTTAATCAAAAATTCAATTTATCTTATTGATTTCAATATAGTAGGAGGGTTTTTAAACCTTTCAGTCTCCGATGCATATTATCTAGATTTTATTGAGACTATTAAAGATGATTTGAATTTTGGAAAAGTTGAAAGTACTAACGATACTTATATTGTAGAGTTCTCATCTCCCAATACGAATAAACCTCTACACCTAGGTCACATAAGAAATAATCTATTAGGTTATTCTATATCTAAAATTCTAGAAGCTAATGGTAAGAAAGTTCAAAAGGTTCAAATAATTAATGATCGTGGCATTCATATATGTAAATCTATGGTTGCATGGAAACAATTTTCAGAAGGAGCTACTCCTGATTCAGAAAAGACTAAAGGAGATAAATTTGTTGGTGATTATTATATAATGTTTGATAAAGTTCATAAAGATCAAATGAGTCAACTAATTGACTCTGGAATGGATAAGGATGTTGCTTCTGAAAACACTGAGATTATGAAAGCTGCTAAAAAGGAGTTAATGAATTGGGAGAAAAATAATAAAGAAACCAGACAGGTTTGGAAAATGATGAATGATTGGGTTTATGATGGTTTTGATAAAACATACAGTTTATTGGGTGTGTCTTTTGATAAAAACTACTACGAAAGCGAGACTTATCTTTTAGGTAAGAATATTATGGAAGAGGGTCTTAAAAAAGGCGTATTATACGAAAGAGAAGATTCTTCAGTATGGATAAACCTTGATAAAGAAGGTCTTGATGAAAAACTTCTATTAAGATCTGATGGAACATCTGTATATATGACTCAAGATTTAGGAACAGCAGTTCAAAGAATTGCTGATAACTCTAATGTTAAAGGAATGATATATACAGTTGGTAATGAACAAGATTATCATTTTAAAGTACTTTTTAAAATATTAAATAAATTGGGATATGATTGGGCTGACAATTTATTTCATTTAAGTTATGGAATGGTAGATCTACCGTCAGGAAAAATGAAAAGTAGAGAGGGTACCGTTGTTGATGCAGATGACTTAATTTATGATCTAATAGATACTGTTAAACATACTACTGAGAGTTTAGATAAGTATAAATCCAATAATGAAACTTTGGATTTTGATGAATATAAAAAGATAGCATTAGGTGCTCTTAAATATTATATTTTAAAGGTTGATCCTAAGAAGAATATTTTATTTAATCCTGAGGAATCAATTGATTTAAGCGGAAATACTGGTCCATTTATTCAGTATGCTTATGTAAGAATTCAATCAATTTTAAAAAAAGTAAATAAACATATTCAAATTGATAAGAGTTATCAGCTTAATGAGAAAGAAAAAGAAGTTATTAAAACTATTTATGAATATCCTTCAGTAATTATCGGTTCGTATAATGAACTTTCACCTGCACTTATTGCTAATTATCTATATGATTTAGTTAGAAATTATAATTCACTTTATCAGAATCATCACATACTAAACTCTGAAACTAAAGAATCAACTTCGGTTCGTTTAATTATTTCACAAAAGACAAGTCATATAATTGAATCTGCATGTGATCTTTTGGGGATTGATTTGCCAGATAGAATGTAAAAAAAAAGTCACCCGAAGGTGACTTTTTAAATTGTGTGTATATAAATTACTTAGATACAGCAAGGTTGTATACAACAAGACCGAAACCGATTTTGTTAATTGCATCACCAACGTTATAAATAAGATCCATATCAAGAGAAAGACTTCCCATGAATGAATACCACATTCCATCTGCAGTTCCAACCATGTATCCAATTGGATAAATAGCCCAACCTATCAGAACGAATTTACATAACATCTTGTGTGCACTTTCTACATTTCCTCCTGCAGATTTTGCAAGGCTAGCTGCATTACCCATGAATATTTCATGAACAATTGCAAAATATGCTAAACCTGAAACTAGACCCCATATCTGAGCATCCATTCCCATTATACCTGCTTCACCGAAGTATCCAGTAACAAGCATTACAGTTGAAAGACCGATTAACTTCCATAGCATACTTTTAGTAGCGCCTGATGGCTTTAAAATTAGATAAAACTCAACACACATAAGTGGTACAGTTAAAATCCAATCTACGTATCTGTAAGCAGTTGTAATATCGCCTTCCATAGCAGCGTTTCTCATATAGTAATAATGAAGAGCTGCAATACCAGTAATAAGTGCTGATACAAGCATAGAAGTTTTCCACTTATCAGCTACTAAATTCATAGCAGAGAAAAAGAACATCGTTGCTGCTAACATAGCGGCAAATCCGATCCAAAAAGTGAAATCAACCAAGCTTAAATCAGTAGCTAAAACAGGTAGAATACTTAATAAATTTTCCATAATTAAATTAATTATTGTTTATAGAAAGTAAATTAAATAAAATAATGGATTAAAAAAAGATTATTTGAAAAAAAATCATATCTTTTTTTATGAATATTTCAAGATTATATGCTTAAAATTATTAATTCTAGAATTTCAATAATTTGTATTTCTCTAATTGTAAGTTATTTTATATCAGATACATGCGAAAACATATTAGGCTTTATTTTAATTTTATCCATAGGTGTGGTTCATGGTGCTAATGACCTGTTGATAATTAAGAAATATTCAAAAAAAGAAACAAAAAGAAGTGAAGCTTTATATTTTTTCTATTATTTAACCATTGTCTTGCTTGGTTTTGTTTTTTTCTATGTGTTTCCTTCAATAGCTTTATTAACATTTGTTATTGTATCAATATATCATTTTGGTGAGCAACATTGGGAAGTTAACCTTTCAAAAAGTGATTCTGTCAACCTCAATAAAGTATTTCTCTTTATTTTTCATGGAATTATTTTTTTCATAATTATTTTTATGAATAATTTAAAAATAGTTAATGAAGTTTTGTCTTCATTTAATATTAATCCTTTAGAAAATTATTATTTACTATTAGCATTAATTGTTTTTTCTGTTTTATACTTTTTATTTCTACTTTATTTAAAAAATTTAAGAAAGTATTTATTTAATGAAGCCATATTCTTTAGTTTACTTTTTTTATTGACAATAAATACTACTTTAATATTTGGCTTTGCAATCTATTTTATATTCTTCCATAGCCTTCTATCTATTAAAGATCAAATCAAGTTCATATATGATGATGATAATCCTAAAAACATTAAAAAATATATTATAACCTCAATGCCTTATTTTATTCTAGCTCTAACTTTTCTTTTAATATTTTATTTAGTTGTTGATTTTGAAAAAATTAATCTTCTCCCTATAATTTTTACATTTCTTGCTGCTATTACTTTTCCTCATGTTTTAGTAATTGAAAAAATGTATAGGCATTTGAAATAGATTATTTAGAGCAATATGTATATTTGATAAAAGTTATTTATGAAAATCATTGATGGAAAAAAAGTATCTAATGAAGTTTTAGATGAAATTAAATTAGCTGCTCAGAATAGAAAAAAACTAAACTTAAAAGTTCCTCATTTGGCTGCTGTTCTAGTTGGAGATGATGGTCCAAGTCAAACCTATGTTAATAGTAAAATTAGAGCATGTGAAAGAGTTGGTTTTGAATCTTCACTTTTTCAATTTGATAAATCGATATCTGAAAATGAACTTATTTCTGAAATTGAAAAAATAAATGTTAATGATGATATTGATGGTTTTATAGTTCAACTTCCACTTCCTAAAGGAATTAATCAAGAAAATATACTTGATAAAGTTCTACCTAAAAAAGATGTTGATGGCTTTAATCCAATCAATTATGGAAAAATGGCTTTAGGGATTGAAACTTTTTTACCAGCAACACCAGCAGGTATAATTGAATTAATTAAAAGATATAGCATTGATTTAAAAGGTAAAAAATGTCTAGTTATTGGAAGAAGTCAAATAGTAGGGCGTCCGATAAGTATCCTGCTAAGTCAAAATAAAATTTTTGGAAATGCAACTGTAACTGTAGCTCATAGTAGATCTAATAATTTAAAAGAAATATGTTTAGATTCTGATATAATCATATCTGCTATTGGTATTCCAGAGTTCATTAAGGAAGATATGATTAAAACAGGATCAATAATTATTGATGTTGGAATATGTAGAGTTGAAGATGATAACTCTTTAAAAGGGTATAGAATCGTAGGTGATGTTGACTTTGAAAGTGTTTACGATAAGGTTAGTTTAATTACTCCTGTTCCTGGAGGAGTTGGACCAATGACAATTGCTATGTTATTAAAAAATACTCTTAGGGCTTCTACCCTAAATGATTAATTATTCAATTTTATTCATTAAGCTATAAATCTTTAAAATTAATAGACCAAAAAGAACACTTGAAACTATCAATAATAGGTTTGTTAAGCCTGTGGATGAAAATGATAGTCTTATAAGAATTGTACAAATTATAAATCCAGTGTTTCTCATAATTTGACTATATCTCTCAGTATAAAGAAAAGAAAGAAGTAAAATAAATACATCTGCAATAATCAATATTGAAAAAAATGTATTGTAGAAAACTTCATTTACATAATAAAATGAACTGGCAAAGTTAGAGTCCATTCCGATTGAGTACCAGTTGTAAATACCAATTATAAATAAACATAACATTACAGGAATTAATGCAATGCTAATAATTTTTTTAGAATCAATAAATTGATTTATACTTTTGTTGCCTTTCTTGTTTTCAATACCCGATTTAACAAGGTTAAATAGATATATTAGAAAGAAAAGAATCAAAATACTAATTAGATCATAGGTAATTTGAAGATTATCAGGGTTATTAAACCAATTACCAGAATCAAGATCAAGTTTAGGAATATCATAAAAAATCCTTCTAATAATTATTAATGAGATAATCTCAAATTGCTTTAGAATAGATGTTGTAAATGATCTTGGTAAAAAATATATCAATAAAAAAATCTCATAATATAATATGATTGAGAAAGGTGTGTATATAGCAGATATTGGATTTGTAAGTAATAAACTCTCATTTCCGATATTTATAATTGAATAATTATTTAAAAGAACCAAAGATAAATGGAATATAAACCCAATAGTAGCAGTCCAAATTGTGAAGCTCTCTATTATCTTTCTATTTCCCTCTGAGAAGATTCCATCAAAAATTTTAGATCCAATTTTAAGCATAATTATATTTTAGTTGAAAATAACATGTTCATGTCTTTAAATGATTTGAATTCGAGAGCATTTCCTGAATTATCATAAAAAAACATTGTCTTTTGTTCTCCTGGAAGTCCTTCAAACCTTATATAAGGCTCTATCGTAAATTGAATTTTATTTACTGATAAAGATCTAGCAAATTTATCAAAATCATCCCATGGAATAACAACTCCAAAATGAGGAATTGGAACAGACTTTCCATCAACTTCGTTATGGTGAGCTTTCACATTATGATTTGGATCTACATGAATGACTAACTGATGTCCAAAAAAGTCATAATCTGCCCATTCATCTGACTCTCTGCCTGGTTTACACCCTAAGATGTTTTTGTAAAATTTTTTTGATTCAGATAAATCTTTTACCGGAATTGCAAGATGAAAAGGTGATAATTTTGTCATAATTAATTCAATATAATAAATATTTACTTCTAATTTTTTTAAATTCTTCAAGACCCTCTACCCATGAGTCTCTTATAATAGATTCTTGTATCCCATTTTTAATTTGATCCTGAAGTTTGGATGATCCAGATAACTTATTAAAATCACTTCTAAAAAAATTCTTTTTATCCTTAATTTGATTGTATGAATTTATAAGCCATTTAAGTTCAATTCTATTTATTGTTTTATAATCCCTTAGATCTTCACCATTAGATTTAATACCATTTAGTTTTGGGTTTTGACTTCCAAAATTAGGTTTAGGAATAAAACTAAATTTTTCATTAAAGTCAGGATGACCGTATATTTGAAATTGAGTTTTAGTTCCTCTTCCAACACTTACTTCAGTTTTTTCAAGAAAAGCTAAGCTTGGATAGAGGTATATTGATTGAATATTTGGGAGGTTAGGGGATGGTCTAATATTAGGCTCATATTTTAATTTATGATTATAGTTTTTGATTTTTATCACCTCTAAATTAGCTTTTAAGCTATTTTCTAACCAACCTTCACCATTTATCATTTTTCCATATTCTCCAATTGTCATTCCATAAACAATAGGTACTGGATGTAATCCTATAAAGCTTTTATTTTTAAGATCTAAAATAGGTCCATCAATATAAAAAGAGTTTGGATTTGGTCTATCTAAGATTATTAGTTTCTTATTAGTCCTGGAAACTGACTCCATTGCATAATGAAGAGTTGATAAATAAGTATAAAACCTAACTCCAACATCTTGTATGTCAAAAATTAATATATCAATGTTCTCAATATCATTATCATTAATTTTTCTATTTTTTCCATATAAAGAGATAACTTCTATTGATTTGTAGAATCCATTTTCTATTTTTTCTCCATCATCTTTATCACCTAAAAATCCATGTTCTGGGCTAAATATTTTTTCTATTTTAACACCTCTTTTTATTAAAGTGTCAATTAAATGAATATCTAAATTGTTAGATCTAATTATGCTGGTATTATTAGCAATTACTGCTACCTTTTTATCTAATAACTTATCTATTTTATGATACTGAGAATCCTCCATACCAGTTGTGTCATCAAGACTAGACCTTCCATTTATTTTAAGTTTATTATTTGAAATAAAAAAATCAAAATTACCACCATTAAATAAATCGTGACCAGCAAGTAAATTATACATG
>ENA-ORDR01001548-ORDR01001548.1-marine-metagenome-genome-assembly--contig:-NODE-1548-length-10569-cov-5.176992_pt1 | contig 10569 bp, 9 predicted proteins | sample MGYA00240993_ERZ508538 | MGnify/ENA primary metagenome ERZ508538 (study PRJEB26207, sample SAMN05421999) | marine metagenome | isolation source: Monterey Bay, California, USA | place: USA:Monterey Bay...
ATAATACTTAACCACCACTACTTTAAAGAAAATCATATTTCAACAGATACAATCGAAATTCTTTTATCTGAAAATGATGGGAAATGGAACGGAGTTGGGAAAAGTGATATAATAGAATTTACACATCTTATTAATCCTCCTAATAATTACCAAAATGGTATTCATTCTTTTAGGTTGGAATTATCAATGAGAGATAACAATACAACACATTTTGAGTTTATTGAGGGAGTTTCAGATATTTCGTTTTACTTAACAGAAAATAATGAGTAGAAAAAAAATAATTTTAATCTGGTTTTTGTGTTTATGTCCGTTTTTAGGATTTGTAACAGTAATGTATTTTGTAAAAATAAACACTATTTCAGAATCTCCAAAAGAAGGAGAAAACCCTAAAGAGGGTATGATTTATTTTTCTGATTTAGAAAACCCTAAAAATAATCTATCCACAATAATTTATTCTTCTGATGGAGTGATTTTGGGAGAATATTACAAAGAAAACAGGTCGGACGTTACCTATTCGGACTTATCCCCAATTTTAGTTGACGCTTTAATCTCTACTGAAGATATTCGTTTCAGAAATCATTCAGGGATTGACATAAAGTCTCTTTTAAGAGCAATTTACGGAATAATAATAGGTAATAGTTCTTCCGGAGGAGCTAGTACAATTTCACAGCAATTATCAAAAATGCTTTTTACTAAAAAACCATCTTCAGGTATAGAAAGAGTTAAACAAAAATTAAAAGAATGGGTTGTTGCTGTTGAACTTGAAAAAAGGTATTCCAAAAACGAAATAATTTCAATGTACTTAAACAGGTTTGATTGGATCAATCAAGCGGTTGGAATTTCATCTGCATCTAGAATATATTTTAATTCTACTCCAAATAATTTAACAACAACTGAAGCTGCAATGTTGGTAGGGATGTTAAAAAATCCATCGTTATATAACCCAAGGAGAAATCCTGAGGGAGTTCAAAACAGAAGAAATGTTGTTCTTTCTCAAATGAAGAAAAACAATAAAATTTCACAAACAGAGTATGATTCTTTAAAAACACTTCCGCTTGGATTAAACTTTCAATTAGTAGACCATAATGAAGGACCCGCTCCTTATTTTAGAGAAAAACTAAGAGAAATGATGAAAGAATGGTGTTCTAATAATAAAAAAGCAAACGGAGAATACTATAACCTATATACGGATGGACTGATAATCCACACAACAATAGATTCTAAAATACAAAATCATGCTGAAGAAGCTGTAAAGAAACATATGAAATCTCTACAAGAAGAATTTTATAACGTATGGAAAAATAAATCTAACGCTCCTTTTCCAAGAAATTTCAGCAAAAAACAAATAGAAAAAATAATATATTCCGGAATTAAAAGATCAGAAAGATATAGAAAATTGAAAAACAAAGGAAAATCAGAAGAAGAAATAGAAGATGTTTTTAATGAAAAAGTAAATATGAAAGTGTTTTCTTGGAATGGTGAGATTGACACAATTCTTTCCCCAAGAGATTCAGTTATTTATAATAAGTTTTTTCTACATACAGGATTAATGAGTATGGACCCAAATAACGGACATGTAAAAGCTTATGTTGGAGGTATAAATCATAAATATTTTAAATATGATCATGTATTAACAGGAAAAAGACAAGTTGGATCAACCTTTAAACCATTTTTATATTCACTCGCTATTCAGGAAGGAATGAAACCGTGTGATAAGATATTAAATACTGAGGTTGTTTTTAATGCAGAAAAATGGGGACTACCAAAAGACTGGATTCCAAAAAATTCATCAACAGAGTTTAACAACCTTTCTCTATCGTTAAAGTTTGGTTTAGCCAACTCTATAAATATTATGACCGCATTTATAATGCATCAATACGGCTCTGAAGCGGTAGTGGAAATAGCAAGAAAAATGGGAGTTACATCAACATTACAAGCTGTCCCCTCAATTTGTTTAGGAACTTTTGATTTATCAGTTAAAGAAATAACAGCAGCTTATTCGACATTTGTAAACAAAGGAATTTATACTGAACCAATATATATAACACAAATAACAGATAAAAATGGTGTAATACTAGAAGAATTTCAACCATCTACAAAGGAAGCTTTAAATGAAAAAACAGCAGCTACAATGGTTAATTTACTAAAAGGAGTTGTAACAGGAGTTTATAGTGAGGAAATATATTTTTTCGGAAAAAGAAAAGGAAAAAAAATAGGAACAAGAGGAACAGGAGCTAGTTTAAGAGGAGGTGAATATAGTCTTAAATCTGAATTAGGAGGAAAAACAGGAACCACACAAAATTATTCAGACGGTTGGTTTGTTGGAATCACCCCAAATCTAGTAACTGCAGTTTGGACAGGTTGTGATGATAGGTCTGTGCATTTTAATAATTATTTAGGATATGGTGGATATATGGCTCTTCCAACTTTTGGTTATTTTATGAGAGGAGTTTATGATGATGAATCAATAACTGAAGTTACAGAAAAGGATAAATTTAAATACAATAGTTTGTTTATAAAAAATTGGGCAGGAAATCAAATAAATTGTAATCAGATTGAAAATACAAACCCTGAGGATGGTTTTAATAATGAAGACTTTTAATAATGATAAATAAAGTAGTAAAAAACATAGAAGAGGCTTTGAGTGGAGTAGAAAGCAACATGACTTTTATGGTAGGGGGATTTGGGCTTTCTGGTATTCCGGAAAATGCAATTGCGGCACTTTCTAAAAAAGATATTTTCGGACTTACTTGTATTTCTAACAATGCTGGTGTTGATGATTTTGGTTTAGGACTTTTATTAAAAAGAAAACAAATCAAAAAAATGATTTCTTCTTATGTTGGAGAAAATGCAGAGTTTGAAAGACAAATGTTATCAGGAGAGTTAGAGGTTGATTTAATTCCACAAGGAAGTTTAGCAGAAAGATGCAGAGCGGGGGGTGCAGGAGTTCCAGCTTTTTTTACTCCAGCAGGATACGGAACAGAAGTTGAAGAAGGAAAAGAAGTTAGAGAATACAATGGAAAACCACATATTTTAGAGTCGGCACTTACAGCAGATTTCGCTTTTGTAAAAGCTTGGAAAGGAGATACTGCAGGAAATCTTATTTTTAAAGGAACCGCTCGTAATTTTAATCCACTTATGGCTATGGCTGGAAAAGTTACAGTTGCTGAAGTAGAAGAATTAGTAGAAGCGGGGGAACTTGATCCAAATCAAATTCACACTCCAGGAATTTTTGTACAAAGAATTTTACAAGGAGAAAAATACGAGAAAAGAATAGAAAAAAGAACTGTAAGAACTAAAGAATAATGGCATTAACTAAACAAGAGATTGCAAAACGAATAGCTCAGGAATTAAAACACAATACTTATGTAAATTTAGGTATTGGAATTCCAACATTGGTTGCAAATTATATTCCAAAAGGAATTGATGTTGAATTTCAATCAGAGAATGGAGTATTAGGAATGGGGCCATTTCCTTTTGAAGGAGAAGAAGACCCTGACTTGATAAATGCAGGAAAACAAACCATTACTACTTTGGATGGGGCTGTACTTTTCGACTCTGCTACTTCCTTTGCTATGATAAGAGGACAGCATGTTCAATTGACTGTTTTAGGAGCTATGGAAGTATCAGAAAATGGAGATATTGCCAATTGGAAAATTCCTGGGAAAATGGTGAAAGGAATGGGAGGAGCAATGGATTTAGTAGCTTCTGCAGATAATATTATTGTAGCTATGATGCACACTAATCGACAAGGAGAAAGTAAGATTTTGAAAAGATGTACTCTACCTATTACTGGAGTTAATTGTGTAAAAAAGATAGTTACCAACTTAGCAGTTTTGGAGGTTACTCAAAATGGTTTTAAACTTTTGGAAAGAGCTCCTGGAGTAAGTATAGAAGAAATAAAAACAGCTACTGAAGCAGATTTAATTATTGATCACAAAATTCCGGAAATGAACTTTAATTAAAAAAATAAAAAAAAAGAATTTTAATAAAACTATCTATAATAATTCTTTTGTTGATGATTCTATTAATAAGTATGCAATTTACAGATGAAGTAAATTGGGAAAAATTAGATTTTAGTGTTGTAGCTATTTTACTTGTTGCATTTTTTTCAGTTCATGAGTTGTTTGAAATGAGAATAAAATCGGATAGTAAAAAAAGAACATCTATTCTTTTTTCAATTATAATACTTATAATAGTTTGGGTAGAACTTGCGGTTGGGGTATTTTAATTCAGTTTATCTGTTAAAAGTTTAATCTGTTTTTTAGCAGATTTTCTATCGTATAAAATATTGTAAACCGCCTCAGTAATTGGCATTTCAACCTGTATTTTTTCATTAATTTCCATTATACATTTTACAGCATAATAACCTTCCGCAATCATCTTAAGTTGCAACTGAGCAGAGTTTACACTATATCCTCTTCCAATCATTTCTCCAAAAGTTCTGTTACGGCTAAATTGAGAATAAGCAGTTACTAGTAAATCTCCCAAATAGGCAGATTCTTTTATATCTCTTTTTATTGGATGAACCTCATCTACAAATCGTTTTATCTCCCGGATTGCATTGGAAACTAATACTGCCTGAAAGTTATCTCCATAACCTAAACCATGGCAAATTCCGGAAGCAAGTGCGATAACATTTTTCAGAACAGCAGAATATTCTGTTCCGTAAATATCATCAGAAACTGTAGTTTTAATATATCTACCAGAGATAGAGTTTGCAAAAAACTCTGCTTTATCAATATCACTACAAGCAATGGTTAAATACGAAAGTCTTTCTAAAGCAACTTCCTCCGCATGACAAGGACCGGTAATCACAGTAATATTTTCGTAGGGAACATCATACTGATTATGAATAAACTCCCCTACAATAGTGTTATTTTCAGGAACAATACCTTTAATTGCAGAGATAATAATTTTATTACTTAAAGGAATTTTTAAGGATTCCAAAGTTGATTTTAAAAATGCAGACGGAACCGCCAAAACCAAATAATCAGAGTTTTTAACTATCTCATTTATATTCGAACTCAAGTTTAATTTTGATTCTTTTAACTCTGCATCCGAAATATAATTTGGGTTGTGTCCGTATGTATTTATGTGTTCAATTGCTTCTTCATTTCTCATCCACCAATTTACAGAATCTACATTTTCGCAAAGCATTTTTACAATAGCAGTAGCCCAACTACCACCACCAATTACCCCTATTTTACTTTCTGATTTCAATTAAAATTTCACGTTTAATTCTACTTCTTTACCATCCCTTATAACAATAGCTTTTACCTTATCACCTTTAACGAAATGACCCAAAGCTTTCATGTAAGAACTCATATCAGTAATATTAACCTCACCTAATTTAATAACAATATCACCTTTTTGCATACCAGCTTTGTCAGCTGCTTTACTATCATTTACACCATCAATTTTCATTCCTCCATCAGAATACATATAATTAGGAACAACACCAAGAGTTACAGAAAACTTAGGAGCTTTTTTACTTTCTTCTATCTTTGTTTTAGTAAATTGAAGTTTTTTATTGTCATCTAAATCGTTAATTATAGATGTAATATATGACATAATAGTTATGATTCCCTTATAATTTATTTTATCAGCATCATCAGAAGGTTTGTGGTAGTCTTCATGTGTTCCTGTAAAAAAATGTAATACAGGAATATCTTGAAGATAAAAAGAAGTGTGGTCAGAAGAACCAACACCACTTAAAGATTTTTCAATATTTATTGTTCCACAAAGATTTCTTTCTAAAACTTTATCCCAAACAGGTGAGGTTCCTACTCCATAAACTTCAATGTTGTTTTCTTTGTTTAACCTTCCAATCATATCCATATTTATCATATAATTAATATCTTCAGGATTAAAAATATCACTTTTTGAGTATGCATTAGAACCAAGTAATCCTTTTTCTTCTCCACTAAAAGCAATAAAAACATAATTATATTTATTATATTCAGACTTAGAATAATATTTTGCCAGATATAATAAAGCAGCTGTCCCACTTGCGTTATCGTCAGCGCCATTATGTATTGCAGAGTCTCCTCTGTACAAAGACCCTTCCTTTCCCCAACCTAAATGATCATAATGTGCTCCAATTAATACAGTGTGTTTCATCCCATTATCAATTTCAGCAATTAGGTTATGTCCGGTAACTTCTTTTTCAATCATTTTTAATTGGAAAGAAATATTTTCTGAAGGAAGATTTTCGCGGGTGTTGTTCCAAAATAAAACAGGAATTCCAGTAGAAATAATATTTTTAAATTTGTTTTCAGGAGTTTCAGCATATTTATTATCAGTATAAAAAACCACTCCAATTGCACCCTTTTCTTTTGCAGTTTCAGATCTTAATTTTAAATCATGATAATTTAAATATTTTGAATGAGGATGTATTCCATCAGGAGAAGAAGTGTTAATAATAACAATTTTTCCTTTAACATCTACATTTGAATAATCAGAATAGTCCAAATCAGTAGCTTCAATACCAAAATCAACATCTATTAATTCTGTATTTTCAATAACAGCATCAGAAGAATATTGTGTAGGGTAAAATCCTAAATCTAATAATTCTTTATTAAATGTAATAATTACATTTCCGTTAAATGTAAATCTATGAATAGATGTTTCTAATCCAATTCTTTCAAATCTCTTATGAAGAAACATAAGAGCCATTTTCTCTCCTTTTGTTCCTGTTTCCCTACCCTCCATTTTATCATCAGATAAGATAGTAATATCTTTTCTGATAACATCAAGAGCTTTTTGGTCTTTAATACAATCTTGAGCAACTAAAGATGAACTAATAAATATTAAACCTAAAAATAATTTGTTCATAATTTTTTATTTTGTATCACCACCAAAATTAGCGATACCTCCATTTAAATTAATCACTTTTTTATATCCTATTTGTAACATTAATTGCTGGACCCTCCCTGATCTAGCTCCAGAATGACAATGAACAATAATATTACTTTCTTTTAAATCTGCAATTCTGTCAATTCCTTCATTAAAAACAGATGTTGGAATCAAGTAATCCATTCCAATAATTTGTTTGGTATTGTTTTCTAATTCTTCTCTAACATCTACCAATGTAAAATTAATTAACCCCTTTTTTCTACCATCTAGTAAATCAACTAATTCTCCTGAATTAATTTCTTTTTTATCAAATAATGAGATAAGTTTTTCGGTTGATAGATTGTTATGACTAACACCTTCTTTTTTGTCTATCATTACAAAATTATCTACATATTCCGGAGTATTAAAAATACCACAATAACATTTTCCCGTTTCAGGAATTTCATTTTGCAAAGCTGGTTTACAAGGACAAATTCTATTATTAGCAGCTTTTTTCTCCTCTTTAGTTTCCCCTTCCACCATAAAACAAGGGCAGTATCTTTTTCCTTTTGTAAGTTTATTGTTAGTTAATCCCACATAAATTCTTTCATTTTCAGAATCAATAGGGTTTGGAAAAAACCCCATTCTCTCTCGTATTTTATCCGCAAAAACTCTTGTTTTTTCTAACTCTTTTTTAAACTCTTTTGAGTTTATATCTACTTTTTTATGTTCTTCTTGCATTATTTATTTGTCTCTATTTTCCTCTTTCATTTGCGGGAAAAACAATACATCTTGTATAGAATTTGAGTTGGTCATAATCATACTCAGTCTATCGATTCCTATTCCTAAGCCTGCTGTTGGAGGCATACCATATTCAATTGCTCTTAGGAAATCTTCATCCAAAAGCATTGCTTCATCATCTCCTCTTTTCCCAAGTTCTAATTGTTCTTCAAATCTTGCTCTTTGGTCAATTGGATCATTTAATTCAGAGAAAGCATTACATATTTCTTTCCCATTACAAATTGCTTCAAATCTTTCCACTAAACCTTCATATTCTCTGTGTTTTTTTGCCAAAGGAGACATCTCTACAGGATAGTCTGTAATAAAAGTAGGTTGGATTAACCGCCCTTCACACTTCTCTCCAAAAATCTCATCAATTAATTTTCCTCTACCCATACTTTTATCAACAGAAACTCCTAATTTTTTTGCTGTTACCGACATTGTTTCTTCATTCATTTCTGAAATATCTATTCCTGTGAAATGTTCGATTGCTTCATACATTGTATATCGTTTCCAAGGCCTTTGGAAATCAATCAAATTATCACCAACTTGAACTTCTGTTTTTCCGTGTAAATCCATGGCGATTTTTTCAACCATTTCTTCTACCAAATCCATCATCCAAGCATAATCTTTGTAAGCAACATATAGTTCCATCTGTGTAAATTCAGGATTATGAAATCTACTCATCCCCTCATTTCTAAAGTCTTTTGAAAATTCATATACACCATCAAAACCACCTACAACTAATCTTTTTAAATACAATTCATTCGCAATTCTTAGGTATAACTCCATATCCAAAGTATTGTGATGTGTTTTAAACGGACGAGCAGCAGCTCCACCATAAAGGGGTTGTAAAATTGGAGTTTCTACTTCTAAATATTCTTTTTTATTTAAAAACTCACGCATAGAGTTGGTAAGTTTAGTTCTTTTTATAAAAGCGTCTTTTACTTCTGGGTTAACTACTAAATCCACATATCTTTGTCTGTACCTTTTTTCAGGATCAGTAAAAGCGTCATGTATTGTTCCGTCCGCATCTACTTTTGGTAATGGCAATGGTCGTAAAGATTTTGTAAGAACTTTTAACTCTTTAACTTTTATTGAAATTTCACCTACTTTTGTAACGAAAACAGTTCCTTTTATTCCGACAATATCTCCTATGTCTAATAATTTTTTGAATACCGTATTGTAAATTGTTTTATCTTCTCCCTCACAAATTTCATCTCTATTCACATAAATCTGAATTTTACCCTCACTATCTTGTATTTCTGCAAAAGAAGCCTTCCCCATTATCCTTCTACTCATCAACCTTCCAGCGATAATAACATCTGTTTCATCTCCTTCTTTATAGTTCTTCTTTATGTTTACAGAGTTATTGTTTACATCAAATAATTCTGCTGGGTACGGATTTATACCTAGTTCTCTAAGTTTTTGTAAGCTTTCTCTTCTTACAATTTCTTGTTCTGAAAGTTCTTTGCTCATTTGTAAATTTTTTTGCAAAGATAGGAATTCTTTTATCCTAATATTTTGTAATTTCGGCTTCTTTATAAAAATACATATTGAGATGAAAATGAATGACTATATAAATGATTTTACAAATCATTTGACAAAAGCAATGGAGATTGGAAGCTCTTCTGAATTAAATAAAACAAACAATCAGTTTAGTAATGTTTTAATTTGCGGGCTAGGAGGATCTGGTATTGGAGGCACTATTGTAAACGATATTATTTCTCCTTTAGTTGGTATTCCAATCTTATCAACAAAAGATTATAGTATCCCACATTTTGTGGATGAAAACACCTTGGTAATCGCTTCTTCTTATTCCGGAAATACGGAAGAAACTATCTATGCTTTAGAAAAATGTAAGGGTAGAAATGCGGAGATTTGTATTATTACTTCCGGAGGAAAATTAAAAAAAATTGCAGAAGAAAATAATTACAATCATATTTTAATTCCCGGAGGACAACCACCAAGAGCAATGTTCGGATATGCTTTTACAGAGCTTTTCTTTGTTTTAAATCATTACGGAATAATTAACGATTCATTCAAATCTGATTTTAAAAAATCTATTTCTTTGTTGGACTTGGAGAAAGAAAACATTCAGAAAGAAGCTAAGGAACTAGCAAAAAGAATATATAAACAAACTCCTGTAATTTACGTTGCTAATGGTTTTGAAGGTGTTGCAATTCGTTTCCGTCAGCAGATAAATGAAAACAGTAAAATGCTTGCTTGGCATAATGTAGTCCCTGAGATGAATCACAATGAACTATTAGGTTGGAGAACTAATGTAAATGATTTAGCAGTTGTTTATTTCCGAAATAAATGCGATTACAAAAGAAATCAAATCAGAATGGATATCAATAAAAAAGTTATTTCGAAATTTACTAACAATATTACAGAGGTTTGGAGTAAAGGAGATACTGTTTTAGCAAACTCCCTCTACCATATTAATTTAGGAGATTGGGCGAGTTGGTATTTATCAGAAATGAATAATGTAGACGCAATTGAGATTGATGTAATTAACTTTTTGAAAGGAGAGCTAGGAAAGGTTTAATGAATAAAAAAGTAAAATTTCAGGATTTAGGATTAATAGATTACAAAGAATGTTGGGATTACCAAGAAAAACTTTTTACTGAAATTTTAGAAGTTAAATCATCAAACAGAAAGGAGAACAAAACAGAAAAAACTAAAAATCATCTCATTTTTTGTGAACACCCACATGTGTACACTTTAGGTAAAAGTGGAGACAAAAAAAATCTGTTGGTAAATGAAGATTACCTAAAAAGTAGAGGAGCTACATTTCATAAAATAAACAGAGGGGGAGATATTACCTATCACGGACCAGGACAGTTGGTGGCATATCCAATCTTGGATTTAGATAATTTTTTCACAGATATTCATAAATATTTACGGTTTCTGGAAGAAGCGGTAATATCTACTTTAAAGGAATATGGA
>ENA-ORDR01001549-ORDR01001549.1-marine-metagenome-genome-assembly--contig:-NODE-1549-length-10566-cov-6.030127_pt1 | contig 10566 bp, 10 predicted proteins | sample MGYA00240993_ERZ508538 | MGnify/ENA primary metagenome ERZ508538 (study PRJEB26207, sample SAMN05421999) | marine metagenome | isolation source: Monterey Bay, California, USA | place: USA:Monterey Bay...
GGAGATACACTTTTTTTAGGTGATGTGGGAAGACCAGATTTAGCTCAAAAAGATATGCAAATGACCAAAGAAGAGTTAGCAGGTGTACTTTATGAATCTGTAAATAATAAGATTAAACCGTTGCCCGATAATATCTTAATATACCCCGGTCATGGTGCTGGCTCAGCATGTGGGAAAAATATGATGAAAGAAACAGTAGATACTTTAAAAAATCAAAAAGATATTAATTACGTGCTCAACGGTTCATTATCTAAAGAAGAATTTATTACTGAATTAACACATGATTTACAAGAACCTCCTTCTTATTTTCCATTAAATGTTCAGTTGAACAAAGAAGGTTATGATGATTTATCTGTGATTCTCAAAAAAAGTAAAAAAGCTCTTTCAGTTAAAGAATTTGAAAATGCTTCAAAAGAAAATAACATAATTATGCTTGATGTTAGACACCAAAGTTCTTTTGTCAAAGAACATATTCCAAATTCTATTTTTATTGGACTTGACGGAGGTTTTGCTCCTTGGGTTGGGGCGATCCTTTCCAATGTTAATCAACCCATTTTATTAATAGTTGATGAAGATAGACTTGAAGAAGCAATTACAAGGCTTTCTAGAGTTGGATTTGACAATGTTATTGGTTTTTTAAGCGGAGGATTTGCAAGTTGGAAATCTGCAAATAAATCTATTGCTTCTATAGAAACTATTTCTGCTAACGATTTTGCAAAAATAAATTTATCTAATCAACTTAAAATTTTTGACGTGAGAAAATCTACAGAATATGATTCTGCCCATATTGTCAATGCTATAAATGCCCCACTTAATGATATTGATTCTAATTATGATATGTACAATAAAGATGGAGAAGTTTATATACATTGTGCTGGTGGCTATAGATCAATTATTGCTAATTCAATATTAAAATCAAAGGGCTATCACAATTTAATAGATGTTCTTGGAGGTTTCTCTTCAATTAGAAAAACAGATATTCCTATTAATGAAAATATCTGTACAAATTAAATTTTTATCATATGAAAAATATTACAAAAGAAGATTGGAAGAAATTAGTTAAGGAAACTGATAATGCAGTTGTAATTGACGTAAGAACGCCAGAAGAATGGGCTGAAGGTATTCAACCTAATGCTAAACAAATTAATTTTTTGTCTTTAGTAGATTTTTTAAGTGAAATAGATTCGTTAGATAAATCAAACACATATTTTCTTTATTGTAGAAGTGGAAAAAGAAGTGCTCAAGCCTGCATGTATATGTATGACAAAGGTTTTACAACTTATAATTTAATGGGAGGTATGTTGTCATGGGATGGAGAAGTTGTTAAGTAATTATGTCCAAAAAAGATCATTGGGATAATATTTATTCCACTAAAACCTTACAAGAAGTTAGTTGGCACCAACCTATTCCTAAAATATCTCTAGATTTTATATTATCCTTGGGTCTTCCAAAGGAATCTCCGATCATAGATGTTGGAGGTGGGGATAGTTTTTTAGTAGACTTTTTAATAAATGAAGGATACACTGATTTGACTGTGCTAGACATTTCTAAAGTAGCAATTGAAAGAGCAAAAATTCGATTAGCTAAAAATGCTAATAAGATAAATTGGATTGTGTCAGATATTATAAATTTCTTTCCGGAGAGAAAATATTCTATTTGGCATGACAGAGCAGTTTTTCATTTTTTAAGAAAAGAGCAAGAAATTAATTTCTATTTAAAATCTTTAAATAGTGGTACTGCTGCAGATGGAAGGCTAGTGCTTGGTACTTTTGCTGAAAATGGTCCCATAAGATGTTGCGCACTTGATGTAAAAAGGTATTCATTTAACGATTTAGAAAAAAAAATTGGAGATCAGTTTCTTATTGAGAAAATGATTAATTCCATTCATCAAACGCCATTCAAAACAGAACAATCCTTTAATTTTATTCAAGCAATTAAAAGATGAAAGACATATTAAATAATATAATTCGAAGTAGGAGATCTGTATTTCCTGTTCAATATAACGGAGAAGTAATTGATGATAATATTGTAAATGAAATATTATATAATGCAAATACTGCTCCCACTCATAGAATTACACAGCCATGGCTTTTTAAAGTTTTTGATAAAAATTCAAAATTTAAATTGGCAGAGGAAATCTTAAAGTTAAATTTTGGAAATGAAATACCAGAAAATGCACAAAAAGGCTTGTTAAATAAGTTCACACTATCAAGTCATATAATATGTATATGTATGGACAGAAATACTGAAAATCTTATACCTGAATGGGAAGAAATAGCTGCAGTTTCTATGAGTGTGCAAAACATGTGGTTGACTTGTACTGCAAATGAAGTAGGCTGTTATTGGAGTAGTCCTGCAATTATAAGTAGGCTTAATAATTTCTTAGAATTAAAATCTAATCAAAGATGTTTAGGTCTTTTTTATATGGGGAAATACGATGAGCTACCACAAAATAATCTCAAAAAAAAATCAATTAAAGAAAAAGTAATATGGATATAAAAAAAATTTTAATTCTATTTTTATTTGTTTTAACAATTTTTAATAATTCCTATAGTCAAATACAGCAAAATCGTACAATGTTTTTTGATGGTAATAATAGAGAGTTTATTATATATATTCCTGCAATTTATGATGGTTCCGAGGCTTATCCTTTAATGTTTAGTTTTCATGGTGGTGGTGGAACATCAAATGACTTTATTAATATAAATGATATGCGATCAGTTGCTGATACAGCTGGATTTATAGCTGTTTATCCTCAAGCAGCAGTTGATCCAAATGACGGGAGTAATGCTTGGCTACATAAAGCACCGACTTCTCATGATGATGTTTTTTTTATTGAGGCTATTATAGATACTTTAAGTAATGATTATTTTATCGACAACAATCGAGTATATGCTTGTGGTTATTCCGAGGGGGGTATTTTTTCTTATGAATTAGGTTGTAGACTTAATGACAGAATAGCTGCTTTTGCTTCTGTTTCAGGAAGTATGATGGTAGATGCTTTTAGAGATAGTTATTATAATTTAGGCTTTTGCTCACCTGTTCACCCAACTGCAGTAATGTTAATTCCTGGTACAAATGATATGAATCCTCATTCTACATATACTGGATTTCAACCATATTATATGTCTGCTGATGAGATTACAACTTATTGGTCAAATTATAATAATACCGATACTAATCCTATAATTTCTCAATTACCAAATATTAATACTTCTGATGGAAGTACAGTAGAGCATAGAGTTTGGGAAAATGGAGATAATTGTTTGAGAGTAGAAGAATTAAAAGTTAATGGTGGGGAACATGATTGGCCAGGAACTTTTGGAAATATGGATATTGATGCTACTTCAGAAATCTGGGATTTTGCATCCCAATTTAATATTAATGGTTTAATTAATTGTTCTTCTACTTTTCAAAATAATTTAACAAATTCATCTAAAAGAAAATTAGTTAAAACAATAGATATTCTTGGAAGAGAGAATAGTAAAAACTTAAATAATCTTCTTCTGTACATCTATGATGATGGAAGTATAGATAAAGTTTTTATTGTTGAATAAATATGTTTTTCTATAGAAAGAAATTAATTAGAATTTGCTTTTGAATATATAAGTAATTGACTTTGATTGTGTTGTGCTTATGTGTTTTAGTTGTTATGTTTGAATATTAATAATACAATTATGAAAAAATTTATATTAAATACTCTGTTAGCTACAATATGTTTCTTAACCACGAGCAATAGCTTAAAAGCACAATGTCAAGCTGATTTTTCCTATATGCAAAATGGTCCAACTACAGTATTTTCTGATTTGTCAACGGTTAGTCCAAGTTGGTCAACAAATTATTCCGTTTCTTGGTTTTGGGATTTTGGTGATGGAAATACTTCAACTCAACAAAATCCAATTCACACATATAGCAATGGAATATATGCTCCATGTCTAACAGTAACCTATTTTGATTCAACAATTATTAATTATTGTATTTCAGTTTCTTGCGATTCTATTTTAATTGGTAACGGTCCTTCTGCTTCTTGGGATTGTGGATCTTCTGGATGTTTTGACCCTGGAACTGGAAATGGTCAATATTCTTCATTGTCTTCATGTCAAGCAGCCTGTACTGTTACACCATCTTGGGATTGTAATCCAAATACACTTGGATGTTATGATCCTGGAACTGGAAATGGTCAATACACTACTTTGGCTTCATGTCAATCAGCATGCTCTGTTACGCCTTCATGGGATTGCGGACCCTTTGGATGTTATGATCCGGGCACTGGATTAGGTCAATATTCTACTCTTTCATCCTGTCAATCTGTTTGTAGTACTGGATCTGGTGTTCTTTGTGACTCAATAGTTGTATCTGGATCACAGTTTCAACTCACTATGCAAGTAAATAATTTTAATAGTATAATTGATTACTGGATAACAACTGCCCCTGATGGAACAGTGTTAGGAGAAGATAGTATGTGGAATATGCATAATGTGTTTAATCCAGCTAATGATACAATTATAACATGTATTACCTACCAAGACTTTACCGGTATGAATACATGTTGTGTGGAATGGATTTGGGATGCTTCAAGTGGTGTTTGGGCAAGAATGAGTACTACTGCCTCAATTAATCAGTTCGAAAATTATAAAGAATTAATTAAGGTTGTAGATGTATTAGGAAAAGAATCAATGATTGATTTAAATAAAATATTATTCTTTATTTATAGTGATGGTACAATAGAGAAGAAAATTTATAAATAGATTTTTTAAACATAAGATGTAATTAGCCTGCTTTTAAGCAGGCTTTTTTTTTATAAAGTTGAAAAATATATGATTGTTGGAATGAAAATGATTATGCAAAAAGTAGAAAAAGTTTTAGAGCTTTTTTCATTTGAATGCCAATATGCAAGTATTAATAACGGTATTTGAAAAGGTAATCTTATTAATGCTTGAGATTTAGAGATGTCAAGAGCAATTTGAGCAGCCTCTGAGTTATATAAGTAAATATTTGCAGGAAATACACAAATTAGTAATATAAAAACTCCCCAAGCTCCGAAAAATCTAGTTTTTTTAAAAATTAATAAAACGCCAAATAATATTTCAAAAAAACCACTTAGATATACTAATTCCAGATGATAGTTTAAATATTTTGGCATAATTTTTAAGAAAAAATTTGGATCTGAAAAGTGTTTAATACCTACCAAAATATATAATAAACTCATTATATAAATTGAGATATTCTTTATATGAGTTGTTGATAATTTCATTGTTAAATCAGAATTGTAAAATTCTTAATCTTTCTTTAATTATCATTAATAATTAACTAATTATTTATTAATAAATTTACGATATGAATAAAATAGAATCGATTAATATATCAGAAAAGTTTTCCAAGTTTAGTAATGAATGGACTCCTTATATTATTGGGGAGCTAAATAATCAATATGTAAAATTATGTAAGCTAAAAGATAATTTTGTTTGGCATAAACACGAAAAAGAGGATGAGCTTTTTATGGTCTTTAAAGGAACTCTTTATATGGATTTTAGAAATCAAGAAACGGTTGAAGTAAAAGAAGGGGAGATATTAATTGTTCCAAAAGGTATAGAGCATAGGCCAAGAACTAATGGTGAAATTGTTTTTAATCTTCTTTTTGAGCCTATGAGCACCGAACACACTGGAAACATTGATAATGAACTTACCGTAAAAAAACTAGATTGGATATAAAAAAAGGGGATAATTAATTATCCCCTTTTTAGATGTTTTGTAATTAGCTTATTTGGCTTTAAAATATCCAAAAATTGCACCTATATAGATGATAATATCAGGAATAACCATTTCAATACCAAAATTCATTAATGGTTCATTAGCAAATACAGTAAAGAACATTATCATTAATATGGAGGTTCCTATAATATATCCAAGTAATATTTTTTTTGCAGTTTCTACACTTTCATTTCTACACAAAACACATATTAATCCAATCGTAAAAATGGCTGGAAATAATCCATAGTGCATTACTTCTACCATTCTTGCTACTTCTTGAATATCTGTATTTAGCATAGTTGGAATCATGTCTTTGATGCCAAAGGCCATTACAAGTGACATTAATATATTAAAGACACCAATAATTGTTAAGGAATTTTTTGTTTTCATTAAATTTTGTTTTTTTCAATATTACAAAAAATAATTATGCTTGATTTCTCTTAAATTTGTAAAGTGAAAAATTTTCTATTTCTAATTCTATTGTCATTTATATTTTCCTATGATATTTGTGGGCAATCATATCAAGAGATGTTAAATCACGATATTGAATGGCAGCTCACTTCATGTAATAACGGATGTATAACAGATGTTTATTTTACTGATGGAGATACATTGCATAATGGATTTAACTATAAGATGTTAAATGGCTATCATTATATTTCAAAGACTTTTTGGTTAAGAGAGAACACAAATGATCAGAAGATTTTTTTATCATTTTTACAAAATAATATTAGAAAAGAAGTTTTATTATATGATTTCAATCTTTCAAAAGGTGATTCTATAAATATTAATAATCCAATAAGTCCTTTTCCTGCAAATCCAGGCATGTATATTGTTGATTCTACTTCAACAATACAATTAAATGATGGGCTATATTATGAGCATTTCTACTTGTCTTCATTAGATCCGTCAATAAATGAAAATCCAATTTGGATAGAAGGAATTGGTTCATTAAGTTTAATTAATTCTCCTGGAGGCACACCAAATGTAAATGGAGCAGGTAAATTAAGTTGTTATTTTAACAATGGTAATTCTGTTTATTCTCAGTTAGATTCAATTAGTTCCTGCGTATTTACAAATCCTTCTCTTAGCTATATAAATACGAATACCATACAAACAAAAGAAATTGTGAAAGTTTCGAGTTTATTGGGACGCAATACGACAAAGCGTAAAAATGAAATATTACTTTATCATTATAATGATGGTACTGTAGATAAAAGAATTATTTTCTAATTTCTGGAGCTCCAATTTTTTCTAATTGACTGTCGAGTGGTTTTATAGCCTCGTAAATTTCTTTATAACCATCTTCAATATCCGTGAATATTTTGTTAGCTGTTTCTAAACTTTTTTCATGAGTTTTTGTTGGGCCATAAGAAGAGTTTGCGCCACTACTTGCTGACCATAGATATGACCACATTGAAGGGAATTCATTTTCTTCACCAATTTCTTTACGAGCTTGACTGCCTCCAAGATTTTCTAGAAGCGTCATAATTTTTATCCTATTTTCTAATAAAGTAGAATGTAATTTTTTATCTAGTAATTCTCCTCTTTTATAAGCTTTTAACATCATATTGATTTTAACTTTCAAATCCTTTATGTCATTAGATAAATTATTTCCGTCATTTCTTAAATTATTAAGCTTTTGTCTAAATTGTGAAATCTGTTCAATTGAAACACCTTCTAAGGCTCCTTCAGAAATTTGATCTACTTTAAAAGTCTTTTTATCTGAAATAGAAATATATTCACCTTCAATTTGCTTAAATAATTGCGCAGAATATTCTCCTGGGTTAACCATACTTCCTGATTCTTCTTTATTAAAGTTCTTTTTTGAGATAGTAGATTGTGATTCAGAAGATAAATTCCAGCTTACTCTAGATAACCCTTTTTTGTTTTTTGCCTTTACCTTTTTTATTATGTTATTGTCAGAATATATGAAAATCCAAATTGCTGGATTTATTTCCTTTTTTTCGTTCTCTAAAATTTCCCAATTAGGAACTTCAATTATTTGATTTTCTTTTTCAGACTTTTTTTCATTTTTCTCTCTTATTTTCTTTTTTGAAAGAATTTTCTCATTTAGATAATATGTAAATTCTATACCAAATGGCGGATTATCTGCAACAAAATAATTATCACCCTGAGCAGCTTTTCTTCCACCTCCCAAAATTCTTTTTTGTTTATACCAATATCCATTTCTTGGCGTAAATAGTTCGGAATTCATAGCTTTACTATTAAATGTTCTTAAAGAGGAATAGTCATCTAGAACATATATTCCTCTACCAAAAGTTCCTAAAACAAGGTCATTCTCATTCTTTTGAATTGCAATGTCTCTTACAGAAATATTTGGTAGGCCACCTTTTAATTTAATCCATTCATCACCTCCGTTGTTAGTAAAATACACTCCGAATTCAGTTCCTAAAAAAAGTAGGTTTTTATTTTTATGATCTTGAACTAAACGCCATAAAATGGTGTTATCAGGAAGATTATTTGTTAATTTTTGCCATGTAAAACCTTTGTTTTTACTTTTATAGATATAAGGATTGTAATCACCATATTTATGATTATCAAAAACAACATATACAGTGTTTTTATCAAATAAATCAGTTTTTATATCATTAACAAATGCAGTCTCTGGAAGCCCACTAAATTTCTTATAGTTTATTTTTTTCCACGACTCACCACCATTTTCTGTTATTTGAATAATGCCATCATCCGTACCAGCATAAATCAGTCCTTCCTGAATTGGAGATTCAGATAGTGAGGTAATAGTGCTATAGTTAGACATTGCACGTACATCCCATGCATTATTCCATTTTTGTTTGCTTCCATAAAATGGAGTTGATATTCTTTCAATATTATTTGTTAAATCTTCAGAAATTGTTTCCCATGAATCTCCTCTATCTTCTGATTTCCAAACTCTTTGAGATGCAAAATAAAGTCGTTTTGGATTATGTGGGCTAACTAAAATCGGCGCGTCCCAGTTAAACCTCTCAGTTTTCTCTCCAAATGCAGGTTGTGGTTTAATGTTTATATTTTCACCTGTTAGTCTGTCGTGTCTATTTAAATTACCTCTTTGCCATTGAGCATATACAATATTTGGATTTCCAGGTTCAGTTGCAGGTTGGTGTCCATCACCACCTAAAATAATAAACCAATCTGAGTTTCTAATTCCGTGAATATTGTCAGTTCTCGAAGGAGCTCCTTGAGTATTATTATCTTGAGTACCGCCATAAATATTATAAAAAGGCTTATTGTCATCAACCGCAATTTTATAAAATTGAGTGAGAGGTAAATTATCTATAAACTTCCAGTTTTTAGTTTTATCAAAGCTTTCATATAATCCACCATCACAACCAACTAATATATAGTTCTTATCACTACTTTTAAATGCCACGGCATGATTATCAACATGTTTTTCAGTCTCATTCATACGAACAAATGTTTTTCCTCCATCAAATGAGACTTGCATATAATTATCTGCAAGATATATTTCATCAAAATTGTGTGGCGAAGCATAAAGTTCTTGATAATAGTGTGGTCCTGTTCCACCAGCAACTGCATCACTCATTTTTTTCCAGCTAGCACCTTGATTTTCGCTTTTATAAACCCCTCCTGTTCTTCGATCTAATTCAATAGCTGCATATATGACATCTGGTTTCTGAGGAGAAAGAACTAATCCGATTTTCCCCATATTACTTTTTGGAAGTCCTTTTTTAAGCTTTATCCAATTGTCACCTCCATCATTAGATTTATAAATAGCTGTTCCAGGTCCACCACCTAAATAACCAGCCACAGTCCTATGTCTTTGCCAAGTAGCAGCATATAGTAAATCTGAATTTCTAGGGTCAATTAATAAATCTGTTGCTCCAACCCATTCACTATCTCCAAGAGTTTGTTGCCATGATTTTCCCCCGTCTGTAGATTTATAAACACCTCTCTCTCCGCCTTTACTCCATAACGGTCCTTGAGAAGCTACCCAAATAATATCCGAATTATTTGGATGGACTATAATTTTAGAAAGGTGTTCAGATTTTTTTAGCCCCATATTCTTCCAGCTATTTCCACCATCTTCACTTTTATAAATTCCATCCCCATAGGCAACATGTCTTCCACCAACATTTTCCCCGGTTCCAACCCAAATTATATTTGGGTTTTGTGGATCTAAAGAAATACAACCTATTGAATAGCTTTTTTGACCATCAAAGATTGATTTCCATGTTGTACCTGAATTTTCTGTTTTCCAAACCCCACCGGAACCAGCTGTTACATACCAGACATTCTCATTTTCAGGATGAATTACAATATCCGAAATTCTTCCAGACATCAAAGCAGGACCAATACTTCTAAACTTTAATCCAGAGTAAATTGAGCTATTGTCTTTTTTGTCCTTATTCGCTTTTTCATTTTCTTCAGCAAAAAGGTTAGATACAGAAATAGTTATACTAAGTGTTAATAGGAAGATGTATTTTAAGAATTTCATAGAAATTTAATCGTTAAATAATATTTTGCAAAGATAGTAAAAGCCAATTATTTTTTTAATTTTTTGAATTGGAACTTATTGTCTTTCAAATACTTTTATCTGTAGCTAAGTATTTCTCTATTTTCAATTATATTTAAATTGCTCAATTCAGATTTAGAAAGTTCAAGCATACATTTAGCAACTGTATTTGCTTTAACAGCTTTTATTGAATCAGGTAGTAATATTGAAAATAATGGCATTATAATCTGACCAATGTTTTCAATAAATCGACTATTATTTCTTTTTCCGAGTAACAGAGAAGGTTTTAAAATAAATAAAGAATTATTTTTTGTTTTTAT
>ENA-ORDR01001551-ORDR01001551.1-marine-metagenome-genome-assembly--contig:-NODE-1551-length-10554-cov-3.978620_pt1 | contig 10554 bp, 8 predicted proteins | sample MGYA00240993_ERZ508538 | MGnify/ENA primary metagenome ERZ508538 (study PRJEB26207, sample SAMN05421999) | marine metagenome | isolation source: Monterey Bay, California, USA | place: USA:Monterey Bay...
GAATGCAAGTTTTCAGTTTGTGAATGGTAAAAGTGAAGTTGTTTCTTTTTATGTCTTAGACATACTTGGAAATATTGTTCATGAGAAAAAAATCAATTCAAATTATGGAGTAAATAAATTTGATGTAAATATTTCAAAATTACCTTCTGGAATCTATACTTATTGTTTTAAAAATTCAAATAATCTAATTTCAAAAAAACTTATTGTTTCTAATTTTTAATGTCTTTTAAATTAACAATCTTAGGATGTGATTCTGCAATTCCTACAGTTGATAAGCAACAAACCGCTCAATTATTAAATATTAATGAGCGGTTTTTCTTAATTGATTGTGGTGAAAATACTCAGGTTCAGTTACGAAAATACCAACTAAGTTTTCAGAGAATTAGTCATGTCCTAATCAGTCATTTACATGGAGATCATTATTATGGTTTAATTGGTCTAATTACCTCGATGCATCTGCTTGGAAGAAATAAGGGGCTTCATATTTATGCTCATGAACCATTAAAAGAGATAATTAATATTCAATTATCAGCATCTAATACTAATCTAAATTATCCTCTTTTTTTTCATGTTTTGCCAAAAGATGAAGAAAAGATTTTATTTAAAGACGATAATGTAGAAATATCTAATTTTTTGCTAGATCATACAATTGATTGTTCAGGTTTTTTATTCAAAGAAATATCTTCTAAAAGAAAAATTATTAAAGAAAAGATTAATGAACACAATATACCAAATAATAAAATTGACGAAATAAAGAATGGTGCAGATTATATTAATGATAATAATCAGGTCATAAATAATGTTGAATTAACTTCAACAATTTCTAATCTACATTCTTATGCCTATTGTTCTGATACTAGATTTTCATCAAGAATTGTTCCAATAATTAGTAATGTAGATGTATTGTATCATGAGACAACTTTTTCCAAAGATTTAGTTGAAAGAGCAGTTGAAACAGGCCACTCAACCACTAAAGAGGCAGCAAATATTGCCAAAAAAGCAAATGTGAAAAAGTTATTGATAGGTCATTATTCCAAAAGATATAAAGATCTTAATATTTTACTTGAAGAATCTAAACAATATTTTAATAATTCATTTCTAACAAAAGAGGGTGATGTGTTTGATTTTAATTCCCTTTAAAAAACAAATAATATTTCGGTATATTTGCTTCTAAAATTGTTTTGATGAGAAAATTTTCTCTATTTTTTTTATCCTTATTATGTTTTAATTTATCTGTTTTTTCACAGATAGACTCTGTTTCAATTCAAGGTATTGACTGTTATAACGACACAGCATTTATTAAGCTAGATTTATCAAATAATTCATATGTTTTAGAATCCGACGAATGGGAATATCAGCCTTATGATGATACTGCTTGGTATCTTGTAGATACAAGTTCGTTATATTATATATGTCCCACTAATGATACTATTTTTACTACACAGTGCGGAAAGCATAGAGTAACAGTTTTTAATCAATCAAACTTTTCCTTTAATGAATTTATTTTTTTCATTCCATGCCCGGTTACTGTTGGGCTAGGGCAAGAAGAAAAAATAAAATGTTTTGGGGATTCCTCAGGTATCTTAAGTGCTCCCACTTTTGGTGGTATTGTTTTTGATCCTGACTCTAGTACATTTGATTCTTTAGGAATATATTCTCCAAATGATACAACTGGAGATGAATTTTACACTTATCAATGGTTTAGCTCTAGTAATCTCTTGGGTGCAAATCTTACAGCAATTGGAGATTCTACCAATTCGTTAACTAATGTTTCTGCTGGATTTTATAATGTTGTAGTAACTGATGCAATTGGATGTTCTGATACACTTGGATTTAGGAGAATTAATAACCCCTATCCTTTAGTAATTGATAGTTTAAGTTCTTCAAATATTAGTTGTTTTCAAGGTCAGGATGGTACTATAAATGTTGTGGTGAATGGGGGAAGGAAATTTCATTCTACAAGGAATTATAATTATTATATTGTCGATTCAAATAATGATACTATTTCTAGAAGTGATGAATTAGTAGTATCACAAAACTTTTCTCAACTTGCTGCCTTAAGTGATTCTTCACTTGTTATTGATAGTATTTCATTTGATAATTTGCCTATTGGAACATTTAGTATTGTAATTAAAGATAGTGTTGGTTGTATTGTAGATACATTTTTTACTTTAACTGAGCCTCAGCCTTATGAGGTTTTTACAACAGAATTAACACCATTATTGTGTATTACAGATAGTATTTATTTCTTTATAGACAGTGTAAATGGTGGGCAAGGAACACAATATTATTATTGGCTAGAATCCAGTAGTATGTCTGATTCTCTGCTTGTAGGTGAAGGAGACTATGAGATTGTTATTGCAGATACTGTATTTGGTTGTTTTGATACAGTATTAGTGAGTTGTGAGGCTGATTTTGAAATATTTTTAAATGAAACAATTGAAGATGCTTTATGCTATAACACTGCTTCAGGTTCAATTAGTATCGATAGTATTTGGGGAGCTAATTCTCCTTATAATTATCAGTGGGGTGGTAATGTTGGTCAAAACACTATAGCAGATAGTTTATATGCTGGTAATTATTTTTTATTGATACAAGATTCAATAGGATGTTCTCAGTATTTTTATTTTGATGTGGATCAAAATGATCCGATATCTGTAAATAGTATACTTAACTCACCTTCATGTAACGGATTAAGTGACGGAACAATTCAAGTAAATGTAAATGGAGGTCAATCACCATATTCACTTAATTGGTCTAATGGAACTGGAGTAAGTGATTCTTTATTTGGGTTGTCTGTAGGAAATTACACATTAAATGTTACTGACAATAATTTATGTGAGTATAGTACTACAATCGCCCTTAGTGAGCCAGACTCATTATTACTATATTTTGACAACTATACAACTCCACTTGAATGTTATGGAGGATTAACTCCAATTTCGGCAATTATTTCAGGAGGTACTGGTCCGTTTAATATTTTATGGAGTAACAATATTACAACATCTCAAACTGTTCTAAGTTCAGGTACGTGGACATGTGATGTGGTTGATGATAATGGTTGTTCAGCATCAGAAAGTATTACAATAACTCAACCTGATGAGTTTTTTATTTCTGACTCTAGTTCAAATAATCCCTTATGCTCCGATGGAGGTTCAGCAAGTATACAAACTGCCGGAGGAACTAGTCCAATTACTTATTTATGGAGTACTGGTGAAACAACACAGTCAATAAGTAATATTATGGTAAGTAGTTGTTGGGTAATTGCAACAGATTCTTGTGGAAATACTGACTCTGTAGGATTCAATTTAATTCCTTACGAACTAGTCACATCTGCTAATTATAATGACACAAATCATTTATCTCAAGTTCTTGTTGACTCTATTTCTACTGGAACATCTTTTACTTATGAATGGTTCTTTATCTATGACATGAACACAGTTGTTGCTAATGGGTCTGAAATATATAATTTATGTCAAGGTACGTATGTAGTTAGAACCACTGATATTAGTAATGGATGTATTTCAGAAGATACACTAGTTGTTGACTTCTATACTTTATTAGCAATAGTTGATCTTGAAACTACAACTGTTTATGCAGATTCTAATTTATGGGGTTTTGGTCCCTATACATATCTTTGGGGCCCCTCAAGTGGATTTAATACACAAAAAGCAAATATTTGTCCCGGAGATCATTGGGTCGAAGTAACTGATAGGGACGGATGTAAGGTAGATACATTTTTTACTATTGATGAAATTTCTGTTGTTTTAGATCCTGCAAATGAATTAATTGAGTGCGATTTAGAGAATCTTGATATTGAGTTGTCGGTATCACCAAGTGGAGGAACAGATCCATATACTTATTCATGGGCTAATGGAAGTACTGATAGTACAATTAATTTAGGACTAAGTCCAGGAAAGTTGGCTATTACTGTTATGGATAACAATGCATGTACATTAGATACTACATTTAAAATTGCTGCCATGACATCCGAGTGTGTTCCAAATGTATTTACTCCAAATAATGATCAGGTAAATGATACGTGGAATCTTGAACAAGCTTTTTTATATGCTAATACTGCAATTACAATTTGGGGTAGATATGGAAATAAGGTTTACGAATCAACTGGATATGATCAGCCATGGGATGGGAAAAATGAAAGTGGTAATGACGTTCCTGATGGAGTGTATTTTTATCATATTGAACTTGGTAATGGTTACGACCCTATTCAAGGAACAGTTACGATTCTAAGGTAAATTTTATAATCTCATCTTCTTTTTCTAGACTAAACCAATTTATTTGTTTATCTCTTTTAAACCAAGTTATTTGTCTTTTAGCTAATCTTCTACTATTTTTTTTGATTTCTTTAATTGCTGTTTCTTTATCAGATTTTTTATTAAAAAAATCAAATAATTCTTTATAACCAACAGTATTTAATGCATTAAATTTTTGATATTGAAATAGTCCTTTAGCTTCATCTACTAAACCATTTTTAATCATCTGATCTACTCTTTTGTTGATTCTATCGTATAGAATTTCTCTATCTGTTGTAATTCCAATTTTTATAATTTTAAAATCTCTCTTGGTTTTTTCTTTATTATAAAAAGATGATATTTTTTTTCCTGTATTTGCATGAATTTCTAAACATCTTTTTAGTCTTTGAGGGTTATTAGTATCAGATTTTTGATAAAAATCTATATCTATTTCTTTTACTTTTTTTTGTAGCCAATTAATACCCTTTTCTAAGAATTCATTATTAATTCTATCTCTAATTTTTTGAGGTGTTTGAGGAATATCGTCCAGACCATTACAAATAGCATCAGTATATAAGCCTGATCCTCCAACTAAAATTAGGTTGTTATATTTTTTAAAAAGGGAAGATATTTTATTTATAGCATCTTCTTCATATTTTCCAATATTATAATTGTCTTTAACAGATAGATGCTGAATAAGATGATGCTTGGTTTTTTTTAATTCTTCTGCACTTGGTGGTGCTGATCCGATTTTTAATTCTTTATAAAATTGTCTTGAATCACAAGAAATAATTTCGGTTTTCAGTTTACTAGCAAGTCGTATACTTAACGAAGTCTTTCCACTTGCTGTGGGGCCAAGAATTACAAATAAATTTTTAGTAGTATTCTTCTTCAATTCCATCTTCATTTTTGTTTTCTTGATAGAAATTAATTTCTGGAGCTTCTTTAGGCATTTTGCCAATTTTTGAAACACATTTTTTGATATTAAAATCTACATCTTTACTTTTGAGTTCAATAAGAAATCTCCACATTTTCATATAATCATGAACATAAATAAGATTATTATTATGTTCGTCTAATACTATTTCTAATTTAGTATTTTCCATATTTGGACTTCTATCTTCAAAAGATACTAATGGAATTTCATCAATAATTTCTAATTCATCATTTGTAGTATAAAAAGAAGCAAGTTCATTCTTATTAAGATCAAAACATTCAATTAAATAGTAATGTAGTTCAGATAATAAACAATCTGAATTTATTTCAATATCTCTTATTACATCTTCTTTTGATTCTAAAATGACACGAATATTATATTTCATTTTTTGTTTTGATATTTAATTCTTTAGCAGTTTTACTCAAAAATACTAGCACTTCATTTTTGTTGTTTTTTACTAATCCGTCTAGTATTGCGTCTTTAATAATTTTCTTTAGCTGTCCAATTTCTTTTCCGGTTTTTATGTCATAAATTTCCATTATTTCATTCCCATTTACAGGAGGTTGAAAATTTCTGACTCTGTCTTTTTCTTCAACCTCTTTTAATTTTTTTCTAACCAATTGAAAATTTGCTAGATACCTTTTTACTTTATTTGGATTCTTTGATGTAATATCTGCATCACACAGTTTCATTAAATCGTCAATATCATCTCCAGCATCAAAAAGTAATCTTCTAATTGCAGAATCGGTTACAATATCTTGTGCGAGTACTATTGGTCTAAGATGAAGCGCTACCATTTTCTTTACAAATTCCATTTTTTGGTTTAGAGGAAGTTTTAACTTCTTAAAAATTTTCTTAACCATCTTACTTCCTATAAATTCATGAGCATGAAATGTCCATCCTATTCCTTCTTCATATTTTTTTGTTTGGGGTTTTGCTATATCATGTAATATAGCTCCCCATCTTAACCATAGATCATTAGATGTTTTTGATATATTATCTAAAACCTCAAGAGTATGAAAGAAATTGTCTTTGTGAGAATGATTATTGATTTTTTCAACTCCATGAAGCTTACAAAATTCTGGGAAAAATTGGTGAAGTAATTTTGAGCTGAATAATAATTTAAAACCGGTAGATGGTGTGTTAGTAAGTATTATTTTATTTAATTCATCTGTAATTCTCTCCTGAGATATTATTTCTAATCTAAATGCATTTCTTTTAATTGCATCAAGAGTTTTATTATCAATATTGAAATTTAATTGTGTTGCAAATCGAATAGCCCTAATCATTCTTAATGGATCATCATCAAATGTCACATCAGGATTGTGAGGTGTTTTTATAATCTTTTTTTCTAAATCTTGTACACCATTAAATGGGTCTAAGAATTGACCATAATTTTTGCTATTTAATTGAATTGCCATAGCATTAATAGTAAAATCTCTTCTGTTTTGATCGTCTTCAAGAGTTCCGTCTTCAACAATTGGTTTTCTTGAATCTTTCCTGTAAGATTCTTTTCTGGCACCAACAAACTCATAATTATCTCCATTAAACGAAATCATTGCAGTTCCGAAATTTTTAAAGACTTTTAAAATAGCTTTATTTCCTAATTCATTACAGACTTTTTCAGCAAGCTCTATGCCACTTCCAATGCAAACAAAGTCGATATCTTGAATTTTTCTTTTTCTTTTTAACAGAACATCTCTCACCCATCCACCAACTACATATGTTGGAAAGTTTAGTTCATCCGCAACTACTGATACAGTTGAAAAAATAGGATTACTTAGTGACTCTTTAAAATCCACTATCTAATTTTTTGAATTGTACCATTGACATCTATTTTTATAATTGATGAGGGGATATTCATTACTTCACTTTGACGTAAATTTACTATATAATCTACATTTTTTTTTAAGTCTTGACTTATATCATTAAATGACTTTGGATTTTCTGCACCACTTAGGTTTGCAGAAGTTGATACTAACGGTTGACCAAGTTTCAATATTAAATTTTCACAAAATTGATCCTTAACCAGCCTTACTGCTGCACTTCCGTCCTGGGCTAAAACATGACTAGAAATATTTTTAATATCATTAAAGATTACTGTAGTTGGTTTTGATTCATTCATGTATTTATACGAATTAGGAGATACTTTATCTAGCATTTTATACATACTTGCATATTCAGCTATTAATATAATTAAAGCTTTGCTATGTGCTCTTTTTTTTAGTTCATATATTTTTTTTACTGCCTCATTATTTGTTGCATCACATCCAATACCCCAAATAGTATCTGTTGGGTATAATATAATACCTCCATCTTTTAAAACTTTTAATGCATTTGCTATTTCTTCTTCCATTATAATGCTTTATATACTTTCATAAGATTATTTGCAATATTTTCATCGCTAAAATTTTCAGCATATTTTAACCCATTTTCTATCATTTTTTCTTTTAAACTAGGATTTTTTTCAATTTTTTTTATTGCTTCTAATATTTCTTTTTTTGATAGTGGGTTAATGTAAATTGAATCTGGCCCTCCGGCTTCTGAAAAGCATCCGCCTTTAGATGTAATAACAGGAATTTTACTATTAAGTGCTTCTAATATTGGTATTCCAAAACCTTCAAAAATTGATGGATAAATAAGCATTTCAGCATGCTTATAAATAGTTGCCATTTCATCAATTTTTAACCCTGAAAGAATTAATGTTCTATTGCTTAAATTATTGTTGTTAATGAAGCTTAAACATTTTTTTTTGTATTTGTTGCCATCACCAATTATAATTAGCTTCTTATTTGGCATATCTTTTAAAGCTTCTAGCAGAGTATGAAGATTTTTTCTTTTTTCTATAGATCCAACATATAAAAGATATTTATTAAATAGACCAAATTTATTTTTTATGTGTTCATAATTATTACAATCTGATTTCTTAAAAAATTGATTGCATCCTTGATATACAACTTCTATTTTTTTTTCATCTATACAAAAGAAATTAATAATATCCTGTTTGGTTTGTTTACTTACCGCAATAATTTTATCAGCTCTTTTACACGCCGACCTAAACTTTTTGTCATAGATTTTTAAATCTATTGAAGAGAATAGATTTGGATATCTTAAATATATTAAATCATGTATAGTAACAATTGTTTTTATTTTAGTGTTTTCAATTCCAATTGGTAGTTCATGACTTAAGCCATGATAAATATCTATATTATCTTTTTTTATATCATTTAAAATATTTTTTGTTCTCCAATAGGAGCTAAAGATTTTGTCCAATAATTTATGTGGAGATCTAATACTAATATTAGATTGGTTTTTGAGAAAATCTAATCTATCATTTACTTTATTACTTGGGGTGTATAATACATAATCATTTTTATTAAAAAATGAACTTAGTATTCTAATAGTATCTCTTGAATAATTACCTAATCCTGTAAAATTAGTAAAGGCTCTTTTAGCATCATATCCAATTCGCATTATACCGATACATTAAAAGTTCTTAAAGCATCATTTAGAGATGTTTTTTTGTCAGTACTTTCTTTTCTTTTACCAATAATTAATGCGCATGGAACCGCATAATTACCTGCAGGAAATTCTTTGTTTATTGATCCAGGTATTACTACTGATCTAGAAGGGATTATTCCTTTATGTTCGACAGGACTATTTCCACTTACATCAATTATCTTTGTGGAAGCTGTTAATACAACATTAGCTCCTAGTACTGCTTCTTTTTCGATTTTTACCCCCTCAACTACTATTGATCTTGAGCCAATAAACGCATTATCTTCAATTATAACTGGTGCTGCTTGAATAGGTTCTAGTACACCGCCAATTCCAACACCTCCTGAGAGATGAACATTTTTTCCAATTTGAGCACAGGAGCCAACAGTAGCCCAGGTGTCTACCATAGTTCCTGAGTCAACATAAGCACCAATATTCACATATGATGGCATCATAATTACTCCATTTGAAAGAAATGCTCCATATCGTGCAATGGCATGAGGAACAACACGAACTCCCAACTCTTTATAATTAGATTTTAATTTCATTTTATCGTGAAATTCAAGTGGTCCAATCTCAATAGTCTCCATCTTCTGAATAGGGAAGTAAAGTATTATGGCCTTTTTTACCCAATCATTAACTTTCCAATTTTGATTTTCTGGCTCTGCTACTCGTAATCTCCCTTTATCAACTTCTTCAATAATTTGGTGAATAGTGTTTTGAGTATTTTCTTCATTTAGCAAGGTTCTATCTTCCCATGCATTATTAATAGTTTCTATCCATTGCTTTTTCATAAAAGCAAATATAGTTTAATCTAGTTTTTATGCTTGATTTTTTTCTCTTTTTTTGTTAAATTTGTAGAAGACAAAACATTATTATGAAGAAAATATATCTATTGTTATTTGCATTGTTTTTTAGCTTTTCTAGCTATTCACAAACAGGAATGTTAAATGGAACTGGCTATGCCCCTAATTTTACCGTTACTGATATAAATGGAACATCCCATACATTATATAATTATTTAGATAGTGGATATGTTATGGTTTTAGAGCTTCTAAGTGTTACTTGTGGTCATTGTATCAATTATGCTCCTGGAACAGAGAATTCATATCAAACTAATGGGCCTAATGGAACAAATGTAGCTCGCTTTCTTGGATTAGAGGTTAATTCTTCTACTGATAGTACTGCTATTGCAAATTTTATGTCTACTTATGGAGTAACATTCCCAATTGCTGATAATGTATCTCCTGTAGGTATCAATTATCAACTGTATTATACCCCAAGTTATTTTGTTGTTTATCCTGACAGATCATATACAACGTTATGTCCTTTATATTGTGTTACTACAAGCTCGTATTCTACAATTGAAAGTCAGTTAGATAATGCTATTGCAGCATGGGTGCCACCTGTTTCAGGTTGCATGGATTCATTAGCTTTTAATTACGATTCATTAGCAACTGTTGACGACTCATCATGTTATTATTGTAATCCTCCAAATTCAGAACCTTCATTTTTGACAACACAATGGGTGACCGATTCAAAAGCTGAAATTAGTTGGGATAATATGAACGACTCATGTAGTATGGTCTTCAAGTACTTTGTAAGATATAGAGAAGTAGGAACATTAACTTGGACTACAAAATCTGCCGGAGTAGGAAACGGCCTGTGTAACTTTGGTCTTAACACTACTACAAAGACTCTACAGAACTTAACTTCAGCAACTACTTATGAGTATAAGATGAAAGCTTTCTATTGTGGCGGAACAGAATCAAATTATTCTGCACCATCTCAATTTACTACAGCAGCTGATTGTCCACCAATGAGTAACCTTACAGCAACTACCTTTAATGGTAATCAGTCTAAGGT
>ENA-ORDR01001552-ORDR01001552.1-marine-metagenome-genome-assembly--contig:-NODE-1552-length-10549-cov-3.085752_pt1 | contig 10549 bp, 10 predicted proteins | sample MGYA00240993_ERZ508538 | MGnify/ENA primary metagenome ERZ508538 (study PRJEB26207, sample SAMN05421999) | marine metagenome | isolation source: Monterey Bay, California, USA | place: USA:Monterey Bay...
GAACTGATAAAGCTGAAGTAGGAGTTATGGCGTACTCAATTAGAGATTAATAATTTTAAATCTATATAAGTAGAAAGAGGCTATGCCTCTTTCTATAAATTTAGGAGAATTATGAAAACAACTTTTATTATTGCTAAAAAACAGACAAATGGACGTGGCCGCATTGATCGTCTTTGGGCTGACCCTGTTGGAAATTTTTCTGGATCAATCTTAATTAAAATAGATGAAGATTTACAAAACTTAGCTTTAAGGTCATTTGTCACAGCCTTATCAGTTTTTGATGCCATAGATCAAAAAATAGGCAAAGAACATGTGCTTACGATCAAATGGCCTAATGATATTCTCCTGAATGATAAAAAAATATGTGGGATTTTGTTAGAGACAAAGAACCTTCATCACGTGACAGCCTTAGTAATCGGAATAGGTATTAATCTATTATCTACTCCAAAGCTAAATGAAGCCCACAGGGTTACAACAGAACCTGGTTCTATATTTGGTGAGACTGGTATTAAGTTAGATCCACTAAACTTTTCTGAATTAATTGCCCATCATTATGTCTTGCGTGAAAATCAATTTAGAACAATGGGTTTTTCGAAAATACGTGAGATTTGGATGGCTCGTGCCGCTAAACTGGGAGCAAAAATAAAAGCTCGGACACCAAATTTTGAATATCAAGGTAAATTTGACTCTATTGATGAAAAAGGGCAGTTGATAATAATAAATAACGGTGAGAAAAAGAAAATCGCCGCAGCTGAAATCTTTTTTAAGTAATAGGTAGAATATAATGCTACTTACCATTGACTGTGGAAATACAAATACAATTTTTTCAATTTGGGATGGAACTAGATTTGTATCGACTTGGCGAACGGCCACTGATCATCAAAGAACTGCTGATCAATATTTTGTATGGTTATCAACATTAATTTCATTACAAAATATTAAGGTCGATATTACGGATGTAATAATTTCATCTACAGTTCCCCGAGTTGTATTTAACTTAAGGGTTTTATCGGATCGTTATTTCAACACACGTCCCTTTGTCGTTGGGAAGTCGGATTGTAAAATACCAATAGATGTCAGAGTTGAAACAGGAACAGCTGTTGGTCCAGATAGAATCGTTAATTCTGTTGCGGGTTATAATCTCTTTGGTGGAAATTTGATAATTGTTGATTTTGGGACTGCCACCACTTTTGACGTAGTTGACCATGATGGTGCTTATATAGGCGGGGTGATAGCGCCAGGTGTCAATTTATCTCTCCAAGCATTGCATCAAATGGCAGCCGCTCTTCCCCACGTTGACATTGCAAAACCAGAAGAGGTTATAGGAAAAAATACAATTTCCTGTATGCAGTCTGGAGTTTTTTGGGGCTATATTGGATTGGTTAAAGAAATTTGTAGAAAAATTAAAGAAGAAAAAAAAGAAGAGATGAAAATTGTCGCTACAGGTGGTTTAGCTTCATTGCTTCAATCAACAGAACTACTATTTGACAACGTAGAGGAAAATTTAACTATGCATGGCCTTCGACTAATTTTTGATTATAATATTAAAAGCATAGATAGTTTATGACTGAAGACCGTTTAATTTATTTACCATTAGGTGGTGCCGGTGAGATAGGTATGAACCTCTATGTTTATGGTTATGGGCCTCAGGATAACGAACGACTGATAATAGTCGATTTGGGAGTTGCTTTTCCAGATATGGATACAACGCCCGGTGTAGATTTAATATTCCCTGATATTTCTTGGCTTAAAGATCGACGCAATCAAATTGAGGCAATTTTTATCACCCACGCCCATGAAGATCATGTGGGAGCTCTTGGGCATCTGTGGGCTGAATTGGGTGCTCCAGTTTATGCTAGAAATTTTACTTCTAAAATAGCGAGCCGAAAGTTAGAAGAAAATGGCCAAAGTAGTAGAATTGTTAATGTGGTATCTTCGTGGCCTGCTACAACAAAAATTGGACCTTTTGAGGTATCTTATCTACCAGTATCACATTCTATTCCCGAAAGTAGTGCTTTGGTGATCGATACTCCAAAAGGAAGATTAATCCATAGTGGTGATTTTAAATTAGATGAGGATCCTGTTGTAGGAGAGGCTTTTGACCATGAATTGTGGCGCAAGGTTTGCTCTTCAGGTGTGCGTGCGCTCATATGCGACAGTACAAATATATTTTCTGAAAATGAGGGTCGGTCAGAATCTGAGGTTGCACCTGAAATTCAGAAACTGATTGAAAACTGTTCTGCAATGGTGGTTGCAACCACCTTTGCCAGTAATGTGGCACGCATTAAATCAATTGCAGAGGCTGCTGAAAAAGCTGGTAGATCGGTCTGTTTAATGGGCAGAGCAATGAAGAGAATGGTTGAGGTGTCTCTCGAGGCTGGCGTTTTATCTGACTTTCCAAAATTAATATCTCCAGAGGATGCTAAGGCGATTCCAAAGCGAAATCTTCTGTTGATTGTAACCGGATCACAGGGAGAGAGAAGGGCAGCATCCGCTCAACTTGCTAATGGAAAATACCAGGGTATGACCCTGAGCGCAGGAGATCTTTTTCTATTCTCATCGAAAACGATACCTGGTAACGAGCGTGGCGTTATTAAAATAATGAACCAGCTTTCTGAAAAAGGCGTTGACGTGGTTGATGATAGCTCTGGTAAATATCACGTGTCTGGTCATGCAAACAGACCAGAAATATCAAGAATTCATGATATTGTATCACCTCAATTTCTCCTGCCCATGCACGGTGAACATCGTCACTTACGTGAACATGTAAAATTAGGAGAGGTAAAAGGTGTTTCTGGATTATTAGCAACAAATGGAACAATGGTGGATCTTTCAGGAAACCAACTCAAGGTAGTTGATCACGTAGATACGGGTCGAGTATATTTAGACGGTACTTTAAAATTTGGTGCATTAGATGGAATTGTTAGGGATCGCATAAAACTTGCTGTCAATGGGTTAATAGTTGTAAATATTATTATTGATGAAAATGATGAAATGCTTGGAGAGCCTTGGTGCGAACTGAGAGGTTTGGCAGATTTTGGTCATTCTGAATGCAATTTTGTCGATGTTTTGGAAGAGGACTTGAGCCAGTATATAGGTCGCTCATCAGTAAGCACCATTAAAGACGAGAATAAGTTGGAAAAAGATATAAAGCGTGTTGCTCGCCAAACAGCTTTAACTGAGATCGGTAAAAAACCAGAAATTAGCATAATTATAAGCCGCTTAAGCTCTAATTAACTAACAAGACGATCATTAAAACTTTGAGATAAAAAATCAGGAGTGTGTTCGCCTAGACCCAAAGTACTATTACTTTCTTCATTTTTTTGGTAATTTTTAGTATTTTTTGACTTATTTTTTTTATTTTGGTTTGAGCCTTCACCGGAACTTATTTTTTTGGTTTTTAAATGTTCTGTTTCATTTTCTATCTTGTGAACACTACTTGTATCATCATATAAATTTGAACGTGGAATTTCTTTTTGTAGCAGAGCTTCAACATTTGAGAAGTTTTTTCGATCTCTGGCGTTACAGATCATAATAGCTGTCCCTTCACGTCCTGCCCGACCAGTTCGACCAATCCTATGTACATAATCCTCGGCGTGGATTGGAACGTCAAAATTGAAGACGTGGCTAACTGATGGAATATCAAGTCCCCTAGCGGCTACGTCAGAGGCAACTAAAATCCGTAGATCGCCTTCTCTAAAGTTTTCTAGTGTTTCAGTTCTTTTTGTTTGGTCTAAATCACCGTGGATTGGAGCAGCCTGATACCCATATTTATTTAAGGATTTAGAGCAGATATCCACATCAGTTTTTCTGTTGCAGAAAATAATCGCATTAGTACAATTTTTTCCCTCTAAATCAATTAAATGTCTTAATAGCTGGCGTTTTTCTGAGGCTTCTCTGTCTTTTCGTTTAGGAGTAAACATCACGACTGACTGCTTTATACTTTCTGATGCCGTTGCTTGTCGCGCTATTTCTACCCTAACAGGAGCTGATAGAAACGTATTGGTAATTCTTTCGATTTCTGGTGCCATAGTTGCACTGAAGAATAGAGTTTGCCGCGTAAACGGGGTTAACTTAAATATACGCTCAATATCTGGTATAAAGCCCATGTCAAGCATTCTATCGGCTTCGTCAACAACCATCACTTGTACACCTGTTAACAGTAATTTCCCCCTTTCAAAGTGATCAATTAGTCTGCCTGGTGTTGCGATTAAAACGTCAACGCCTTTATCAATCAGAACATCTTGTTCCTTAAAGCTTACACCGCCAATCAAAAGTGCTTTACTTAACTTTAAGTTTTTTGCGTATATATCGAAATTCTCTGCGACTTGAGCGGCTAACTCTCTAGTAGGGCATAAAACCAAGGACCTAGGCATTCGAGCTCGAGCCCGGCCGCGAGACAGTAAGTTTATCATCGGTAGTGTGAAGCTAGCGGTTTTACCAGTTCCAGTTTGGGCTATACCTAAAACGTCTTTTCCATCTAAAGCTGCTGGGATTGCCTTCTCTTGTATTGGAGTTGGCTTTTCATATCCAGCGTCTTTGACAGCTTTTAAAATTTTAGGATTTAGCTTTAAATCGGAAAATAATTCCATGAGTATCCATAGTTTTTAGATTTCAATCGTACTTTAGCTTTATATTTCTGATTTCCTACTAAATAAGTCAACAGTGTAGGTCAACAGGTTGATTTTTTAAATGTAAATTCATTTTTAAAAATTGGATAGTCTAACTCATCATTTCTTTTGTATCAGAGAGCAAAATTTGGGGATAGTCACGCCCTACGCGATCGATGTCCCATTGAAGACGGGTTAAAAAGACGAGATCCTTATCGTGATCAACAGCGATATGTTGTTTGTTTTCTGATGCGAATTTATCTATGTCCGACTTATTCCCGGAAACCCATCGGGCAGAATTAAACTGAGATACCTCAAATCGAACTGGCAAACCATATTCTAACTCTATTCGGCTTGCTAAAACGTCAAATTGTAAAGATCCAATCACCCCGATGATAAAACCAGACCCAATGTTTGGCTTAAAAACCTTAGCTGCGCCTTCCTCAGCAAACTGCATCAGCGCCTTTTCCAAATGTTTCGACTTTAAAGGATCTGTTGCTCGGCAGGATTGCAAAAGTTCCGGCGCAAATGAGGGTATATCGCTTACCCTTAATGCTTCTCCCTCAGTGAGTGTATCCCCAATTCGAAGTTGGCCATGATTAGGTATCCCTATTATGTCGCCAGCCCAGGCTTCATCAGCTAGCTCTCTATCCGATGCAAGAAACATAACAGGATTTGAAATTGTCATTGGCTTATTGGTTCGTACGTGGTTAAGTTTCATTCCTCGTTTAAAATGCCCGGAGGCCATTCTTACGAACGCTACTCGATCTCTATGTTTTGGATCCATATTTGCTTGAACTTTAAAAACAAACCCAGATACTTTCTCCTCTTCAGGAAGTATTTCTCGTGGATTAGCTTTTTGAATTTGAGGTTTTGGAGCTAGCTCACACAGACCGTTCATAAGTTCTTTAACTCCAAAAGAGTTTATTGCAGATCCAAACCAAATTGGTGTTAGATGACCTTCAAGGATAGATTTTTTATCTAATTTTGGTAAGAGGGTTTTTACCATCTCGACCTCTTCAACCAGTTTCGTTAGAAGATCCTTTGGTACATGTTTTTTTAATTCAGGATCGTCCAAACCATCTATCTTGATAGACTCCAGGGCAACATTTCGGTTTGCTTTATCGATAAGCTCCAGACTGTCGTTTATTAAATCATAACAACCAATAAAGTCTTGACCAATACCAATTGGCCAACTGACAGGAGTAACATCTATTGCTAAATTATCTTGAATTTCGTCAATAATTTCATAAACATCTCTGCTTTCTCTGTCCATTTTGTTGCAAAAAGTAAAGATTGGTAGGTCTCTTAATCGGCAGACTTCAAATAGTTTTTTGGTTTGACTTTCTACTCCCTTAGCTCCGTCTATTACCATCACAGCCGCATCAACTGCTGTTAATGTACGGTAAGTATCTTCTGAAAAATCACTGTGACCAGGTGTATCGACAAGGTTGAATCGAAAGTTTTTAAAATTAAATGACATTGCTGAAGCAGAAACTGAAATTCCACGATCTTTCTCCATTTGCATAAAGTCAGATCTTGTTCGACGTGCCTCTCCTTTTGCTCGAACTTGCCCCGCCATTTGGATTGCACCACCAAAGAGCAAAAATTTTTCAGTCAAAGTCGTTTTCCCAGCATCAGGATGCGAAATAATTGCAAAAGTTCGGCGACGGGAAATTTCTTCAGGAATTGTTGATCTAAGGGTTAGTTGATCCATCATAAACTGCGATATATTGTTGCTAAATCAAAAAGGCAAGGTGGATTGAGTTCTAAAAATATGAATAAATGTTAATTTAATTTTGTCAGCCTTTTCATTTCTTATTATAAAGTAAATAACTACATCAGACGGTTTAAAAAATGGTTAACCAATAAATTGGACTTCGAAAAAAATTAGCTGTCTCATATTTGAAAGGGCATTAGAATTGGATTTAGGCATAAAAGGAAAAAAGGCTATTGTGTGCGCCTCAAGCAAGGGTCTTGGTTTGGGTTGCGCACTTTCTTTAGCCGAAGCAGGGGTTGATTTGATTATCAACTCTAGAGACGCTGGAAACTTAGATAACGCTTTAAATCTTATAACAAGTAAGTATCAAGTTCGTGTTGAGACTGTTGTGGCAGATATCACTACAAAAACAGGTCAAGAAGCCGTGCTTGAAAAAGCTGAAAATAATTTAGATATTTTGGTCACGAATGCTGGAGGCCCGCCACCTGGCTTGTGGAGTGAGTGGAGTAGATCTGATTTCATCTTAGCTTTGGATGCAAATATGCTGACGCCTATTGCTTTAATGAAAGAGGTTTTGCCAGGCATGATCGATAAAGGTTGGGGAAGGATTGTAAATATTACCTCGCAATCTGTAAAAGCTCCAATTCCCGCTTTGGGTTTATCTAACTCCGCGAGAGCAGGGCTGACGGGTTACGTTGCTGGAACTTCAAGACAAGTTGCTGAATTTGGAGTGACTATAAATAACTTACAGCCAGGTGTGCACGATACTGACAGAATAAAGTCTTTAGATTTACATACTGCTAAACAGGCAGGTATCACTTCTATGGAAGCCAAACAAAACCGTCGCAATGCAATACCAGTTAAACGTTATGGCACTATTCAAGAATTTGGTTCTGCTTGTGCTTTCTTATGTTCGCAGCAAGCAGGTTTTATAATTGGACAAAACATTTTGTTGGATGGTGGCGCGGTAAACTCGACAATGTAAATTGCAATAGTTTAAATTCCTTTCTTAATCTTGAAAAATCAAAGATTGCTGCATATAACCTCAACGTTTAAACACTAATATGAAAAGATATGCAGTTTTGCCAAGGTTAGAAGTCAAAAATCTATCTCGATCATTTGGAAACTTGACTGTTGTTGATAAAATTTCGTTTGAGATTTCACCAGGTCAAGTAACATGCCTTCTGGGGCCTTCAGGCTGTGGAAAGTCAACCACATTGAGAATGATAGCTGGGGTTGAAACGCCAAGTTCTGGGCAAATTTTTGTTGATGAAGAATTAGCCAGCAGCGCATCTTTTCAGATCCCCCCAGAATCAAGATCAATAGGGCTGATGTTTCAAGATTTTGCATTGTTTCCTCATTTAACTGTTCAGCAAAATGTTTATTTTGGCCTTGCTGGATCAAAAGAGTTTAAACAAGAAAGGTCTTTTGATCTTTTGGAAAAGGTAAGTCTTACTCACTTGGCGCTTCATTATCCGCACTCTTTATCTGGAGGTGAACAGCAAAGGATTGCCTTGATTCGAGCTTTAGCTCCAAAACCAAAAATTATGTTAATGGATGAGCCATTTTCAGGGTTAGACGATAGACTAAGAGATGAAATACGAGACGAAACATTTAATTTGTTAAGGTCAGAAGATGCTGCTGTTTTGATGGTAACCCATGATCCACAAGAAGCCATGAAAGTGGCTGATGAAATTGCCTTAATGCGAGATGGAAAAATCCTGCAAAAGGGCGCGCCTTATAATATTTATAATACACCGGTAGATTTAAAAGCAGTTCAATTCTTCTCAGATGCTAATGCCATTCAAGCCACTTTAAAAGGTAGCCTCGCTGATACTCCTTTTGGCCAATTTTTTGCTCCTGGTCTAACCGATGGGACAGATATAGATATTGTTTTCAGACCTCAACATGTACGCATTGATTTTGATAGAAAAGGGCGCGGACCCTTGCCAACTGCTAGTCAGGGGATTGCTGCAAGAGGTATCGTAAAAAGATCTCGCTTTGTTGGAAATGAGAGTTTAATAGAATTTGAAATGGATTTTGGTCAAAGTATAAAGGCATCAGTACCAAATGTGTTCTTGCCAAACTCAGGACATCCGCTTTGGTTAACTGTACCAAGGGATAAATGCTATATTTTTCCAAAATCATGAATTTTTACTTACTACAGGTTATAGAATTCGAATAAATTCTTCGATGACGCTTGATAAACTGCAGAGTTAATAGTACTTCATTACTTCAAGTAATAATTGGATTTATTTACTATATAGTGCTTTGGCTTTATCACTTTTGGGATTTACACTAGGTAAGTTTTATTTTTTAAAACCGCTATATAAAAGGAGACCGAAATGTCATACTTAATTGTGCCCTCTTTTATTCAAAATGCTGGCCCCATGGGAATTTTGCTAATTGCCGTTGTTGTGCTTGTTCTATTTGGACGCGGCAAAATTAGTTCTTTAATGGGCGAAGTTGGTAAGGGTATTACTGCTTTTAAGAAAGGTGTGAATGATAGTACTAAACAGCTTGATGATGAGGCTGTGGAAGGTGCTAAAGATGTCACACCAGACGAAGATACAGACAATAAGGCATAGTTCATGTTCGACTTTGGGCTGACCGAGCTGCTACTTATAGGGATAGTGGCTTTGATAGTTGTTGGGCCAAAGGATTTGCCAGTTTTATTTCGACGAGTTGGTGAATTTGTTGGCCGAATGAAAGGAATGGCGAGAGAATTCACTTCTGCTATGAACGACGCTGCAGATCAAGCTGGAGTTAAAGACGTCACTAGATCAATCAAGGCTGCGGCTAATCCCGTTAAGACAGGTTTAGACAAAGTAGGGGAAGCTACAAAAGAATTTACAAATTTTGATCCGATGTCTGAGACAGGTAAATTAGCATCAGAAAGATTAGACTCTTCAAAAAAAATGCGCGAGGCAACGGCTAAACGACAAAGTGATAAAAATGTATCGAAACCAGTTTTAAAATCGGAAGAAAATAAAAAAAGTACATCTAAAAAGAAAAGTAAGAGCAAAAATAAGTAATGACAGAGGGAAAAGATAATCCAGAAGACTCTGCCGCTCCTTTGATAGAGCACTTAACAGAGCTTAGACAACGCTTGATCTATTCAGTTTCAGCTTTCACCGTCGCAATGTTGGCATGTTTTACAATATGGAAGCCAATTTTTAACTTTCTTACCCTACCACTGTGCGCTTCGATGATTCAAAGAGGTCATCAAGATTGTGGGTTGATATTAATTAAACTGCAAGAGGGTTTTTTTGTCGCTATTTCTATTTCCTTAATGGGTGGTTTAATAATAGCGTTTCCGATCATTGGCTACCAAATGTGGAGATTTGTTGCCCCTGGGCTGTATAAGTCCGAAAAGGGTGCATTTTTGCCATTCATTCTGGCTTCACCAATAATGTTTTTCTTAGGCGCTTCCTTTGCCTATTTCGTTGTAACTCCATTGGCTTTTGATTTCTTCCTGGGGTTTCAACAACCCGGCTCACTTGGATCGGGAGAAGCCTCAGAGGCTGAAACTGCTGGGATAGCGTTTCAAGGCTCAGCTCAAGAGTATCTGAATTTGACAATTAAATTTATTGTTGCGTTTGGAGTGTGCTTTCAACTTCCGGTCTTGCTAACTTTGATGGGCAAGGCAGGTTTAGTGAGCTCGGCAGGATTAAAAAATGTCAGAAAATTTGCAATTGTTGGGATACTGGTGCTAGCTGCACTTGTGACCCCACCTGATGTCATTACTCAAATTATTTTATTTGTAGTAGTTTACGGTTTATATGAAATTTCGATTTTCTTAGTCGCCAGAGTTGAGAAAAAAATTAATGAAGATATTTTGGATGATGATTATTCTAGCGATTTAAATGACGATTCCGCAGATCCGCTCATTAAAGATTTTGATGAAAAAGAATAGTTTAAAATGTGGTAAAGATTGTTAAATGTCTGAATACGATTTCCAAAAAATAGAAAATTCATTGGCGCAAATAGAAAAAGCGATGGAAAGGTTAAGCCCGCCCCCACTTGAATATCCTGATTTCGAAAGTAACAATGCGTTTGTTTGGAAAGTATCTCCAGATCATTTACAGCCAGTACTAAAAGTTTCCAAAATAAATTTGGAGTTGTTAGTCGGAATTGATAGAGCACGTGATATCTTGCTCGAAAATACTATTCAATTTTCCGAAGGTTTTTCAGCCAATAATGCGCTTTTATGGGGATC
>ENA-ORDR01001553-ORDR01001553.1-marine-metagenome-genome-assembly--contig:-NODE-1553-length-10543-cov-2.451175_pt1 | contig 10543 bp, 11 predicted proteins | sample MGYA00240993_ERZ508538 | MGnify/ENA primary metagenome ERZ508538 (study PRJEB26207, sample SAMN05421999) | marine metagenome | isolation source: Monterey Bay, California, USA | place: USA:Monterey Bay...
GATTAAGGGCATTGTAGAAGAGCCTGAAATTGGAAAGATCTATGAAGGTAAGGTTGTAAAACTTATGGATTTTGGAGCATTTGTTAATTTTATGGGATCTAAAGATGGATTAGTGCATATCAGCCAACTTAAAAATGAAAGAGTTGAGAAAGTAAGCGATGTCATAAATGAAGGTGATGTTGTTAAGGTAAAAGTTCTTGATGTTGATGGCAGAGGTAAAGTTAAGCTTTCAATGAAGGAAGTTGAGGCTGAGTAGTAAATTTATCTTACCAAAACTAATTGGTCATAGAGGGGTAAAAAATTTAAAGCCTGAAAATACTTTAGAGTCTATTACAAAAGCTCTCGACCTCGGTCTCGAATGTGTAGAAATAGATGTAAAGGTAAGTAAGGATAATATCCCTCTATTACTTCATGATGATACTTTAGACAGAACTACAAATGGATCTGGTCTAGTTTGTAATTTTACATTTGATCAAATAAATCAACTTGATGCTGGTTATTTTTTTTATAAATCAAAAACAGACATTAAAGTACCAAGTTTAATAAATGTTTTAGATTTAATTAAAAGAAAACAAAAATATTTAAACATTGAACTTAAACCAAACAAAAACTACGAAAAGTTAAATGTAGAAAACACATTACAGGTAATAAATAAAATTTCATATGACAAGATTTATTTTTCAAGTTTTGATCTTTCAAGTTGTATAATTTTAAAAGAAACGTCACCGTATTTGCAATGTGGTTTCTTAAATGATGATTTTATAAAATTTAATATTGATGAGACTATTGATATTTGTAAAAAATATAATTTTTTTAGTTGTGGTATTAATTTAAATCTTTTTTCAAATTCTGTTGTGAATCAATTTGTAGAAAACGAAATTCAAGTTACAGTTTACTCAGACAATAATATTTCTAAAGTGGAAGCTCACAACTTATGGAATAACAACGTTACAAGTATATTTATTGATGATCCAACAGAGTATATTTAACTTTTCGGCATCCCAATGATATTAAAACCACAATCAACATAATGAATTTCTCCGGTTATTGCGGAAGATAAATCACTTACTAAATATAAGGCTGAATTACCCAATTCATCAAGGTTTACGTTTCTTTTTAGTGAAGAATTTTCACTTGTATAATTAAAAACATCTCTTGCATTAGCAATGGCAGCACCTGCAAGTGTTCTCATTGGGCCAGCAGAAATTGCGTTAACTCTTACATCTTGGTCACCTAAATCAACACTTAAATATTTTACACTTGTTTCAAGAGCGGCTTTAGCAACTCCCATCACATTATAATTTGGCATAACTTTACTTGCTCCATGAAAGCTTAAAGTTACTAAACTTCCACCTGGATTTAATATTGGCTGAAAAATTTTTGCAATTCTAGTAAAAGAGTAACATGATATTGATAGACTATTTATAAAATTATCTTTTGAAGTATCAACATATCTCCCATTTAATTCATTTTTATCAGAATATGCAACGGCATGAATAATGAAATCAATTGTCCCAAATCCTTTTTTAATTTGTGTAAATGTATTTTGTAGATGATCTTCATTATTTACATCACATTCAACTAAAATATCTGAATTAACTTTATCTGCTAAAGGTTTGACTCTTTTTAACAGTGTATTATTTTGATACGTAATAGCTAATTGAGCTCCACTTGCATGTAATTGTTTGGCTATACCCCAAGCTATTGAATGATCATTTGCAATACCAATTACAATACCTTTTTTACCCTTAATCATCATATCTAGACATTAATAGAGTTGCGTTTGTGCCACCAAAACCAAAGCTATTTGAAAGTATATTTTCAATTTTATTATTTTCTTCAGTTTCTAAAAGAATATTATGATTTTTTGCATTATTATCTAATGAATTTATGTTTGCTGAACCGCTGAGAAAATTATTATTCATCATTAAGAGACAATATATTGCTTCATGAACACCTGTGGCTCCGAGAGAGTGTCCAGTTAAGGATTTGGTTGAGCTTATCTTAGGTATATCTTCACCAAAAGTTTTTTTAATTGCTTCTAGCTCTTTTAAATCACCAATTACTGTACTTGTACCATGTGAGTTTATATAATCTACTTTACCTTTGATATTTTTTATCGCCATATTCATACATCTCTCGGCACCTTCACCAGATGGTTGAACCATATCATATCCATCAGAAGTAGCGCCGTACCCAGTAATTTCACCGTAAATTTTAGCTCCTCTGGCTTTAGCATGATCAAGTTCCTCAAGAACTAATGTTCCACCACCTCCTGAAATAACAAAACCATCTCTTTCAGAATCGTAAGCTCTCGATGCAACTGAGGGGTTGTCATTATATTTCGATGATAGTGCGCCCATTGCATCAAAGAGTATAGATAAAGTCCAATGTAGTTCTTCGCCACCTCCTGCAAATACAATATTTTGTTTGCCCATTTGAATAAGCTCATAAGCATTTCCAATACAATGAGAACTTGTTGAACACGCCGAAGTAATTGAATAATTTACCCCTTTGATTTTGAACGGTGTAGCAAGAGTTGCTGAATTAGTACTGCTCATACTTCTTGGCACCATAAATGGTCCGACTTTTTTTGAACCACTATTTTTTCCTAAATCAGCTGCTTTATATAAGTTCATCGTTGATGGGCCACCAGATCCTACAATTATGCCAGTCATTTCATTAGATACATCTTTTTCTTCTAATCCAGAATCTTCAATTGCATTCTTCATAGCAATATAATTAAATGCTGCACCATCACCCATAAAACGTAATAGACGGCGATCAATATTTTCTTCTAAATTTATATCTGGTTTTCCATGTACCAGGCTTCTAAATGAAAACTCTTCATATTCAGGAGCAGAAGAAATCCCAGAATTTAAATTTTTCAAATTGTTTGTTACAGTTTCTGCATCATTACCTATGCATGAAACAATACCCAGTCCAGTGATTACAACTCTTTTCATTGTTATTTATTTTCAGATTGAAAAAGACCAACCTTCATATCTTTAGCTTCATATATAGGTTCTCCATCAGCTTTAAGAACACCATCAGCCACTCCCAGAATTAATTTTCTAAGTATTAATCTCTTAATAGAAATTTGGTAAGTCACTTTTTTTACAGTATCTAAAACCTGTCCGGTAAATTTAACTTCACCAACACCAAGAGCCCTTCCTTTGCCAGGCTGTTCTAACCATCCTAGATAGAAACCAACTAATTGCCACATTGCATCTAGCCCTAAACATCCAGGCATAACAGGATCTCCTTTAAAATGGCAATCAAAGAACCAAAGTTCAGGCTTAATATCTAATTCAGCAACAATTTCACCTTTTTGAAACACACCACCTGTTTCATTAATGTTTGTAATTCTATCAAACATTAGCATCGGTGGAGATGGTAATTGTGCATTACCCTTGCCAAATAAATCACCATTAGCACAATCAATTAGTTGCTCATAAGAAAAGGAATTTTTTTTCATATTGATATAAAGTAAGGTTTTAAATGATAATATAGGATAAGTTAACTATTATTTAACACGCAATTAATATTATTATTTAATTTAATATTACTGATATTTAAATCAGAAATATCAAGCAAAGTTAAGATGTTAGTTTCATCTTTAGTATTCAATAATGTATTAATTGTTTTTTGAGCAGTTATTAAACCAGCAATACCAGCACAAATACTTGAAATTCCAATAGTTTCACATCTTGGTAAATCTGCATCTTCTTTATTTGGGAACAAACAATTTAAACAAACATGATTTTTTTTATTATCAAAAAGGCATATTTGAACGTTGTGATTAATTGCTGATGAAAAAATATATTTTAGAGAGTTTTGCAAACAAAATTTATTAATTAATTTTGAAGTATGCCAGTCATCAGTTGCATCAATTACTATATCTGAGTCCAATAATAGATTTAAATTATCTTTAATTAAATGTTGAGAGTGTTCTGTTATATTGCAATTAGGATTTGTTTTTAATAGCTTTTCTTTTGCGACTAAAGTTTTAAATTTTCCAACATCTTCCAATGAGTATAATATTTGTCTAGCTAAGTTACTTTTTTCAATAAGATCACCATCAAAAAAAGTAAAATTTTTTATACCAGATGAAACTAAATATTGTGTCAGGGGACAGCCTATTCCTCCAAGTCCAACGATAGTTATTTTAGCTTTATTTAACTTTTGTATATTTTCTTCATTAAAATTTTGTAAAATAAATTGTCTTGAAAATATTTCATACTCTAGATCTGAGTAACTCATTTATTTTTTATTTCATTATAGATAGAATCTACAATTAAATTTGCGCATTTAAGTTTTGAAAATTTAGAATAATTTACAATTTTATTTTTTGTTAAAATAGAAATTTTATTTTCATCCAAACCAAACACTTTATTTTTTTTATTTATTTTATTATAAATTATCATGTTACAGTTTTTTTCTTCTAATTTTTTTCTAGCTAATATTTTGCTACCTGTTTCTGCTGAAAAGCCTACTATAAATTTAGGTCGGTTTATTTTTTGAGTTGATATTTTTTTTAAGATATCAATATTTTTTATTAATTTTAGTGTTGTCAAAGTATCTTTTTTTATTTTTTTGTTACTTATTTTCTTTACTTTAAAATCAGCAATAGCAGCACAAAATACTGCTACATCTATTTTTTTATTATACTTATTGGTTTGTACAAGCATTTCATCTGCAGTTTTAACTGTAATTAATTTTACATTTTGAGGAGATTGAATGTTTGTTGGTCCAGAAATCAAAGTTACTTTTGCTCCTCTATTAACTAGTTGCTTAGCAATTTCATAACCCTGTTTTCCAGACGAATAATTAGAAATATATCTTATTGGATCAATATTTTCCAAAGTTGGTCCTGCAGTTATCAAACATTTTTTATTAATGAATTGAGTATTTTTTTTAAATTTAGATATTAGAAAATTTATAATATTTTTAGTATCCTCTATTCTTCCCTCACCAAATTCTCCACATTTTAGTTTTCCAATTGTAGGTCCAATAAAGTCAATGCCAATTGATTTAAGGTATTGAACGTTTCTTTTATTTACTGGATTATTCCACATCATAGTATTCATTGCGGGAATAAACACTATAGGCTTATTTGAAGCCAGCAAAGTTGTGGAGGCTAAATTATCCCCATATCCATTTGCATATTTTGCAATTGTATTAGCTGTTGCCGGGCATACTACTATTAAATCATTTTTTCTTGATAAATTAATATGAAGCATCTTTTCTTTTTTTTCACTTAAGTCATTATAAATTTTATTAGAAATACTTTTCTTTAGCTTATTTATATTTAAAAGCTTTCTTGCATTGTTTGTTATTATGCAGCTTATTTTAACTTTGTTTTTTTTTAACTCGTCTAATATTTCAAAACATTTAGATACAGCTATTGATCCTGTAATTATAAAAAGAACCTTCACTAATATTTATATCCAGTATGGATTGATACAATGCCATCAAACAGATTTTTATATTTTACAGATTTAAAACCTGCAGATTCTATTCTTTTTCTAAGCTCATCTTGTTTTGGAAACAAATCAATACTTTCATTTAGATAATTATATGCATCTCGATTATTAGAAAATATTTTACCAAAAGTAGGTATTATATTAGATTTATAATAAGAATATATATTTGCTAATACAAAGGAATTAGGTCTACTAAATTCAAGACAATAATATTGTCCCCCCGGCTTAAGAATTCTAAACGCTTCTTTAAATGATTGGTCAATATCTGTTACATTCCTTAAACAAAAAGAAATTAGATATTTATCATATATATTATCAAGAAAGTTTAAGCTTTCAGCATTTTGTTGAAAGAACTTAACATTATTATTTTTTATACGTTTTTTTCCTTCCAAAAGCATTGCTTTATTTAGGTCAACCATATCAATTTTTAGATTTAAATCTCTTTTTAGAATTTCTAGAACTAAATCTCCTGATCCTGAGCCAACATCAATAATTTTATCACCTGAAGAAGGATTGACTATATCTATAAACGATTTTTTCCATAATCTATGAGCACCAAAGCTCATTACATCATTCATTAAATCATAATTATTGGCCACATCTGAAAAAACTTTTTGAACTAATTTTGTTTTTTCTTTAGTTGTTACTTTTGAATAACCAAAATTTGATAATTTACTCATATTATGCCTGAATTACCTGAAGTTGAAACTACTGTTAAGAGTTTAAATATATTAAAAAATAAAAAAGTCATCAATGTAGATATTCATGTAAAAAAACTAAGGTATTTAGTGCCTCATTTAGGTTTAAAAAATATAATTGATTATAAAATTAAAGGCCTTAGGAGAATTGCTAAATATATAATTATTGACTTTTCAAACTTTAAGAGTGTAATTATTCATCTAGGAATGTCAGGTAGGTTAAAAATTATTAAACCTAACTTCGCACTAAATAAACATGATCATTTGGTTTTTAAATTTAATAATTTCAAATTGATCTTTAATGATCCTAGAAGATTTGGGTTTGTAGACATAGTTGATTCAGAAAAAATGACTAATGTTAATTACATTAAAAAACTTGGTATTGATGCATTAGATATAAAATTAACAAATGATTATTTATACAATAAGTTTAAAAACTCCCAAGTATTGATAAAACAGCTTTTATTAAATCAATATATAGTAGCAGGGATTGGTAATATTTATGCTTGTGAAATTCTCTATGATGCTAAAATCTCACCTTTAAGAAAAGGAAGTAGTTTAAAAAAGTCCCACATTGGTACAATTTTGAAATCAGTAAGAAAAATTTTGAGAAAAGCTATTAAGTATGGGGGCTCTTCTATTAGTGATTATGTATCACCAGATGGTACACTTGGTAACTTTCAAAAAAATTTTAAAGTATATGGGCGAGAAGGTTATAAAATTAAAGGTTGTGAGATAAAAAAAGTAGTTTTGCATGGAAGGTCAACGTTTTTTTGCCCTGATATTCAGAAATAAATTAATAAAGTTGACTTTAAAATTATAAAATTTATACGCAACTTTATATGGCTAATCATAAATCAGCAAAAAAAAGATCAGTACAATCTAAAATAAAAAATGCTGTCAATACTCAATATTTGACTAAAATTAGAACTAATCTAAATAAGTTCAATATTTCTTTAAAAAATGGTAATCCCGACGAGACCATAAAGTCTTTAGCTGATGTTAATTCGATAATGGCAAAGGCTGTAAAAAAGGGCATTTTAAAGAAACAATATATGTCTAGAAAGTTATCCTCGTTATCAAATCAAATTAAAAAAAATTAATTTTTTTTTAATTTTTTCACTTTTATTCTTGTAAAAAATACTTAAAGGGTATTCATTGTCTTTATTATAATTGGTGATTATAATTATTGAAAATTTTTTACGGTTTTGATTTTTTTACGTAAAATCTAAATATAAAAAAATTAAATATTTAGGGGGCTAATGAGCAACATACTTAACTTGTCTGAAGAAAAAAATTGGCTCTCCTTAAAAAAAGATCTTAAACAATCAGTTGGTGATAGTGCTTATAATAATTGGATAAAACATTTAAGTTTTGTGTCTTATGAAAATAACACACTTTCATTTTCCTTACCTACAAAGTTTTTAAGAGATTGGATCGTAAACAATTATTCAGATAAAATAAAAATAGAATCTAAAAAATACTTAGATAGTGTTAATATAATAAAATTTGTTGTTAAGCCCAGTGGTGGTAGAGTTGTTCCAGGTACCGCAAGAACTATAACCAGTAATGACAGTCAGTGGAAGTCAACTTTAGATATTCGTTCAAATCAACAATCTTCATATCCTAATGAATTTGGAGCTCCTCTTGATCCTAGATTTACATTTGATAATTTTGTAGTAGGAAAGCCTAATGAGCTTGCTTTTGCAGCTTCACAAAGGATTGCTGAAGCTGACAATGTATCATTTAATCCTTTATTTTTATATGGTGGAGTTGGTCTTGGAAAAACACATTTAATGCATGCAATGGGCTGGAAAATAAAAGAATTAAAACCAGACAGAAAAGTTATTTATTTATCTGCTGAAAAATTTATGTATCAGTTCGTAAGAGCTCTTCGATACAAGGACACTTCAGCATTTAAAGAGCAGTTTAGATCAATTGATGTTTTAATGATTGATGATGTTCAGTTTATAAGTGGAAAGGATAATACTCAAGAAGAGTTTTTCCATACTTTTAATGCTCTAATTGAACAAAACAAACAAATTGTTATTTCTGCAGATAAATCTCCATCAGATTTAGATGGTGTTCAAGATAGATTAAAATCAAGACTTGGTTGTGGACTAGTAGCTGATATTCACCCAACTACTTATGAGCTTAGACTTGGAATATTAATTGAGAAAGCACAAAAAAGGGGAGTTGAAATTCCTGCAAAGGTTTTAGAGTTTATATCTCATAGAATAATTTCAAATGTACGCGAAATGGAAGGTGCATTAAATAGATTGGTTGCTCATGCGACTCTTGTAGGAACTGCAATAACTGTTGAGACAGCTCAAGTTGTGCTCCAAGACTTATTAAAATCATCTAATAAAAAAATCACAATCGAAGAAATACAAAAAAAAGTTGCTGAACATTTTAACATCAGAATAACCGATATGCATTCTCCTAGAAGATCTAGATCTGTTGCAAGACCAAGACAAATAGCTATGTACTTAGCTAAATCCATAACTTCTCGCTCATTACCTGAAATAGGAAGAAAATTTGGTGGTAGAGATCATACTACTGTTATGCATGCAGTGAAAAAAATAGAAGAATTAAAGTTACAAGATGTTAATTTTAATGAAGATATTGAGCTTTTAAAAAGACTTATAGATTCTTAATAAAAACTTCTTTATATTTTAATAAATGAAATTTATTGTATCTAAAACTGATATTTTCAAAACACTTTCTCATTTACAAAGTATAGTAAGTAAAAAAAATACGCTCCCAATTTTATCAAATATCTTAATTGAAGCTGAGGATAATACTTTAACTCTATCTGCAACTGATATGGATATATCCATAATGGAAACAATTACTTGTAATATTATAGACTCTGGATCTACAACTTTGAATGCTCAAATGATATTTGATATTATAAAGAAATTACCTGATACAAGTGAAATTGAATTTATATCTAATGATGGAAAAATATTAACAATTAGATCAAATGTTTCAAAATTTTCTTTATCTTGTTTACCAAAAGATGAATTTCCTCTAATTGAAACTAATTCAAATAATTCAAAAAAAATTACAGTAAAGTCACAGACTATTTTAAATTTAATTAATAAAACTAAATTTGCAATATCAAATGAAGAGACTAGATATTTTTTGAATGGATTATACTTTAATATTTCTTCTAATGAAAATACTAGTAATCTTACTTTTGTTGGTACTGATGGGCACAGGCTGGCAACATCTACTGCAATCTTAAACATTGCAATTAATGAAATCCCAGGAGTAATCATCCCAAAAAAAACTATAAATGAACTTTCAAAATTACTTTCAGAAAATCATGATAATATTGAAATAGATATTTCTTCGAATAAAATTATTTTTTATATTGATAAATTAATTTTAATCTCAAAATTAATTGATGGTAATTTTCCTGACTATACAAGGGTTATTCCTAAAAATAACAATAATGATCTTATGATTGATAGAGAAAATTTATTATCTGCTGTTGATAGAGTGAGCACAATAGCTAATGAAAAATCACCATCTATTAAATTTAAATTGTTAGAAAATTTAATTAACTTAAGTTCAGTTAATAATGAAAATAGTACTGCTACTGAAGATATTAAGGCAAACTATAATGGAACCGAAATAGAGATTGGGTTTAACTCTAGATATGTAATGGATATTTTAGATAATCTTGAAGCTAAAGAAATTAAAATCTCTTTTAATGATAATTCTAATCCCATAATGATCCAGGAAAAAATTGATTCGGAAAATACTTATGTCCTTATGCCAATGAGAGTTTAATACTTGGGATACTTTAACTGTATTGATTTAATTAATTTTAGAAATTTTGAAAATTATTCTATAAATTTTTCAAAAAATTGTAATGTATTTTATGGAAAAAATGGTTCTGGAAAAACTAATATATTAGAAGGTATATCACTACTATCAAAAGGTAGAGGTTTACGAAAAGATAAGTTTGTAAATATTATAAAAAAAAATTGTGATAAGTTTATCATTAAATCAGATTTTAAAAGTGAAGAAATTATTTATAATTTAATTTCAGAAACAGAAAATATAAATAATAGATTTAAAAAAATACTTACTGTAAATAATGACAAATCTTCTGATAGTCTTGAATTAATATATGAAAAAACACCTTTTTTATATTTTTTGCCAGATACTGAAAGATTATTTCAAGCTTCACCTTCTATTAGAAGAAATCTTATTGATCAGTTTATTTATACAAGCCAACACAAATATAACAAGTTAATAAACAGGTATAATAAGCTTATCCAAGAAAGGTCAAAAATTCTTATTAATAATAATGATGATGAGTCCTGGCTTAATCAATTGGAGAAA